>Ga0181572_10000429_pt1 | contig 30320 bp, 7 predicted proteins | sample 101ome_26_FD_133004 | JGI IMG/M metagenome (GOLD analysis project Ga0181572, IMG submission 133004) | Coastal salt marsh microbial communities from the Groves Creek Marsh, Skidaway Island, Georgia - 101408AT metaG (megahit assembly) | ecosystem: Environmental > Aquatic > Marine > Intertidal zone... | reverse complement strand
TACGACAGTGCCGTGACAAATAACGAACACATCGTTGTGATGACCTGGGCGCCCCACGCCATGTACGCTACATGGGAAGGCGAGCAAGCCATGTGTGCCCTCGAAGACGACGGATTTGTCATGGAAGGAAATGCTATGGGTGTTGAAGAACTTGAATTCGCTGTTCCCGCTTGGTCGGGCGAAATGTTCCGGTCGTACCTTGCACAACTCGTGCTTGAAGAAGCTGGCTATACGATCAACCTCAACGAAGGTCTTGACCCAGCCGCTATTTACACCGGATTGGCCAACGGCGACTACCACGTCTACTTTGGTGCATGGTTGCCCGCACAGGACGCCACCTATGGCCCTCACGCTGACGACCTTCAGATCATCGGACAGAACTTGGAGAACGGTGCCGCGTTCCTCTCCCTGGCCGTCCCGCAGTACACCTGTGACGCTGGCCTCACGAAATTAAGCCAACTGGCAGACTTTGCTGACGAACTCGACAGCACCATCACCGGTATTGAAGCCGGTGCCGGCATGCAACAAACCGCTGAAGCCATGGTTGAAAATGGTGGGTACGACCTTGACGGGTGGACCGTGACAGCCTCTTCAACTGCTGCCATGCTGTCTACATATGACAGTGCCGTGCAGAATGGAGAGCACATTGTTGTGATGACGTGGGCACCTCACGCCATGTACGCCACATGGACTGGCGGTCAGGCTATGTGTGCTCTTCAAGACGATGGCTATGTCGTCGTCGAATGAACCTTCAGAGGGCAATGTTGTTCTGCGACTCCGAGGCGTATCGAAGGCCTTCGGACCCCGACGCAAGTTCAGTTGGCGCAAGCGAGCCTTTGTTCAAGCGTGCAACGAAGCCCTTCATGAAGTGAACTTAGGGGGCGATCGCTCTGAGGTTGAAGCCGAATTCGGCGTGAACATTGCCCTTCGTGGAATTGACTTCGACGTCCATCAAGGCGAAATTTTTGTTTTGATGGGACTTTCTGGCTGTGGTAAATCAACGCTTCTACGCTGCGTCAATCGATTAATCCGACCGACTGAAGGTTCCATTGAGTTCTACGGTGAAGATGTTGTCCCAATGGACAATCGCCAATTGCGAAGCATCCGTCGAGAACGTATCAGCATGGTGTTTCAGCACTTCGGCTTGCTCCCACATCGAACCGTTCTCGAAAACGTGGCGTTTGGATTGGAGGTTCAAGGCATGTCTCGCAGTGAGCGCTACGAAAGGTCTCGGGCCATGTTGGAAGTGGTCGGCTTGGGTGATCGAGTCGATGCCTTCCCTCACGAATTGTCCGGCGGGATGAAGCAACGTGTTGGCCTTGCTCGTGCGTTGGTGAACGAACCTGATTTGTTGTTGATGGACGAACCGTTCAGCGCACTTGACCCGTTGATACGAACCTCACTTCAGGACGAGATCATCGAGATTCAGGAGCGTCTTGGACTCACCATCCTCCTCGTTACACACGATTTGGATGAAGCTTTACGAATGGGCGATCGGATAGCCATCCTCTCAACACCGGATGAATCTGGAGGAAACATCATGCAAATTGGCACGCCAGCCGACATCGCTTTGCGGCCTGAAAACGAATACGTTGCTCAGTTTGCCCGTGATTTGAACCGAGCAAAAGCACTGAAGGCCCGCGATGTGATGCAACCGCTTCTCGGTACATGCAACCACGCCGAGCCCAAGAACGAGGTGATGGAACGCCTGGTGGCCCTCGGGACGGATTTCTTGGCCTGTGTTGACGAAGACGGGCGTTTCGCGAGTTCCATATGGCAGAAGCCAACCGACGAAGGTCTTGAAAGTGCATCGTTTTCACCTGTCAAGGTTCAAACTCAACGGGTGGTCAAACGGACCACGTCGGTGGAAGATTTACTGGCTCTGTTTTTATTGAATTCAGCACCTGTATTTGTCTTGAACACCAAGGGTGAACCGGTTGGAACGGTCACAGGTGAGGATCTGCTCGTTGTCTATCATCAAGGGGTGACAATCGATGAAGAAGAGTGAGTATCCTACATGGCGAATGCTGGGTGGGAAATTAACCGATGTGCAATGGAAAAAGGCGGCTCCGAAACTCGTTGTGGCCGCTTTTATGCTAATCGTTCTTTTCGCGCCGGCCACTGTGCCGACCACGCCATTTTCTGTTCATGACGACGATGACGGTGACGGATTGTTCAACGAGGACGGTGACCAAGACGGGCGGGACGACGATAACGACGGCCAGATCGACGAAGAATCGGGTCCAGGGACTGGTGATGTCGTTCACGACAAACGCGATTCGGGAATTGACCTCGGAGCCGATGAAATTGATATTGAGGAGAACGTGACAACCTTTGTTGATTGGGTTCAGGAAAATTTTCGTGACCAAACCCAAGCCATTAAAGAAAACTTGACCTTGATTCTTGAAGGTGATAACCAACCACGCTCTGAGCCCGAAGTCATTGACGGGTTGGAAGAGTTTCTCTTGGCCGACCAAGTACGCGTGTTTGTGTTGATGGTAGGTGGAGCGGTAATTTCAGGGCTGACACGTGTGCGAGTCGTGAAACAAATCGGGTGGCGTGAGGCCTCAAAGGACGTTCGTTCGTACGGCCTTGCCGCCTTCAGCGCATTCGGTTTGATGCTCATTGACAACATGGAACTGTGGGAAGCCACCATGGAGTCATTGGCGCTCATCATCGGTGCAAGCATCGTGAGCCTCATGATCGGGTTGCCGCTCGGCGTTTTCGCAGCATATAACCGATGGGCTGACCTCATCATTCGACCCTGCTTGGATTTGATGCAAACCATGCCCGCCTTTGTTTATCTCATTCCTGCCATCGTCCTGTTCTCCACCGGCATCGTATCAGCAACACTTGCCACGGTGATTTTTGCCGTTCCTCCGTTGGTTCGCTTGACTACGCACGGCATCAAAAGCGTTGACAAAGAACTGGTTGAAGCCGGGCGAGCTTTCGGTGCAGGATGGTTTGAACGTCTGGTAAAGATTGAAATTCCGATGGCGCGAAAAACAATTTTTGTGGGCATTAATCAAATGATCATGCTCAGCCTTTCTATGGTCGTCATCGCTGCCCTCATAGGTGCAGAAGGGCTCGGTAACGAGATCATGCGAGCCATCAACCGGATCAATCCCGGGGCCGGTTTTGAAGCTGGTTTGGCGATTGTCATCTTAGCGATTTACCTTGACCGCTTGGTCGGGGCGTATGGCGTCGAAGCGAGAAATTCGCTATGAGATACATCCTCCATTGAACGTCGTGTTTTTTCTTTCTATCCCTGTACTGGGAAGGTCGTTGAATGCACTCAATGCGCACAACATGGATAGAGATGGAGTCCATACTGAGGGTCAAGTTTGAGGATTGAGTTCCTGCTCGATCAGTACCATCACCAAATCAGGCCGCTGTGCCTCTATGAGCGAAGCGATCGCATCCAGAATTGAGTGGCAGTTGCACGCATGGGCGACTCCCCAGCGTCCATGTAAAATTACTTGCAGTCTGCCGATTATTTTTTTCGGGATTCAATTCAAGAATTGATTGAGGTATTGATTCAATGGATTTTCTCGTTCGTTGGTTTGAAACGACTAAATATGATTGAGCCCTAGAAGACTTAATGACATCTTTCAAGGCGATGGTCATTGTTTCCTTGTTCATTGTGTCATTCATTCCTTCGAGCCTCGCCGTGTCGGCAACACAGTACAACTCAACTGCACCCGCCTTGCTGCACCATTCACAACATGCCAACTTTACCCAAGTTTCAATCGCTGCCGATTCAACGGGGAATCTTCATTCGGTTGCTGTGCATGAAAACGGGCATCTCTTCTACACACTTTCCGATCCATCGGGGGCGACGCTGATTGGCCAAACGCAGGTAACCGACAGCGGTTTGCATAAGACCAAACAACCTGTCATCCAAATCGATCAATCCGACATCGCCCACATCATTTGGGCTGACCACGCTGGGCAACATTCCATCATGTATACGGCGTTGGATGCCTACGCCACTGCACCTTTCTCAGGACAGAATTCGACAGATGAATCCCTCTCTGTTATCAACGACACCGTCATCGTGAGGAGGAGCCAAAATCGTGGCTCACCTCATTTTGCCGTGGATTCGGTTGATAATCTGCATTTGGTCTGGGAAGACCGATACGACGATCTCGTTCAAATGATGGGGACCTCAAATGTTTACTACAAATTGTTGAATCCAAACATTGCAAACCGGTCGCTCGAAATTCTCGTTGATGACAGTATCATTGCAGTGAGTCCGTTGGAAAGTTCGGGCCCGCAAGTCGTTCTTTCCTCTTCGGATGTCCCAACCGTTTTGTGGCAGGAACCGACTCGAGACTACGGAATGGAAATGGTGTTCGTGATGGACACCTCCGGTTCCATGTACTCAGAGTGGGCTGACATCTGCACCGTGGTATACGGTGGAAACTTCGCCTCCGGAGGTTACATCCAAGGCATAAAACCGATGTTTAACGAACACAATATTACAATTTACGAAACAATTTACGGTTTGGGGGATACCCTTCCAAGTCCCGCTAGCAGCGGTAATTGCCAGGGTCATAACCAAAACACTGGCCCTCGCTCCACCCCTCTGGGTCAAACCCAAGGAGACGACTCCGGCGGCATTCGCAAACTTCCGGGCACCGTTTACAACGGCAACACCTACAGTGGTTATTCCGGCGAAGACTGGGGTCCTGGTACCAATTGGGCCTGTCTTTCTTGGCGAGACGCCTCGGGCAACATTCCCGGCAACCCCCCGACGGCTGACGACCACCGCTGGAACCCCAATGCGACGAAAATTGTCCTTCCAGTTTCTGATGAGGGTCCAAAGGATGGCGACCCTTCCCAGCAGGCAGACGACAAAGCCTCCATTCAGGAAGCCCATGACAACTGCATCCTCTCAGGCGTGATTCCATACGGTTTTTACGGCCAAGGCTACGGTGGCGCCGGCAACATTCAATCCCACTTCATGGACCTCGTGCAATGCCCCAATGGCATTGTTTCAACCCAGGCCCGAAACTGCCCGGGCAACATGTTGGCCAACACAGATGCGGGCGGCTATGCTTACGAATTCCCGACTTCGCAAAGCTCCCAGTGGGGATTAATCATTGAATCATTATGGTGGATGTACAATTCGAATGCTCCTCGAGACGTGATGATGAAGACAGTCGACCCCTATGGGATGATGAACAACGACCCAACCTGGGCCAACGGACAGAGCGGGCACTCTATTTCGGGTGGACAATACCTCGAGAATCTAGGTGGTTTCGTTAGGGTTCAAACGTCAAGCCTGACCAATGCCTCAGGAATTTCACAAAATCCGCAGTACCATATTTCGGATGAATTACACCCGCAAGCCGTCATCGACAGCCAACATCGGATTCATCTCTCTTGGTTGCAATCCAACACCAACATCAGCACGGGTTCAACCACCCGACAGTTGCAATATGCCGTTGTTGACATAAACACCAGCCGCTCTGACGGCGTCCCCGAAGGCCTGCTTTTCAACGGTTCCCGGTTGATTTCAGCACCACGCATTGTCAGCAATCAATCTTGGACACCGAGTGGTGGTACGCATGCGCTTGCACATTCTCCAAATGGTGATGCGCACATCGTTTGGAAAGGGGCCAACGCTTCAGGTTCCCAACTGTTCTATGTGAAATTTGACCCAAACAACACCACTGTTTCGCTGCCGCCTCTCGTCCATCAGGTGACCAACTGGACCTCTGAAAAACTCACGTTGGATTCTCGTATTGCCCTCGCCATTCGGCCGGCCGTATCTTTCCTCGCATGGGATGATCGTTTCGATTGTGAGGGCATGAGCCTCGGAAATCTTTCATCGGTATGCCATGTGATTTTTGTTGAAAAGGACTCAATTTCGCGTTTGAAGAAGAGCCGGATTCCCCTCAGGTTTTTTACCCTGGTGACGCTCTCACGCTTAGCCTCGTTCTGGATACGAACGCCTACGGGACCACATCATTGACCGATGAACGCATTCGCTTCCAATATCCATCTGCACCCCCCTCTTGGAATCTCATTGTGCAACATCGAGTCAACGGCAGTTTGGTTGCGAACAACAGCGAACTGTTGGTGGAAGCCGGGTCCACGGTTTACCTTGACATGACGTTGACGGCGCCAACAATCTATACCGCCACTGCCTCTACGCAATTTGAGCTGGCCTTTGGTGTGGAGATGGTTGATTTTACCCACATCAACCAAACGCTTGTTTTGGGTTTAAGTCTGATCGTGAACTCTTCAATCAGTGCATATTCCACCAACCCGAGCGCCTCCACCGTGCAAGGTGGTCAAGCGAGCATTCCATTGAATATACGGAGCGAATCAAATGTGATTGAGACCGCTCTCATCAGTTGGTCATCCTCTACACCAGCTTTCTCATCCATGTTTGATATCACGGCCCCGATGCTTGAGTATCTTGGCCCCGGTGAGCAAGTTAACCGGGCCATCAACATCCACGTCAACAATCACACGCTCCCTGGCACGTACACAATGGTGGTTGATGTTGCCTCGGCGTACATCAACCCGGTCAATGTTTCGAGCTTTGAGATCTCAATTGAGGTCATTCCTCAACTTGCCAATCATGTGGTGTACAACATCAGTTCCTTCGACCCCTATTTCTTACCCGATGAATGTCGTTTCGTGTCCTTGGGCTTGACCAAGAAGTACGGCGCGGGGGAACTCAGCCTTCGGTTGGATGGAGCCGTTGATGGCCGTTTCATTCATGATGATAACGATTGGACCTTCGATTTACGAAGTATGGGGGAGAATAATACCGAATTCAGAGGGCCTTGGTCGCATGTGCATCGCCAGCAAGGGCCTGTGATCACTCTGGAGTTATGCGCTCCCTCGGTCATGACGGACACGCAACCCGTGGGGATCAGCATCGTTCCCCGTTGGGATGCATACGGTGTCGAATTGAATTCACAATCCATCGAGGTGTATCCCTACCAGGAATCTGAGTGGCAAATTAACCCTGATTCTTCCAAATTGGAGGAGCGCTCGGTGAGCATCTCTGGGTCCTTATTCAACAATACACAATCGGGGGATGTGACCTTTGAGTTTGCTCTCAATGCCTCGCTCCTTGATGCCTCTGCATTGGCAAAACAAAGCATGGCTGGCCTTGGAACCTACCAAGCAGTTACCCTCATCGAGCCAGGAGCCTTTGAAGTGCATCTCAATCTTAGCACCCTCCTCGATGAAGGTGTTCAAGGATTCACCACGGTATACGTCAAGGTCACTGATTCAAAATCTTCAACCGAGATTGACCTTGTTTACCAATACGATCCGATGCCCGACGGCGATGGTGATCAAGTCCCTGACGAACAGGATGCTTTCATCAACATCGCCACCCAATGGTCAGATATTGATGGAGACGGCTACGGCGACAACTGGGGCAACGCAACCTGGAATGAGACGCGACAAAAGTACCAGATTGGTGAATTTGTTTTTGGAGCCGTCATGGCTGATTATTGCCCTGAAATAGCCGGGAATTCAACTGCCAATGGCTATTATGGATGTCCAGATGACGATGGCGATGGCATTCCCAACATGTTTGAGTTCGAAGAGTCAGAGATGGACAGCGACAATGACGGTATATCTGATGAATTGGACCAGTGTCCATACACACCGGAGGGAATGCAAATTGACTCACTGGGATGTGAACTTGAAACCATGGGAGATGATTCCGATTCCATAAAGGAGGGCCTCTCGCAGAATGAAATAGCCCGGACGGTTGGTTGGGGTGCTATCTTACTGGCGGTCTTTACCTTCCTGCAAACAAATGCTGCTGCAGCCATCCTTCCTGATGCATTCCGATGGGTTCAGGTGTTCCGCAACAACACAAAATTATCAAAAGAAGAAGAGAACGAGTTGAGTTATTTGCAATCACTCGTTCAAGCGTTTTACCTTGAACCACAGGCGTTGGCTGAAGAATTACGTGAGTTCAAGGCTGACCTCACGGCAAGATACACCAACAACGAACTCAAGAAAACCACGCGGGAGAAAATCAGTGTTCTCATCAAGGACATTTTGTCCAGCAGCGTAGATGACCTTGCTCATATTGCCAACAACGACGCTTACTTTGGTTTGGTTACGACCATAGCAATCGATGACCGAAATGACTTGCTTAACGAAAAACTTGCGATGGAGAGCGAAAATCCTCAAACCATAGTTGAGGACATGGCTCCACCAAACGAGGTCAAGGGAGAAATCAATCCCAATGATGGATTTGAATGGATCAAGTACCCTTCAGGCAGCGATAACTGGTTTTTGCGCGCCCAGTCAACAGATCCATGGAAGAAATGGGAATCATGACATGTCCGGTGGCTTCTGGTTCCTGATTTCTTCTGATATTAGCGTAAGAGCAGTCTCGAAACGATTCGCACGAAGAAGAGCTGCCAGTGCAACAAGGATTTCCTGATGTTCTGAAGCAGGGGCGACTCCCCAGCGTCCACTGTCCCCTTTTGGCCTTGTCATGTGCGGCTTTTTGCCTCGAAACACGAGGCCTTCAGTGCACGATGAAAAACAAAGATGAAGGCGACGACCTCTGTCGAAACTTCGTCAAGGTTACATGTCAACACAATAGCTAAAATCCGCGCACACGGCGCCCGTCACATGAGTGCACATGCTGCCTCGCGCATGACGAGCAAAGTTCTGTTCCTCTCGGCCCTCATGGTGCTTCAGACGGCCGTTTATCCGATGCTGGTTCAACCCGGTTGGAGCCTTGGTGACCTTCACGACGTGGCCGGCGTGATCGCCGACGGCAGTGACGCCAATTCAGCGGTGGGCAGCACCAACGACTACACCTTTGACGCCGTCGATTTGGCCGCCAACATCACCGACTTCGACGACGATGGCATCCCCGACTACATGGAGGACATCAACGGAGACGGGGATTACACCAACGATGACACCGACGGTGACGGCTTGCCCAACTACAACGACACCGATGACGATAACGATGGTTGGCTGACCTCGTTCGAGTGCCCCGACGCCGCCAACGGTTCGTGCCCGACCACCATGGGCCGTGCCGACTACCTCGACGCCAACCTCTACAACTGCGATGCGGCGTTCCTCTCTCGATCCAACGGCAGCCACCTGCAACTGGCCTTGTTGGATTGGACCGATTACACGCTTACCAACCTCACCACGGTTCGCTACAACGACAGCAGCACCCTCGCCCGTTCCTTTGAGGACGGCCGCGTGTATTGGCTCAGCGAATCGGTTCTGTATGCTTGGAACCAAACGGGCGGCGCCACCACGGTCGTGACCACCGACCTCGTGGGCGATGTCCAACGTCTCGGCTTCAACGCCACGGGCGAACTCCTAGCGACCAACAACGGCACCCTTCGGACCATCAACCTGACCTCGGGAACCACCTCTCAGCTCGCCACGCTCCCCTCGGGACTGGGCGAATTGGGCGACCTGTACGGGGAATCGAACGGCTCGGTCATCGTGACGGGCGTTGATGATTCATGGTACCGAATTTCCAACGATTACGCCACGAGTTGGGTGGTCAACAGCAACGCTCAGAAAGCCGACGGTGTGCTCGAACTGGCCAACGGCACCGTGCTCGCCAGCAACGGTGCACGAATCATCCGAATGGGGTCGGTTTCGGCTTCACTCTCGGCGGCTGTGGTCGCCGGCACACCATCTGATGACGGCAAAGGGCAAGACATGGCTTCCTGCCCACGTATCAACGCCGATTCCGACGGTGATGGTGTCCCCGATATGTACGAACTCAACGTGTTCGGTACCGACCCCAACGACACCGATTCCGACAACGACGGCATGAGCGACGGGCGCGAAGTTCAGACCACCGGCACCGACCCCGCCACAGCCGACGACAGCGACAACGACGGCGTGTACGACTGGTTTGACGACGATGACAACGGCGACGGTATACCTGATTGGATGACGTGCGGGGTCGCCACCGACCGAGCCATTTCCAACTTGGGCTTCGAGTCTCCCGGCGTGTTCGACAACACCTCGGTGGCGAGCACGACGGTCAACAACAGCGCCATGGCGGGTTGGCAAACGGACGCCACCAGCGGGTTCACCGTCATGTCTGGCAACAATTCCAGCGTGGCAGCGGCTGAAGGCGACCAATACCTCCGCCTCAACATCAACGGCGGCAACCAAGTCGTGTGGCAAAATCGAACGTTGTGGCCCGGTGATTACCTTTCGTACAACGTCACGCACCGCGCTACTGGAACGCAACAAGCCGCCGAGCAAATCGGTATGGTGGTGGGCAACACCAGTTCGAGCATGTACGTCCTTGACACCCACCTCGGCTCCACTTCGGCATGGTCCGTCATGAGCGGGGACGGTTTCCTGGAACAGGCCACTTCCCGAATCGGTATCCGGTCCAATGCGCCCAACGGCGTCACCGGGGTCAATTATGTGGATGACGTTGAACTCATCGTGCAGTGTTTCCGTGATTTCGACGGGGATGGTGTCCGCGACACCCTTGACGATGATATTGACGGCGACGGCGTGAACAACTCGGTGGAATTTGGCAGCGGCACCTTGCCTCGGGACAGCGACGGTGACGGGATGCCCGACTTGTGGGACTTGGACAGCGATAATGACCTCGCCAACGACTCAGCCGAACGCCTCGCAGGGAGCGACCCCACGGTGGCCGACACGGACGGAGACGGTCTTGAGGACTGGTTGGAGATCTTGGTCTACAGCGACCTTGCGGACGTGAACGTGTTTGAGGATTTTGACAACGACAACGTCTCGGACTGGCTTGATGAGGATGACGACAACGACGGCGTACCCGACAACGACGTCTGCTACGGCCCAGGTTCGCGCAACGAAGTGTACGACCCTTCCTTTGAATTCCCGTACGAGGACTCGTATGTTAACGAGGGAGAGGCTGTTTGGGAGTCGAGTTACGGCGCGGCATCGAAGGTGGAAATTTTCCACGGCAATTCTCCACCCCACGGTGGTCAACACCTTGAGGTTGAACTCTTTGGGGACACGGTGGTCTGGCAGGACATGCCCTTTTGGGAGAACGATTTGATTCGCTGGTCCATGTACCACCGCGCCCGAATCACCTCCGAATACACCGAACTCTCACTGATGCTTGACAACGCATCGGGCGACATCAGCGTATCGTACGGCGTCCCGACCAACGCCGTTGAGATCGCCAACCTTCGAACCACCTCTCCGACGTGGGGGTTGCAATCCGGCATCGTCGTTGCTCCAATTGATGCGAAACAATTCGTGCTTGACCCGATTGAGCCTGCCACAGGTGCTGGCAACTGGGTGGACATGGTCCAACTGAACCGTACCTGCATGCGTGACCTCGACGGCGACGGCATTCGCGACACCATCGACCAGGACATTGACGGCGACGGGTACAACAACAGCGTCGAAATCAACCCGGTCGTCGTTCCCGACTTGCTCTCTGGCCTCAGCGACACCATCGAGTACGATTTCGTCAACGATGCAGGGACCGGTGTGGGTTGGGATGGTTGGTCACGCAGCAACACCGGAGGTACGACATATTGGGGCAATCACGCCCATTGCGACAACACCACGACGGGGTACGATGGTTCCCTTTTCTGGGCCAGCGGTGCGGGTCATCTCCGTTCTCCAGTTCTCAATCTCACCGGTTTAGGGGCCGCAACCCTCAACTTCTGGGTCACCGTGGATTCTCAGTGCCGAGACCCCGTGGATGAGCATGAATACATGGAACTCCGATGGACTAGATTTGACGGTACACTCGCAACCGGTGCCGATGCACCGCCCATGCCCGTTCAATGGATGCGGAACGCTGCCGACAGCGTTGCCTACGATGCCGACTACCGCCCACCCGGCTACCTCATTCGGAACGATGCCTCCACCAACACGCTCAATCCGTACAACCATGGCTACACCTTCACGGTTGAACTCCCTGCAGAGGCCATTCACGCCAACACGCAATTGTATTTTGATTTCCCAACGGGACGGGACAATACCTATTCCAACATCATGATCGACGATGTCTTGATTCACTCCTTCCGCTATGCCGACACCGATGACGACGGCCTTCTTGACATCGTTGACCTCGATAGCGATGGCGATGGTCTGTTGGACGCAGATGAACTTGCTGAAGGCACGAACCGAACCAACGTCGACAGCGACGGCGACCAAGCGTGGGACGGTCACGAGGTGAATTACTTTGACACCGACCCGCTGGGCCCCGACGACGCTGACGGTGACCTGATTCCCGACTGGTACGATCTTGACCGAAACGGCGACGGCGTCCCTGACCCCTACCAGTGCTATGGGAATTCAGCCGATTGGGTCCAGAACGGTGGCTTTGAATATCCCGGCATTTATGGGGGCTCGAGTTCAAATTCTTGGCAGTCACACGGCGAGGTATGGGTTCACGATTGGAGCCTCGAAACCGCTTCAAATCTTGAAATTTTCAACACTTCAAATGCTGTGCTTCAAAACAACGCCCGTTGGCCTGATAACGCCACGGAAGGATACCATGTTGCATCGCTGTCTTCACCGAGCTTTCCTGAACTTTGGACGGAAGTCACCACCAATCCGGGGGACCTCGTCACATGGAGCGCCGATTTCCTCGGAAGCCACCCGACAACAGCAGACAAAACACAAGTCCGTTGGGGGTCCTCTGCGACCTATTCTCCAAATTACGACGTGATTGGGACCCTTGTCAACACCGATGTCGATTGGACCACGTTCCGCGGCTCGCTCATCGTGGAGGGGGAAAACGACGATTACTTCATTTTTGATTACGTCTCGGCGTTTTCGAGTGGCGAAGGAAATTACCTCGACAACGTCATCGCCATCGCCTCGTGCATCAGCGATTTGGACGGTGACGGAATCACCGATGCTTACGACGACGACGTTGACGGCGACGGCATTCTCAACAGCGATGAATACGGTTGGGATTTGGATTTTGACAGCACGCCTGAAACACCGATGGCTGATGAATTCAATTGGCTCCGCCCCAACGGGGAATGGTTGTATTTCGGCAACAACTACCACGATTTCCGCACGGATCAGTGGCACGCCATTTACGAGGAGGGCGATGATTACCAGCACAGCCTGTCGTTCCGTGGGTTGGGTCATGGCGATTACAACTCGGTGACCATGCCGGTTGAGTTCGACGAGGAAACCGATGTTTCGTTTGATTATTATGTCAACAGCGAAAACAACTACGATTGGTTGGTCTTCTGCGTTGATTTCCACCAGTGTGCCTGGCAGAATTCCGGCTACACCGCTCGCTGGAGCGGCAGCGTGGATGGTCGGCACACCGAAACCATCGCAGCCGGAACGCACACCCTCACTTGGGGTGCCTACACGAACGGGGGCAGTACGCACACGAATGGAAACGATTTCTGGATTGACAACATCAGCATTGGCGACGGATTGTACGAGGGTGACTTTGACTCTGACCATGACGGTGTTCCCGATTTGCGAGATCTCGATTCGGACGGCGACACGTTGCTCGATGAGGATGAAGATGCGTTGGGTACGGACCCCACCAGCCGAGATTCCGACGGTGACGGGATGCCGGACGGCTATGAAATCCACTGGTTTGACACGAATCCGTTGAGCGCCAACGACGACTACGATAACGACGGCATCACCGATTGGAAGGATTTGGACATCGACGGGGACGGCGTGTACAACGCCCGAGAGTGCTACAACGACCAAGGCACAGGTTCGCCTTCCGAGGACAAGCAATACGCTGGTGCTGGACTTACCGAATTGTATTGGGTTGACGAAGGAACCTTCGAAGACGCCGCAGATCACATCGGAACGAGCAATCGTCTGGGAGACACCACACTCGCCTACCCCGTATCGGGTGCGGCTTGGATGCAACAGTACGTGGAATTCCACAACGGTTCCCAATCCTCCACCGACGGCTATCCGCCAGCCTACGACGGGGACCAGTACATGTCCCTGCATCGGGACGCTTGGAACGGTGCGAACGACATCTCCTACTTGGTGACGACCTCTCCGGGTGATCTCCTCGTGTGGGGCTTCGCCCACCTTGGCCACTACAACGGTCACAGCGGCACATGGGACGAACTCACGGTGAGGTTGCACACCGCCGTCGGCGAGCAACAAGGTCAACTCATCGGGTATTCCTATGGGAACAACGAGGCTTGGCGGTACTCGGGCGGTGCTTTGGAAGTCCCGTCAACCTATGGGCAATATGCATGCTTGAACATCGGTGACAACGCCCGCCGGGATTGGAACCTGGGGCAATACATTGACGGATTGACCTTCACGTCCTACTGTCGCGTTGACTCCGACGGTGACGGTGTGCTGAATTATTACGACGACGATTCCGACGATGACGGTTTCCTCGACAGCGAAGAGACCTGGGACACGGACGGCGACGGATGGCTGGACTTGTTCGAGTTGGATTCGGACGGCGACGGCATCAACGACGATGTTGACGATGACCCCCGGTCAGCTGGAAAGGCCGACTGGCAGGGTTATGCCCTCGAATTTACCGGCAACGGTGTCGTGCAGTTGCCCGACAGCCCCTCCATGGACCACGACGACCACACGGTTCAGATGTGGGTGCTCCCCAACGCGACCATCGGCCAAACATCGGGTCAATACAGCACGGTGTACTCCGACTTGGACGGCGAATATTGCGATACGGCCAGCGAGGGCTACGCCATCGTGTTCGATGCAACCAACAACCGCTTCGGTGTTGAATTGCAGAATGGGTTTGGCACCAGTTCAACCGAATGCAAGTCGTACTGGATGAGTACCAACACCGCCTATGAAGGCACATGGACGCACCTTTCGGTGGTCTTTGACGATGGCACACTGAAGATGCTGACCGACGGCGGTGCGATGAGCAACAGTTGGTCCAGCGTTCCCCTCACCATCAACGACCGTCAGCGCCCGATTCTTGGTGGCGAAGACAAATCGAGCAACCCACAGCACGACGAACCCTTCCACGGCTGGCTCGATGAGTTCCGCTGGTGGAACCGAAGCCTCGGGGACCATGAGATGCATCGTGGATACAATCGCTTGGTCACCACAGGAAACGATTTGGTGGCGGTGTACGGATTTGAAACCTTCTCCAACGGCTACGTTCCCGACGAAACCTCCTCGCTGAGTCCAGCCTTCGTTCGCAACGGCTACCAGCACGTGACCAGCGCCCCGCTTCGGGATCCGACCGGTTCTGGACACTACTACTCCTTCAACGGAAAATCGGATGAAATTCAGACGCTTACTCGAATCACCCAAGGCGTCAACTATGCATCAGAAGCATGGATTCGGACGACGGACATGGATTCGCTGACCTTCATCGCCTCCGAAGACCGCAACGGAGGCACACGCTGGGAACTCAAGATGTCCTACGGGTACGTTGGCGTGTACGAGACCAACATCGGTACGGCGGGGAGCACCAGCTCAAACCCCGACCTGTTCGTGGCCGACGGATTATGGCACCATGTTGCCTTCACAAAAAACAGAAACTGCCTGTATGTGTTTGTGGACGGAAGTCTCGAAGCGAGCCAATGTTCTGGCAGTGTCGGTTCAACCGACGGCAGTGCAAGGGTCACGGTAGGTGGCAGTTATGCTGCGTATGGAACCGAGGTGAACTTTGCGGGGGACATCGATGAATTCAGGGTGTGGGACCACGCCGTTTCTGCTGAAGATGTCGCTCGCCGCATGACGACCACGCTCAAAGGCGAGGAATCCGGTCTCTTGCTGTACTACACCTTTGACGGCGGCGCCGGAAAAGAAGTCAAAGACGAATCCTTTGATACCCGTCGGCAAACCATGGTCTACGGAGAAACGACGTGGAGCCGTCTTGGCCGAGGGTATGCTGACGGCGCTCCTGTGTACGCCCTCGATGCTCCATCGCAAGCCGCCGTCATCAACGGCACCGGGTTCATCAGCGACCCGATCCTCGACGTCCGCCTGATGGGTGAATTCACCCTCGAAGCCAGCGTTCTGCCCTTCTCAAACCAAACTTCGAGCGAGCCGACCGTCTTCTCAACGGTGGACGCCGCAGAAGGTGGATTTGCGCTGGGCGTGAGTCTTGATTCAAACGGTGACGGAGGCATTGACCTTGCGTGGGGTGATGTTGAACATCGAATGAGCGCCACCATGGTGCAAGCAAATGCATGGGTTCACGTTGCCGTTGTGTACGATGAGACCTCGCTTCACGTCTACACCAACGGCACATACGTCGACAGTTGGGCACCGACCCACCGAAACGACCCGGGTGGCTTGGGGGTCATACGCGTGGGCACTCACCTTGAATCTGGCAATGTCAGCCGAACCTTCTCAGGAGCGATTGATGCGCTTCATCTCTGGTCTGTTCCGCTCAGCGCCCAAGCTCTTTCCGACACATGGGACATCACGCCCATCTCGAACCATCCTGACTTGATGGCGTCGTGGACCTTTGATGCAACGACGATGCGGGCCAATCCGTTTGAAGGCACATCCCGCTTCTATGACTTCGAATCCGGTCTGGAAAATTGGACGCTTGCTTACCGATGGGGCACGGGTCGCGCTCGCGATTGGTGCAATGCCTACAATCGCCACGGCTATTCCATCCGTCTTGCGAGTGGCAACGGTACGAGCAATGCTGGGCCATCGTTGACGTCTGAAGCATACGACATGGGCGATGCCGAATTCGCTCAAATCCGATTCAAATACAATTCATGGACCCGTTGTTGGGATTCCCAAGACAGCAACGATGTGCTCTACCTTGAATATCTGGACAGCCAAGGTTCGTGGCAGGAAATCTCGGATTACCCAAGGCAGCGAACTTGGTACAACACGATGGTACCCAACACCGTCCTTGTGCCAGCCGACGCGCTGTACGACGGTGTGAAATTCCGCTTCCGCTACTATGCCAACTACTACGACTACATTTTCATCGATGACATCTCGGTGGACTTCGGAATCGCTCCTTCATCAGCCCGCATTCTCGACGTCACGCCCACGTACGCTCTTTCAGGTGCCACCGTTTCGGATGTTGACACCTTCCATCTAGCATTGGACACCGAATCCGGGTCCGTTTCCTTCATCGAGGGAGCACCACAACATGACCATCAAACCAACTGGGGTGTCATTGACCTGGAATCAAGTTGGGGGTCTGAACTCTATTCTGATAGCTCATCAAAATACATCGAGGAGGTCTCCGAAGACCACCCGAAGACACTCACGCTCGAAGGCTGGTTCCGTCCTGAGACGTTGCGCGGAAACGATTGGAACCAAATTTTGACCATGAAATCCTGTCGAAGCTTTGCCACCGCCGACGGCTACAACAACTGGGCAGAAGGGTACCGTTCGCTCTCCTTTGGGTTCTATGACAGTTCGCCGTCCTTGATCAAAGGTCAACGCAATACCAACAATTACCACTACCATTCGTCCTATTACACGTCCAACAACGAGGTCATTCAAAACGGTGAATGGAACCACGTGGCCTGGGTCATTGACGTGACCTCTTCCAGTCAAAATTCGCGGTGGATGAAAGGATACGTGAACGGTGTTCATGTGACCACCAATAACCTCAACGACGGTTATTCGTGGACCGGTGCCATGGATGTTGTTTCCATCGGCGAGAACAATTACCGGTGCGACAGCGCTTCTGAAGACCGCTACGACGGACAAATCGGTGCCCTACGCTTGCACCCTCATGCGTTCACGGCCGATGAAATCGTTGACCGCATGCACACCATGCCGGTCGACGACGACGCCATTTTCGCCTACGACTTCACGGAAGGCAACGAATACGTCACCGACTTGACCGGTAATTTCCACCTTTCAATGACCGACGATGAAGTCGCCAACACGTACAACCAACCCGGCGCCGCAAGTTACGCCCCGTTCGCCGCAGGTAATCTGCGAAACGCAGACGACGTCGCCCTGACCTGGCGCACGGTGGGCACCGATTACGGTCCCTCGACCAACAACGTCGAAGTAGCAACCCCGATTCCTGTTTCGGAAAGCACCTACGTAGCGCTGACCTCCGACGATGATACCGGCATGTGGCTCGACTACCCCTCCGGCGACACGGTGATTGATGTCAACTCCACCACGCACCGATTTTCAACCGGTGGCATCGCCTTTGACGATCTGCTTGAGGAAGAGTTGACGGCAGCAGGTACCACCAACTCCACCGTTCGGCTCCGGTTTGACCTTGAGGCCATGGGCGTCAACCAAACGGTGCAAAACGAATTGCGACTTCTCATCGACAACGGCACCGGCTATGCACTTCATGCCCTCACCGGGAGCCGTTCTGGCGACTTGCTGACGTTTGCCAGCGTTCCCTTCGTGCTTGGAAGCGATTATCGCCTCGGGTACGTGGAGGCGCCTGGCAATTTCACCTACCAAAACGTCACAATTGGCTTTGAGAACGACACGTTCAACGTGGTGAAACCAACGTTCATGTCGGGGGATGTCCAATCCTGTACGGCCTCTTCGAACCTGCCTGCGGGTTTGTCGGTGGCCGCCAACTGTACCGTATCAGGAACACCAACGACGCAATTCTGGCCGCCCATCAACGTGACCTTCACGGCCACCGGCCCGGCCGGTACCGTTTCCACCGTGATGAACATGGCCGTCCTTGACGACCCTACGGTCATCAGCTACAACCCCACCTCAAAGGTCCTCACCCGAGGCGTGAACGGTGGTTGCTGGCGCGCCGATGAAGCGGCAGGAGCGGTCAACCTGACGTGGAGCATCGACAATTCTCTGCCCAGCGGGATGACCTTCGACACCTCCACCGGTGACTTCTGCGGCACGCCCACGACCAACATGACCACGACACAATTCACGGTCAAGGCGGAAAACATCGTCGGTTCAAACACGTCCATTGTGTTCCTGACGGTCAACGAACCCACGCCGGTTATCGCCTTCAGCAGCGGTTCGCAGATCCTCATCAAGAACGAACTCATCAGCATCAACACCGCCTCCTCGGGCGGACACATTGCCTCAACCTCCGTTTCGCCAGCACTTCCCGCTGGATTGAGCCTCACCAGCAACGGCAGCATTGTCGGCAGGCCACTCAATGTCTTCGGGTCAACCTCCTACACCATCTATGCCAACAACTCCGGGGGAACGGACACGGCCACCATCACGTTATCGTCCCGCACGGCGTACCATTACACCCAAACGAACGTGACCCTTTACAACGAAGTTTCCCTCATCAATTACGCCCCGACGGTGAATTATTCGGGGACGCTGAATTGGAGCGTCAACCCAAGTTTGCCTGCCGGTCTTTCCATCGGTTCATCCAACGGAACGATCTACGGAACGCCCTCGGAACAATTGCCCACCCGAACCACCTTCACGGTTCGGGCGACGTCGTCCACGTACACCCACACCTTCCCCATCAAGATGCAAATCATTGCCGTCGCGCCTTCGCTTGATTTCGAGTTGGGTTCGTCAACGGTGGACGTCATTCGGTACGAACCCGTCATCCTCGAGTTGCTCAACGACGGGGATGCACTCGCCAGCGTCAGCGTGAGCCCCAACCTGCCGCAAGGCTGGCAGTTGCTCGATAACGGTTCGCTGTACGTGTTGCCCCAAACATTGTTCAATGCCACGACGTACACCGTTTACGGAGAAAACACAGGCGGTAACGACACGGCGAGCATCACCCTCCGTTCGGTGACTGCCTTCAGTTACACCACCACCAACTGGTCGTTTACTCGAGGCGTTTCCAACGTGCAGATTCAGCCCACGGTCAACTTCTCGGGGAGCCTTTCTTGGACGACCTATCCAAGCCTGCCATCCGGCTTGTCAATCGGCTCTGCAAACGGCTCCATCTACGGCGTTCCGACGCAGAACATCACGCAAACGACGTACATTATTCGGGCCGCGTCCGGCAATTACACCCACACCTCGTCGCTGAGCATCAGCATCGCAGAAACCGCACCGATTGTCCGCTTCAACGTCAGCGGTACGGTGACCTTCATCGTCAATGAAGTCGAGCGATTGGACATTGAAAACGTCGGTGGCACCATCGCCAACGCGAGCGTATCGCCTGCGCTTCCAAGTGGGCTCTCGCTGAACAACGACGGCTCCATCAGCGGTGTGCCCACCAACTACAGCGCCACCACCACCTACACGGTCACGGTCTACAACTCGGGCGGTACGTCCTCGGCGACGGTCAACCTCCGCGTGGTGGGCGCGTTTTGGTACTCCCAAACGACGTTCACCTTGCGAGAAGAAACCAACTCCATCTTTGCCGTCCCCACGGTGAACTACACCGGCAACTTGAGCTGGTCGACCTACCCTGCTTTGCCCGAAGGCATGGCCATTGGCAGCAGCAACGGTACCGTCTACGGCTTGCCAACGGAATCCATCAGCCAGACCAACTTCACGATTCGAGCGTGGAGTGACACCACGATGCACAGTGCGGTCATGACCATCACGGTCTTGCCCGTCGCACCTCAAGGCACCTACAACACGACCGGTACGGTCGTCCTCTCGGTCGATCAAGCGGTGTGGCTGGTCTACGAAAGCGGTGGCGGCGCGCCAACCAACATCACGGTGAATCCGGCGTTGCCCTCCGGTCTCTCCATGCTCACGAACGGGACCATTTACGGAACGCCAAGTGCCGTGCAGGCCCCAATGACCTACACGGTGAACATGTCCAACCCTGGTGGTTCGGACAGCATCACCGTGACGTTTGAAGTTCGGACGCCCTTCCACTACAGCAATCTCAACCATGTGTTGACCCGCAACCAAAGCCTGCTTTGGCTCTCGCCGACGGTCAACCTCACCGAAAGCGTGACCTGGTCCGTCTTCCCCGCCCTTCCATCGGGTATCTCGATTGGTTCATCCAACGGGACGATTTACGGCACACCAACACAGAATTTGACGCACACGAATTTCACGATTCGAGCCCAGACATGGTCGACCATCCATACAGCGACCCTCTCCCTCGAAGTCTTGGAGATCACGCCATCGATCGCTTTCGCTGGTGCCCCGAGCCGCTCGTTCATCCTGAACGAACCCGTGGTCCTTTCACCGACGTCCATCGGTGGGCCGGTGGCATCGGCCACGGTTTCGCCTTCTCTGCCATCGGGGCTCTACATCGACAGCGGCGGTTCCATACGGGGTACGCCGACGTCGCTCTCGTCTTCGACAACGTACACCATCACGGCCTTCAACTCGGGGGGCAACGATACAGCAACCATCACCATTGAGGTCGTGACGGCCTTCACCTACAGCACGACGCAACACGAACTGCGGAAGAACACCTCGGTGATGTACCTGCAACCCACGGTGAATTTGACACAAAACGCCTCGTGGTCCACCTTCCCCACCTTGCCCGCTGGTTTGACCATCGGCTCGGCCAACGGCACCATTTACGGCACGCCGACGGTGAACCTCTCAACGACGACGTTCACGGTACGAGCGCAGACCAACGCCACTGTTCATCAGACGACGTTGTCCATCACCGTCCTTGAGCAGGCGCCGAATGTGGCATGGAACGTCACGGTGTCGTCCATCAAGCATGTTGTGGGCGAAGACTTTGCTTTGTCGCTTGTGAACACGGGCGGACCCATTTCGGTCCGCTCCATCTCGCCGTCTTTGCCTTCTGGCTTGACGCTGCAAAACGACGGCAGCATTACTGGAAGCGTATCGACAACGGCTGTCGCCACGTCCTACACGGTGACGGTGGGCAACAGCGGTGGGAACGATACGGCCACCATCACGATTGAGTTCGTTGATGCCTTCTATTACGGCGACACCTCGCACACTCTGCGCCGCGACACCACGGCCCTCTACCTCTTGCCCTCGACCAACTTGACCGGCAACGTGTCCTGGTCGGTGTTCCCGTCACTGCCCTCTGGTCTTTCCATCGGTTCAGCCAACGGCACCCTGTTCGGCATCCCCACGGTGAATTCGACGTTGACCAACTACACGGTGAGTGCGACCACCAACTCCACCGCCCACACCTTCGCCGTGGCCCTCGAGATCATTGAAATCGCACCGTCGTTGTCGCTCTCTTCCACGAGCACGACCATCACCATGGTGAAGAACGAAGGTCATGAAGTGGTCGTCCTGAACGCCGGTGGACCGATCAGCAGTGTTTCGATTTCGCCCAGCTTGCCCAACGGGTTGTCCTTGACCTCCAACGGCAGCATCGTGGGAACGCCTCGGGTCTTCCTGACACCCACCAACTACACCATCACCACCAGCAACAGCGGCGGCACCGATAGCATCGTGGTCAATCTGGAAATTGTTGGGCCCTTCTACTACGAAGTGACCTCGCTCGTCATGGAACGAAACGTGACCAGCGTCTTCCAGGTGCCGGTTGTCAACTTCAGCTCCGCCGCATCGTGGAGCATCACACCCTCGCTGCCAACGGGACTGTCCTTGAGTTCCACCAACGGAACGATCTCCGGCGTTCCATCGCAAAACCAGACGGCATCCAACTTCACGATTCAAGCCTCAACCGCCGACCACACCCACACCTTCGTGATGAATCTCAGGGTCATTGAAGCGGGTCCGGTCTTGACGCTCTCGGCTTCCCAGTCCACCTACAACTTGCCCCGTGGCGAAAGCGTGACGATTTTGGTCAACAACGCCGGCGGTCCGATCGCCAGCATTTCGGTCTCGCCAAGCCTGCCCAACGGGATGACCTTGACCGCCAACGGCTCCCTGTCAGGCACGCCCACCTCGCTGTCCACCGCGACCACCTACACCATCACGGCCAGCAACGAGGGCGGAAGCGACAACATCACGGTCAACTTCGCGGTCGTGACGGCGTTCAACTACGCCACGACATCCTACAGCTTGCAGCGCAACGCCTCGTACTTGTTCGCCGCCCCAGTGAACAACCTCACGGCGAGCACGGTTTGGTCCGTGATGCCCAGTCTGCCAGCGGGCCTGAGCATCGGTAGCAGCAACGGTACGCTCTTCGGCGTGCCCACCGCCAGCGCCTCGATGCGAAACTACACGGTCCTGGCGACCACGGCATCCACGACCCACACCTTCACGGTGCAACTCGCCGTCACCGAAGCGGCCCCGGACATTTCCTGGAACATGTCGGGGTCGTCGGTTCAAGCCGTGGTGAGCGAGCCGGTGTTGTACGAACTGGTCAACGATGGCGGTGCCTTCACCTCCATCAGCATTTGGCCTGCCCTGCCCCAAGGCCTCAGTTTGGCGTCCAACGGTTCCATCGTAGGCACACCTGCCTTTGTGCAGCAACCAACCACCTACACGGTGAACGTGAGCAACGACGGCGGTTCGGATTCCATCACGCTCTCGCTGAGCATCGTGACGGCCTTCACCTACGGCGTGACCGATTCAACCATGCGACGCAACATCACCTCGGTGTATTTGCCGCCCACCGTGAACGTCAGCGGGAACGTGTCGTGGTCGGTGGTGCCATCGCTGCCTTCAGGCTTGTCGATTGGCGCTTCCAACGGCACCATCTACGGTACGCCCACGCAGAACTTGAGCCAAACGACCTACACAGTTCGGTTGACCACGGCCAACGCCGTTCACACCACCACCCTGACCCTAGCGGTGCTCGAGCAAGCCCCCGACATTTCGGGCTTCAACTCGGTCACGCTCATCACGAAGGAACAAGCAGACCTGACGGTGACCAGCAGCGGCGGCCCCGTGGCGTCGTTCAGCATCTCCCCCAGCCTCCCCGCTGGCCTGCTGCTGACGTCAAGCGGGACCATCACCGGTACCCCCACGGGCTTCTTGGACAACACCATCTACGCCCTCAACGCCACGAACTCAGGTGGAACCGACACGATGTACTTCACGTTGCGAGTCGTGAGGGCCTTTGACTACAGCATCACCACCTATTCGCTTCAGCGCGGTTCCACGAACATGTTGGTTTACCCAACGGTGAACACCACGGCGAACCTCAGTTGGACGGTGACCCCCAGCCTGCCCAACGGTTTGTCCATCGGTTCAACCAACGGCACCATCTACGGTGTGGCCACGCAAACGGTCTCCTTGACGAACTACACCGTTCAAGCCGTCAGCGGCAACGCCGTTCACAGCGCCGTCATCCGGATCTCGGTCAGCGAACCTGCCCCCGATATCAGCTTCAACACGACCTCCACCACGCTGGGACTCGTGATTAACGAAGCCGTGACCATCGAGATGGTGAACAACGGCGGTGCAGGCAGCAGCGTTGCGGTTTCACCCACTCTACCATCGGGTCTCTCGTTGACCAACAACGGCAGCATCGTGGGAACACCCAATGCTCTCGGTAGCTTCACCACCTACACCGTTTGGGTCAACAACTCCGGTGGTTCGGATTCGGTGATCCTCATCTTGGGCGTGGTTTCAGCGTATTCTTACACCACCACGAACCTCACGCTGACACGTAACATCAGCGCCGTCCAACTGGTCCCGTCGTCGAACCTGACCGCCTCTCACACATGGAGCGTGTTCCCATCGCTACCAAGCGGTCTGTCGTTTGGCACTGCGAACGGAACCGTTTACGGGATGCCGACGCACAACAGCACTCGCACCACCTACACCATCACGGCCACCACCGCTTCGGCGCTCCACACATGGTCACTGTCCATCGAAGTGAACGAAGTAGCGCCGGACATCGACCTGAATGCCAGCACGACCACCTTCACCTTGGTCAAGCGTGAAAGTTTCATGTTGAACATCGTCAACACCGGCGGCCTGATTGCCACCATGACGGTTTCTCCGGCTCTGCCAGCGGGTCTGTCCTTGACCTCAAACGGACGAATATCGGGAACGCCCACGGCGTACTCGGGGCTCCAATCCTTCACCGTCTGGGCCAACAACAGCGGCGGTTCGAGTTCGGTGACCTTCAGCATGGAGGTCGTCTCCCCGTTCGAGTACAGCGCCACTTCGGTGACGGCTCAACGCGGATCGAGTTATGTGTTCCTCGAGGCGAATTCGAACCTCAGCGGTACGGTGTCATGGAGCGTGCTGCCTTCGTTGCCCAACGGCTTGAGCATTGGTTCGGCGAACGGTACCATCTACGGCACACCGTCGCAAAACATGACACAGACGAACTTCACCATTCGTGCCGTCACGTCAAGCGCCACCCACTTGGCCCAACTGACCATCACGGTGCTTGAAGCCAGCCCCATGGTGTCCTACACCACGGCCACGCTCACGGTCGGCGAACAAGTGACCCATGCTCCGAACACCACCGGAGGCCCGGTGGCCAGCTTCAGCGTGAGCCCTGCTTTGCCGACCGGTTTGAGTTTGGACCAATACGGTCGGCTCATCGGTTCGCCAACGGCCAACATGACCCTGACCACCTACACGGTATGGGCCAACAACAGCGGTGGCTCCTCACAAGCGGTACTCCGTATCGTCGTCTACGAAAACGCTCCCGAAGTGAGTTTGCCCATGGAAAACATCACCCTCACGTACAACTCGGCGATCACCCCGATTACCCCCATCAACATGGGCGGAGCGGTACGCAATTGGTCGGTTTCACCGTCGCTCCCAAGCGGTCTGTCGCTCAATGCCTACGGTCAACTGACGGGTACGCCGGTTTCCTTGGTGACCAACGCCACGTACACGTTGTGGGCCACCAACAACGGCGGCGTGGACCGCTTCATCTTCAACCTCACCGTGCAGGAAATGTCGCCCTCGATTCAGTTCACCCAGTTGCAGAACAACTACACGGTGGACGACTCGGTCTCCATCACGCTGGTCAACAGCGGCGGGAACCCTTCAACGTACGCCATTTCGCCAAGTTTGCCGACCGGACTGGTGCTCTCGAGCACCAACGGGAGCATCTACGGTGTCGCCATGGCGGCACAAAGCGTCACCCAATACACGGTGTGGGCCAACAACACGCAGGGCAGTGCTCAGGCGACGGTCTTTATTCGCATCAACGAAGGCGCACCGTCGATCTCCTATCCTGTGACGTGGTTGAACCTCACCCGGTTCACGCCCATGCAACCCGTGATGCCGCAGGTGTCCAACGCCAACAGCATCATGTGGCTGATTCAGCCATCGTTGCCCGTTGGGTTGTCCTTCAACAACACGACCGGATTGATTTCGGGCACGCCGACCCAGGTGCAGTCGCTCACGAAGTACACCATCACGGTGATGGCCGGCAGCAAGTCGTCCACGGCTGACCTCTGGTTGAGCGTGGCCGAGGCTCGCCCCTCCATCGCCTACGACGTGAGTGAATTGGAGTTGGTCAACGGCACGGCCATGCCAACCTTGTTCCCAACCACGGGCAACGCCTCCATCGATTCGTGGAGCATCACCCCGGCTCTCCCTACGGGATTGATGTTTGTCAACGGTGTGCTGTACGGAACGGCCAACGTGACGTCCAACACCACCCTCTACACCATCACGGCGAGCAACTCCGGCGGCCACCACAACGTCACGATGCTCATCACCGTCCTGCTCGACAGCGACGGCGACGGTCAGGCCGACCGTGCGGACAGCGACGACGATAACGACGGTGTCATCGACGTGCTCGACCCGTTCCCGCTTGACCCGTCGGAATCCATTGACACCGATTACGACGGTATTGGCAACAACGCCGACCTGGACGACGATAACGACGGCACCAACGACACCGACGATGCCTTCCCGCTTGACCCGAAGGAAGACACCGACCTCGACAACGACGGCTTGGGCGACAACGCCGACACCGACGATGACGGCGATGGATGTGAAGACCTTCTCGAGGATTATCCTCGCAACGGCTCGATGTGCTTTGACTTTGATTTGGACGGCATCGGGGACGCCGAGGACGACGACGACGATAACGACGGTTACAACGACGCCGTTGACGCCTTCCCGTACAACGGCAGCGAGTGGAACGACACCGATATGGACGGTATTGGGGACCGTTTCGACGACGACGATGACGGTGACAACTACACCGACGTGATGGACGCCTTCCCTTACGACCCTCGTGAGTGGTTGGACTCCGACGGCGACGGCTTTGGTGACAACGCCGACCCCGACGACGACAACGATGGTGTGGCGGACCTCAACGACCCGTGGCCACTTGACTCCCGCTTCAAGTACGACGCCAACAACAACACCATCCCCGATATTTTCGAGGCTTCCAACCTCGACGACGTTGACGAAGACGGTACCTGCGACGTGGTCGACATGGACGACGATGGCGACGGTTACGCTGACCAGGACGACGACCTGCCGTTCAACCGCTCGGAGTGGTTGGACACCGACGACGACGGCATTGGTAACAACGCTGACAAAGATGACGATAACGACGGCTACAAGGACGGCGCTGACGCCTTCCCGCTGGACTCAACCGAGTGGGAAGACCTCAACGGCAACGGCATCGGTGACAACAGCGAGCGCAAGGATACCGAGGAACCCACCTCGGTATCCCAAGGTGCCTCGGCGCTTGACCAGGTCCCCGTTTGGCTCCTCGTGCTCATCGTGTTGACGGGCACCCTCCTGTTGACGATCCTCTTCGCAACGGGAAGCGCCACTCGCAGCAAGGCTGGCTCCGTGTCCGCCGAAAGCCCGAGGCCTCCACCGTAGAGGAGCTGTTCAAGAACCGAGGCTCACGGACGGACATGCTCGAGGACGATGACGCGCCATCGGCCGAAGGCCATGACTCTGGCGATGGCAAAGAAGATCGCAACGGGGAGGATTCGTTCACGGAAACCGAGGGTGCCAACAAAGACGGCGAAGCCCACGACACCAAGGACGGCGATGACCCTGATTTTCGGGAAGGCCCGCTGAACTGAAGTCAGTGGGCCCTTCCGCCAGCGCCACCGATGGTGCATTGGGCTCGGCTGCAGCCGCGGCCGCAGTGGGGTCAACGGTGGTCGCCGCAGCGACGGCTTCCGTGAGTTTGGCCCCGCTCTTGCCTGAGCATTTGGTCAAGGATGACCCCTTTGAACACTGGATGGTCAACGGGAAAGGGGATCCACCGGTGGAAGACGAGGCGTTGGCGCAAGGGCTTTGTGAGTTGCGTACCGACCCTGCGACCGACACCGTTCAGGCCACCGTGGGGCCAGCGACGTACGTTGATGACCTCATGAAAGAGCTCAACTTGCCACTTGAAGAAGATGCGTGCTTGAAGGCGATGGGTGTTCGTACCCTCGCTCAAGTGGCTCGAGTCGACGATCAAACCGCTACCCTCATCGACGAAACGGTGGCCAAGCACACCGGTGTGGAGATGGAGGTCCAGGACCACCAAGCCACTGCAGCCTCGGTCATCGAAACGCGGGAAGCCATGTGGGAAAACGATGCGAATTGGATGGAGGATTTGGAGATCAAGGACGAGGAAACGAAGGCCGAACTCGAGTCGCTTCATCAGCGTGCTCGCCAAGAATTTGACATCTCGGCCTTGGGCGGCTTGGCCGTCAAAACGGATTCCTTGAAATCGCTCAAGGGCATTGGCGTCAAACTCGAAATGTACCTTTACGCCATGGGCATCCGCAGTTATGCACAGTTGGCCAACCTCACGCCTGAAATTGAGGCTCGTTTTGATGCGCTGGTCGGGGTGATTCCCGGACGTCTCACTCGGGCCAAGGTGGTGGAGCAAAGCCTCCAAAAACTCCAAGAGGAATCGGAAGTGGAGGGTGAATAAAATGGGTGAAACGACAATTGCAGGCGTGACCATTCCGCTGGCTTGGTCGGACATTGAAGCCTTGGAGATGCATTGGAAATATGTTCTAGCTGTGTTTTTCGTGGCCTTTGTCGGCCTGATCACCAACAAGGTGATTCTTGGCGTTTCACGGAAAATCGTCGGTCAATCGGAAGCAGAATGGGACGACGACCTCATCGATGTGGTGGGAACCCGGATTCTTTTGACGGCCTTGGTGTCCGCTGTCCAAGTGGTGCTGTCGTGGCTCCACCCCGATGTGGCTCAGGAATCCATCGTCTACATCAATGCCGCCATGATTCTGTTAGCGGCCTCGGCGCTCTCCGCCACGATCAAGATTGTCCTCCGTTCGGTATTGGAGGCCTTCCAAAATCGAAAATCGGTTGTGGTTGAGGGCTCCAACCCCCTCATCATCTTCCTTGTTCGAGGCATGGTCTGGGTTGCTGCCATTTTCCTTATCGCCGAGGAATTGAACCTGGATTTATCCGGCATTCTCGCCTCCTTGGCGGTCTTTTCCATCATCTTGGGTCTGGCGGTTCAGCACACGCTGGGGAACATCATGAATTCGTTCATGCTCTCGCTCGACCGGCCCTTTGACACCGGCGACCGCATTTTGGTGGACGATGTGGAAGGCACCGTGGTCTCGATGGGCATGTTGTCCACGAAATTGCTGACGTTGGAAGAAGAACTGGTGATCATCCCCAACAACTCGTTGGTGAACTCAACCATTCGCAATTTCTCTCGGGGTGGGGGCGACAACATGCCAAAACGCATTGTCTTGACCGTGGATGTTGGGGTTGACTATGACGAGGACTCCTCGCACGTGAAACACACCATGATTCGGGTCGCACAGGACTGCGAACACGTGCTTCAAGCACCGTCCCCCATGGTTCAGTTGGTCAACCTCAGTGAGTTCTCCAAGGATTATCGCTTGTTCGTATGGCTGGCCTCGGCGGCCGACCGGCGGGTGGCCAGGGACCAGTTGCTCTCTGAAATCGATGTCGAGTTCAAGGCGGAGAGCATCATCATCCCCTACCCCGTTTCAGTGGAATTGGAAAGCAAGGAGGCCATTTCAAGCGATGCTATGAAGCGCAAGCATGCCAAGCAGCACGCTGCTAAGGCGAAAATGAATCTCATCGACCGTCGCCTTGACCGCCAGCGGCGAGCCATCCGGGAGGAAATTCTCACCTTGGAGGAGCGCTTGGAAGAGCGAATTCCGAGCAAGGAGCGAAAGACACTCACCGAGGAAGTTGAGCGCCTTGAGTCAATGCTCTCCAGCCTCGAGATGGATTAACAGCCTCTTCCACCTGGCGAGCTTCAGTCCGAATTGAGTGCCTGCTCAATGAGGACCATGGCCAAATCTGGTCGCTGTGCTTTGACCAGTGTAGCGATTGTATCCAGTATTGACCGGCAGTCGCAACCCTGTGCGACTCCCCAGCGTCCACCATCCCCTTTTGGCCTCGCAGTGAGCGGGTTTTGGTGTCAAAAAACACGACGCCGCTTCGTTTGCCCTCCGAGGAGCGCACTTTTTTGCTCAACAAACCTCGGGGTGTCGCCTGCAACGGCCAATGCCTGCGACGTCTACGCCGAGTGGACGGACCATCCGATTCGCATCACCGGTACGGCCGGTGAAGTCGAAAGGTGCTGCCTCAACACAGGGGTTGTCTCCAGAGCGTTGGGATGCCGGTGGCCTTGATGCATCGCCAGCTCTGATGAATACCTGAACCGTGCCAATTCAGCCTCATCGCGAACCTAAAAAAGCGACTTC
>Ga0181572_10000422_pt1 | contig 30551 bp, 26 predicted proteins | sample 101ome_26_FD_133004 | JGI IMG/M metagenome (GOLD analysis project Ga0181572, IMG submission 133004) | Coastal salt marsh microbial communities from the Groves Creek Marsh, Skidaway Island, Georgia - 101408AT metaG (megahit assembly) | ecosystem: Environmental > Aquatic > Marine > Intertidal... | reverse complement strand
TAATGACACACGATATCGTATATTTTTCAGATCATTATATACAAGTAATAAACACGACAAAAAAGATTTGCGAACATTGTTAACAGAGCCTAAACGAAGAAATGTGGATATATTTGTTCTCAAATAATGAGATTTATTCTTATCCTTTACATTAGTATAATCAATACCTAACACCTTTTCATATGTTGGATGAAGAAATCCCAACCTATTTTCTGGGATGGGATATGTATTGAATTCAATCACATATGGGTTATATTTATCCGTTTTTACAATTTGTTTGTCCATTTGTTTTTCATCATTTTGCTTCTTTCTTGGAACAAATCGGGAACCAGTACATTTTTTAATTCGATCTTGTTGTGTATCTTCGCCCCATTGTTTTCCGAAACAGCACGGAACACAGAGACCATCTGCTGTTTCGCCTTTAAGAAATCCAGGATTAGCATAGTTATAACTTCCATTTTCACCAAGATGAACATCTTTGTGGTTATATTCAAATACATAATGACCTTTAGGAATTGTTTTTGCACCCTTAGGTATTATCTTGCCACACATTCCAGATTTTGCTTGTTCTTCTGTCAAACTGGTGTTTGTAAGCAAGCACCAATAACGAGGACATATGTAATGGTATTTTTTATTAGGGTCGCTTCCGTATTCAATGGAATGTTCATATGAACCCTTATAATTTTTATCAATTTCCTTCTTTTCTTCATCGGTAACTAATATAGGATGACGATGCTGAGATGATAAACAAGAACGCGAGAATAAATTGAATTTTCCTTCCTTCTTCTTTAAAAATATATTAGGTTCATATTTTTGTAATCGTTGGGAAACTATATTAGGTCGTCCAATGGGTTGATTGTCAAATAATGGACCTCTTTCATTCAAAATATTATTTTTACCATCACCACCACTCACCTCTTCGTCACTTTCTTCTTCGTCGCTTTCTTCTTCGTCGCTTTCTTCTTCGTCACTGTCGGAAGAAAATAGCAATTCATCCATATCTGCTTCTGTTGGCTCAGTTTTTATAGCATCAACAACATTGTAAGGGTGTATATTTAATACTGGTTGTATAGTGTCGCTTTCGCGAGCATCAAGAACATTAGGTTGTTTAGATTCCTTTTTCTGTATATCCTTATCTTCAGCTTTTGTTTTGCACGCATTATCAATAATATCAACAGGTAAATCAATATTCTCTTTGGATAGTAATATCATAAACAAACTATTTACATATGTACGAATAAACTCAATATACTTAATATTTGTAATATTTTCAACTTCAAAAAACAGTTTCTTTTCATTAGAGTCATAATTGATGATACAATTAAATCCTGGACTTTCAACAATATTAATCGTCTTAGTAAGTTTGTTATTTATGCGTGTAAAACCATTAAAGAATTCAGAAATTTTCTTCATTGCGTCTTCACTTGACATATTAAAGTTGTCTTCCAATATTTTAATTACTTTGGATTCGTCGTTTGTTTCATTATACGTATCATTAATCATCTTGTTAATCGCATTCATTTTTTTATAATTCTCTACACGTTTATATAACATTTTAATGGGATATTGTGTATGGGCAATATCAAAGATTGAACTGATGAGTGGCCTACATTTTGTCAACTTGATATTTTGGGATGAAGATATAATTTTATGATAGTCTATGCTAATAACGTCAGTATTATCACTATAAATAGATTCAAAATAGTTGATACTAATACCATATTGTAGTAATATTTCATTCAACATTTTAATCAATGGGTAACTGATGTCTTTAATTTCACTTTCAAGTACATCCAATGGTTGTATATCATCAAAAATCACTTGATACTTGATTAATCCAGATGTGTATAAATCGGCATTGATATACCCCTTTTTGCTATGCAAGAAAAACGAAATGGTGTTATTGTCGTGTTTTTTATTGGAGTAATTAATAATGCTTTTCTTGGGTAGATATGCTTCTGATTTTCCAGTTTTCTGTGAAATAATCGTAAATACACGCAAGAGCTTATCACTACTTGCCGAAAATGTATATTTCATTATAGGTATTGTTTTGGAGACGTGTAATATTTTGAAAATAGAATGAATGGGTAAGCTGAATTCTTGAGACGGTAGTAAATTAAACGTCATTTTTTTATGACCATTTGTAATATAATCCAAATCCTGTTTCTTGTTCTCTTGAATTTGATGAAGAAGATGAATAATCTTGTAATATTCAAATGATGATTGGTCAAGAATTTTTTTATTGTAATTGATTAACTCCACACGTTGTGATAACAAATCATCACTGTTTTTAATTCTTCGTTGATATAATTGAGGATAGTAATTCTTTATGAAATATTCCTGGTTCAATGATTGTTGAACAGCATAATTACAAATGTCATCAGCAAAACAACAATGAATAGTGTCAGGAGAACCATAATTTAGAAGAAGCTTGTTATCCATTGGTGAAAGTAAATTGTTACCTTCAATACGGTAGATTTCTTCATCTGTTTGAAGGACATCAAAAGGGTTTGCAGAATAACGATAATCCACATAATTGGCAAAATCCAATCCTAATGGTTTAAAAAATGTAATTTTGGACATGTTTAATGATTTCACGTCTGATTCTTGATAAATACCTTTAATTGTCTCATTTGTTTCAAATGGATACTGGAAATTCATTCGTATTTGTGCATATACGTCTTTTGTTAATCTAATCTTACCATTGTGAGTGATAGTATCATATAACTCATCTTGTTCAATAGATAAATTGTCACTGTAAAAAAGATAAATTTCATCATAACCATATTTGGTTTCACTGAACTCTTTCAATAATTTTTTCTTAATGCTTCTAATATTATCATCATTGTAAATGTACATTTCAGATTGTATTATAGATGGTTTATGAATATTAATAATTTCCATTTCTATTTCACTAAACATTTCTTGATGTTCCATTTTTTTTGCGGTACCCGTAAATACAATACACTGAACGGGTTTTCCAGAACCATCATATAAAATTATTTTTTTCATATATACAATATCTACAAAAATATACATTATATAAGTTATTCAAAAAGTGTGTAAATGATATGCTTCTAATAAAAAGCGTATCATTATTAGTGATCATAATAAGGATTGTCTGTAATACTCATTCCACAATATTCCTTTGAATTCTTTGAATAATCGATTGGTTGGTGGATACCAGCTTCCTTAGCATTTTCCAAAAGGAATTTAAAATTATCCCAGAACTCTTGTTTATGTCCCACTGATTTTGTCATAATATGTGCCATTTCGTGTATTGCAACAAATGTAAGTGTATTTTCGTCAATCAGGTTATCATTGTCTTCCTTCTTCTTATTTAAACAGAACGCAATCTTTTCGCCCTTGTTCTCACTATATGCAGTGAATGTGCTTGTGGGAAGTGTTTCTTTGATCACAGTCTTTTCAAATCCACTACAAAGACGTTTTACATTTTCTTTATCGGGGTATTTTTGTTCCATATATTTTGCTAACTCTTGACATTTTTGTGTTACTTTTGCTAATAAATCAGCGGCATCATTTATTTTACTACGTTCGCGAACACAATATTTATTTCCATCAACATTTGACACGATACATTTTAAATCAAAGTCATTATCCATATCCAAGTAAATATACATTGCACCTAAAACAACAATGGGAAATAAAATATACGAGAAGATATCATCTTTTGTCATTATGTATAATATGGATAGATTATGTATTATTACAAAATAGTATATGATAATACATAATAATGTAGGTTAATAGTATTGAATAAAAAGCAAACACATTGTTTAAGCACCTACTTCTAATGGTTTGCGCATGGTGTCGCTTTCAATTGTACTTTGGTTCCATGGTCCAATGTCTTGTTTTTGGATAACGGGGTCAGAGCGTAATTGTTGGTTAGCATTGCGTAAGGATTGTCCTACGGTGTCAAGGCCAATGTGATGTCCGGCTTGGAGAAGGTCGGGGGCCATAACACCTTTGGCTTTATCAACAGAGCTGGGGTTAAGGTTGGACCATTGTGAGTTGGCATCAGAAGGTAATAATTCATCAGGGTTAGCTACTTTGGCCATTTCATTTTTGGGTGCTTTGGCTTCTGGGGAAGCGGGTTTTTCTTCCGCGGAAGGGGCAGCAACGTCACCCATTACGGCGTAATTAGACATAGAGTCCATTACTAAATCTTTGTTATTACCATAGGCAAATAACATATAGGCTAAAATGGCAAGGGCTACTAACATAATAACCTTTTCCATGGTAAAGTATTTCATGAGACCGGAGCGAATTTCTTTCAACATATTATATAATAATAATGGATATTAATTTTGATTATTATTATATTAATTAGTGGTTTCAAAAGTTTCAAGTTCATCTTCACTATCACTATTTTCAATATCTTCCAACATATATGTATTTTTAATATTTCGTGCTTCTAAATAAGAAGCCAGAGCCAACTCTTTTGCGATTTTAGCTTTTTTCCTTGCATCTTTATACATTTTGTAATATATATCTTTTCGTTCGTTTATAGAAAACGCATCTTGTTCCTCTAAATCATCAATACATAGTTCTAATTCTTGAAGATTTTGACTAAACATTTTGTTGTTATTTTCTGTATCATTAAATGTTATTTTATCTATTTCTTTTTCTTCTTGAATTTCTCCTTGTGTTTCCTCTTCTGATTTTGGAATATTTATTTCACTTTCTGCGTTTTCATTTGGTTTATCTTCTAATAGTAGAATTTCTTCTTGATTATCTTCTTGTTGTTCAAGTATTGGAACATCTTCTTTTTCAACTGTATTTTGAGTATCTTCTAAAACTATAGATTCTTCATTATTAATGGGTTGTTCTTCGTCGTGCTCAGATATATCATCCTCCACCACTAAAGTTTCAGTATTATATTTGGGTGTATCCAATATCTGATGTTGAATGGGTTCTTGAACCACAGAAACTTTTTCACTTTTGGATGTAGTAGATAAAAGACATTTTGAAAAAAGATTACGTTTTTCTAATTTCATCATTTGCTTTATTTCTAAAACTACCTGAAAAGTGCGTGCTGAGCATTTGATGCCCGATATTTCCAAAATAGACATGATAGAATCATTTTCGGTTAATGTTGTTAAATCTACATTATTTTCTTGTTCATCATACAATGATAATTGTGGCTTACCTAAAATGCTTGGAATAATTGACCTAACTAAGTAAAATTTTCCAGATTTATACATTTTAGACGGGGATTGAAAGAAGTTTTCAATGTCGCTGAATTCTATATCACCGTCAAACCAGTTACTTTTGTTTTTGAAAATATATTGTTGGCAATTTTCTTCAAGTTTTTCTAAAAACTCCATAAACTCAATATTTTCATTGCTAAACATCAAGTCAATAAAGAATTTACGATTAGATTGAATCACACCTTGTTTTGATGAACATTTAGGTGGCTGAATGTAAATGGGTTCATTATTGTGGCTAAAACGTATAAGATATGTTCCACCACTTTGTGCGATAGGATTAGATAATTTCAGTGTATCAAATGGAAAATCATTGCAATCGTGTATGTGAATATTTTGACTCATATTATAATGTCTAATGACCTTTTTAATTATTATCTAAAACGCACAATTCGCAGATTAGTTTATTTTTCATAAATTAAATACAATGTATATTAAAATGGACATACGAGAAACAATATTATCATTATTTCAAGATGAAAAAATAAGACAAGACCTAAATAACCTTTCTAAACCATTTTTTGATTGGATATACAATGAGTTATACATTTATTTGATAATCATATCTATTTATTGCATACTTATTTTTGTAATGTTACTTATATTGATTCATTATATGATGAAAATATCATCCATACCTCTACAACTTAAAGAAATCACAACAATAAACATATAATGGACATTAAAGAATTAATAAAGAAATGGGACAATTTAGATGAGAAAAATAAAGTCTTAAATGCAGAACAGCGAGAATTGCGAAATGAAAAAAACAACCTAAACGATAAAATATGTGACTATATGAAACAACGGAAAGGTTCTCAAATAACAATAGGCGAAACAAAAATAAAAATGTACGAGAAGAAGGAGTATGGACCACTTACATTCACATATGTTGAAGAATGTTTGAAAAAGGTTATTGATAATGAAGCAAATGTAAAGTATATAATGAAGGTATTAAAAGACCAGCGTCAAATAAAGATTACGAATGAACTAAAAAAAATATAATGAGTAATATATAATTAAATATTATACTATTGATATAGCATTATGAATACATTAAAAGATTTAGGTTGTCCTATTGGATTGTGTAATAATGATAATATGATTGGAGGAAAAAAAGACACCACATCAGAAGAACGCGATGTTCGTGTGATAAATAGTAATTTTTTTGATACATTTATACACAACGTAATCGATGGTCCGATGAATAATCAGTCATTTGTAAGTAAAAAAACACAGAAGAATCGCTCTACAAAATAATTAAAATGAGTGTAGAAATAGACTGCATCATTACAAAAATTTTTGAGATATTTGTGATTGGATAAATATCTCCAAACCCTAATAACGTACTTGTAGAAATTGAAAAATAAAGACGATTAAATAGCTTTTGTGAAATAGTTGGTTCAATATTTTCCGGTGCTAATTCTTTAGTATCCACATCCCTTTCTACATTACGTGTAGCCTGGTCAATCTTTATATTTTTCAATACATCATTCTCAAATGATTCTTCCTTTACAAAGTTCTCTACTACTACTTTTTCTACTTGTTGTTCCACCTTTTTCTTGATAAGTTCATCTTTGATTGTTTCTTGAATTTTATTTAACCCACTAAAATGGCTATCATCTAACAACATATATAGCAATGTAAAAAGAAGTGTAATTGTGAAAAGCAATACGATTTTATATGATGAAAATCGTTGTTTCAGTATATCCATATATTTCATTTTGTATATATTGTAATTATAAAATGAAATGCGTTTATTTATTCCAAGTGTTATAATTGAATCCGCTTAAAACAAGGTCACTAATATTGAACTTTTCTTCAAATTCGGCTTTCAGTTCATTTTGAATAGGGGCACTTGGTTCGCTATTTTGGATACGAGCAAGGTCACTATCCGTTGGTTTCGGTTTAACACCATAACAATTCACGCCATAACGAGTATTGGGATTGCGCATATATCCTCCATTTACACCAGGACGACCACACGCATTTTTATACTTATCAGAAACTTGCATCTTTTGCCACGTCTGTTTTTGTGTAGGGAAAAACGCCATTTGATTTGCTGACCAGCCGTAGTTACACCATTCAGCACCATTATTATATGCATTTTCCATTTGGTCATATGTAGCCAATTCGGCACCATATGCTTTGCATATTGCTTGGGCGTCGTTATATGTGTATTTATTTCCGGAAATATTAAATACTTCTTCCTTAGGAACTTCAACAATATCATCTGTTGCTGGAGTTGTTTCTGTTGCTTGAGTCGTTTTCAAATCTTTTTCAAAGTATTTTCCAAAGTCATCTACTAAAGATACCCCAAATGATATTTTGAAAAACTGATTTGTTAAAATAAACAATAACAATAACCAAGACAATGTTTCAATGACAAAGATGACAGCGGGTTTCGAACCACTTGACATTGGAATTCTAAACAAGTATATAAAAGCGTAAAATAATATAATGAAAATGACTTGATATGCTATTGAGTATTCATCATTTACATAATTTTTCGTATCTTCCCATTTGTCATTTAATAATTCTTGTTGTTGGTTACTGTCTAAACTGTAGTATAGTACATAAACTATACCAGCTACAATGACTGTAAACATAATATCTATAACAAATGACATTGTAATACTACCATTATGTTTATAAAAAACACCTAAAATAGTATATGCTACAATATACAAAAATAAAAACAACATCACTATATTGAAATTTGTTGTATTTAATATTTGTTCTTGAATACTTTTTTTAGATGTATCTTTTTCTTCGGGAACAGGTTCTGTTTCAGGTAAATCACTTGATTCTTCAGAAGGTTGTTGTTGATTGTCGTCAGTTGTAGTATCATTGACATCAGTTGTAGTATCATTGACATCAGTTGTAGTATCATTGACATCAGTTGTAGTATCATTGACATTGGTATCCCCGGCTAATCCTTCATATAAATGAGGTTTGTAAATACGTTCCATTATTGATAACATTAATTATTATATATTATATCAAACTATTTTTTTAGAATTCATTCCTACCTTTTTCTATAAAATATGCAATATGCTTTTTCAGAGACTACTACATTTTCATTAACGCATTGGATATTTGAATCATTATAGTGATACCATTTATTATCATTTTTCTTGACAAAACTGGTATAATGACCTCCATTAACATTACCACTGTGATTACATACTCCAAAACAATCATATATGACAGGTTCTGTTTTTTGGTAACAATAGTATTTGCTAAGGTTTAGGTCAGATAATGGAAAATCAATCTTATTTTGTATTTTTCGTAGACCATTGTGATATCGTTTTAATGTTATAATGAGTATGCTTGGAAATTTCCAAATACGAAAACACTTTTTTACATCTACTTTTGTATTTGTTTTTTCATCTAACCATCCATTATCGCCTTCCAACCATTCTCCCTCAAAATACACATCTAAACACAAGTTTAGATTCGGAATAAGTTTATTGTTAAATATAATAGGTAAGTCTAAAGCAAAAAAGAACTCCGGTTTATTACCTCTAATATTATTTTGTTTGTCAATTAAGAATGAAACAGTAATGCCATTAAATAATTCAGTTATTTCAGAATACTCTTTTTTATATGTAGTTTTTATCAATTCAAAACACGTCTTATCTACAGCATTGTTTGTATCTGGATACTTTGCTGTAGCTTTTCTACTTATAGATTTATGAATACATTCTATCATAAACATAAGAAATTCATCACAGTCATTTTGGTCAAAATCCACAAAAAGGCTATTTAACTCTTTTGATGTTTTATGAAGAAAATGAACAAACCGTTTAGGATTTACCACACCATTCCCAGACCACATCACAGTTCTTAAATCATTCCATTCCGTGCATATTGTTTTTTCTGGGATATCATTATATTTTTCAATATTATCTAATATTCCGTGGAGTTCATAAATATGGTTCAATACTTGTAAACAAGAGTTCATATAGCACGTATTACCTATATTTTTTAATCCAGTGAAGCATAAATTATTATATTTATTATCCATTTCTATAGATATATAAAAATATCTTTATATGTTATTATAATGGATAATAGAGATGCTCTATTAGAATTAGTACAGAATTATATAAATGACCGAAATGTAAGTCCTTCAGTTTTCAGTAATTTATTTTCCACCTCGGCACGACGTAATACATATGCACGACGACAACCTACACAGCAATCGTACCACTATAATAGTGATAATGAAACACAAAGATTACACGCTATTTTCATGGAACTTCTCATGTCGTATAACAGCAATATAATGCGTTATCAAGAAAATATGGATTCACTTATTAGTATTTATAGACGATTCATAACGCAACAAACACAACCAGCACGTAGTCGTCGTAATCAAAGTGAATCTACACGAATACCAACACCAGCACCCCCTAATCCGAACCCTCCAACCTTTTATTATTCGTGGGTTCCACAAGGGCAAAATATATTTGAAAATGTTATTGTATCACCAAGTCAAGAAGAAATCCAACGTGCTTCGTTCAATTCACAATATGATTCAGAACATCCACCAATAAATACACGTTGTCCAATTACTATTGAAAACTTTCAAGATGGAGATAATGTTACTACAATACATCATTGTGGTCATACATTTTATGCAACGGCATTTACAAATTGGTTTAGAACAAATGTTCGTTGTCCTGTATGTAGATATGATATACGTGAATATAGAGGAAATAATAATTCACCTCAAAATGATATGGAAAATGAACAACCAGATGAACAACAAGACGAACAAACAACAACAAATAATACACACACAGAGCCTTCATCAACATCGCGACCACATATAAATACAACAGATATTGCTAATTTAATGCAGAGAATGATAACAGAAAGTTTATCATCATCAGTTAGCGAATACAATGCCCAACAACAAAATGATGCTACGCCAAGAGCATTCACATTTGATTTCAGTTTTCCATCAATTATAGCAGATATATCAGGAGATATATCATCTGATAGTTCATAAAAAATTGATTGATAATGTCAAGAAAATTATAATAATATATAATCATTATACTATTATACACCTTCGGATATTTAAAATGGCCCCCATTACTATAGCATCAATAATCATATTCTGTGTTATTATTTCTATTGTATGCTATTTCGGTTGTCAAACCGGCGAAAGAGAAGAAGATTATTACAGCGAAATGTGTGATTAAAAAATGTTTCATTGTATTGTAGGGTTATATTATTTCTTGTATATTTTTTTTGATGGTTTTGTAGTAGGTGTTGATGCTGGTGCTGAAAACATATCAAACGTAAGTTCTTTTTGTTTATTCACTTTATTATCAATTTCCCGAATCTTCTTGTCAAATAGAAGAACTTTGATTTTTTTAGAACACTCCTTTTCGCGAGCCTTCATCAATGTTTCTATATCATCTTTATACGTTTTATCCAATTTATCCATCTCGTTTTGATGACGTACAATAGCATTATGTTTGTTTTGATTTTTCCAAATATCTTCAATAGCAAGTCCAAACAACTGCTGAAGCGGTTTCATTAACTGATTTGTGATATAATATACATAATCTATTGTCAAATTATTTTGTGTAATGAACTCCGGAGTCTCAATCTTATCACCAGTAAGGGCTTTTTTGTTCGGATTTGTGACAAATACGTATTTTATACGATCACCCGGTTTGGGTTTGTTACCGGGGTCTCGTTTTCCAATACGATCAGACAACACCCAATGACCAATTTGTTGTGGATTCTTATAATCACTCCTTAACGACTTGGTAATAGAAAGTTTGTCCATACTTACATTTCCATCAATCAACTTATTCATAGACTGATTTAAGTAATCAATCGCTTGTTGAACGTCCTGTGTCTTCATCAAGATATTAATAATTTCACCATAGGTATCTTTTAAATAGTCACAATTGTCTCGTCGTTTCAATGAAAGACCCATATATTTCAAATATCCTTTATTAGGGTCATCTTCATAAAGCATACCAACATAACGTTTTTTAGATAACAATATGAACGGCATAAATGTTTTTTCATATTCCAAATACATTGGTGGTTTCAAGAACATACTGCATACTTTTTCAACTTCAAACGATACTTCAATTGTGATTTCCAACGCTCGTTGTCCTGTAATCTTGGTACCATCCAAATCTTCCAAGTTGAATGTATAAAATACACTATCCGTATCTCCGTAAATGTATTCAGCGCGGGTTCTAACTTGTGACCCGTCTTTCAACGTTACCACTTTATTTCCATAAATGTCTTCAACCATTCCACGAGCATACATAATCATTTGACGTCCTGTTGCAGTAGTAGAAGCAGCAACGTCTTTTTCGTAAAATGTGGATGTTCTTGCGCCACATTGCCCATACAATGAATTCGCCGTTACTTTATACCCAAGTTGTCGTTTATCCAGAATATTCTGCATAAACGGGTCCTTTTCAAGTTTCGCTTTTTTACGAGTATCTTTACGTGCTTTAAGTAGTTCTTCCAAAATGGATGGCATAATGGATTTCTTATTGTTTGGCAGTTGAGCCCATCGGCAAATCTTTCGTCCAACCTTTGTCTTTTCCGCACGGCTCTTTTCACTTTTGCGGCGATATTCAAATATGTCAAATTCAGTATTGATGTACTGATACCCTTCTAAGTTATCATAGATATAGTTGCCTTTACTGTCTTTCTCTCCCGTCTCATGTATCATTGTTCCTTCCAAATTATATTCTTTTGTCCAAACCTTACTATCGTGAGAATAATTTTGACTAATCATTGAAGACGGATATAGCGAACTATAATCCACACAAGCAACAGGATTATCCATATACATTTTACATTTTGGTGGAAGTACAATAGCACCCTCATAACCTCCATCATTTTCCTTCTTTTCCAAATCGGGCATCAGTGTATTTTTTTCACGACATTTCTTGGCAACATAACTGGTAAGTTTGATACCTTGTCCGCGAAATACCAAGAAACTGATAGGCACGGAACAAATGTTTGACATCTCAACATAGCCAGTAATCACATCAATCTTTTTCATCAAATGATGAACCAGGTTACAATCCTGAATACAGTATTTTGCTACAATTGCACGGTCGCTTGCGTCGCCATTGGTTAATCTGAAAATATCCTGAGGCGTAACGTCATCCTTAGCTACACCCCATTTCAACTTTTTATTCTTTTCAAATACGTGATGACCTTCTATCAAAATAACGTTGTAGTTTTTCCCGTCCTTCTCTTTAGAATAGATATCAATCACCTTGAATTTCTTGCCGTCATCATAATAATCCACAGTGAATGTCACCAATTCCAAATGAATATAATCATTTTTATGTAATCCAGTCAAATTGCCACTATATAACTCTGTATATGGGTTATCATCAATGTGAATACTTTCGGTATGTTTTATAGTATCACTAATATATTCGCCAGCAACATCATCCAGTTTATACGAAGACAAATTGAAATCCCTTCGGAAATACGCATACATATCAATTTGTAGTCGTCCTGGAATATCATAGAACTTCAAATCATATTCGCCGCTTGCAATAACCAATTGTTTATTTTCAATCCCATCTTCTAGTACTAATCCAGTACTATCTGTCTTGCCACAAATCCCATTTAAACCATTCTTTGTATAGCGCGACAACGCAAGAAATTTCTCAGCACAATTATTTTCAAGCGAACGACGAAACATAAATTCATAATCAAAACCAAATATATTGTACCCAATAATAATATCTGGGTCTTCTCTACAAATCAAATTCGTCCATTCAGTAAGCAAATCATATTCATTTTTTACACATTGTATTTCTGCACCATCTACTGGGTCACAGTCATTTACTACTAAACAATTGTTGTAATATGGCTCACTATCACCGTGCTTCATAAACGTTGAACCAATGAATGTTACTTTATCACCTTCCAGTTCGGGTAAGCGGCACGTTAATATTTCATCAAGAATAGTGATTTTTTCATCACGTGGAACTTTGCTTTCAGCATCAATAATATCTACCAAATACATACCATCGTATTTTTTATTTGTTGTTAATTTCTTTTTTTGTGTTGTCTTTTTTTCTGGAATATTTTCATTTACGATGTCAGTATTTAGATCGTCTTCTTCAGCAGCATCATACGACGTATTCACTTTTTTCCTAACAATATCGTTTGACTCAGCCTGAATAAAATCATTTGCAGGCTTTTCCTTCAACATATTTATGAGTGTATTGATAATGTCAGTCATTTTTTGTTTGGAATTTTTCACTTTGGGATATACAACATCTACATTGTCACACTTCTTAAGCTGAAATCCTGCTTCAATGTTTTTCTTCAAGAATTTGTATTTCATATCATTACTGTTCAACGACTGCTTCTTGAAATTATCTACAATATTCATTGCCAACTTTTTATAGCTCTTGATAGGAACAGGAAAATCTCCGTGACTACTACTTGCCTCAATATCAAAACTACATATTTTGAAGGGAACATTGTCCTCCTTATCGTTGAGAGGTATGATCTTTGATAGACTACATTGATATTTATATTTACACGTTGTGTTGATACCTTCTTTTGACGGTGCTTTGACACGCACCCATCCGGAAGGATAGATGTTTTGAATATGAAAGAAACGAAGCAATGGTGGTATGTTACTTTCATACAATTCATATTTTGTAAAATGATATTGCTCATTTTTTTGTTTGGACGGACGATTGATATTGTTATATATCCAAAAATTTTTCACTTTATTATAACAACGACTGCTTTTGAATGTAATTTTTACAAAATGCGACAGCTCACCACTTGCAAACCCATAGAGTTTGTTATATTTTACTCGTTCGCAATTGAATGATTTGGTATAGTATTTTGATTTTTTCGCACCTGAATTTTCCAATGCGCTACGAATACTATTTTCTAACTTATCAAAATCGTCGTCGCATAATTCTGTATTCACTTTGATATAAAAGAATGGCTTGAAGTCATTCACTTCAATGGAACACGTATGTCCCTTTTCATTCAGTCCAAACATAGTAATAACAAGTTTTGAATTGTCAAACATACTTGGACCATTTCCATCGTCCTCTTCAGTCTGTGTATCAATTCTGAAATCAAATAACCGAAAATCCTTACCAAGGACGGGTTTCTTTTTAATCTTCTTTTTTTCTCCTGTTGACATGGTATTTAATAATGGTGGTATATGTATCACTATTATTTCAATTTTATCTCAGTTTATCTACATATTCTAATTTCTATTTTTTCGTGTTTTATTATTTCTACGTATTTTCATTTTCTTCGTTATTTTCAAACGATTTCCCCCTCGGGATTTAGACTTGGATTTGGATTTGGATTTAGACTTGGATTTAGATTTGGATTTAGACTTGGATTTGACAACAATTTTGTTTGAACCTTGATTGAAAAAATCAGCCATTTGCGAAGGTTCGCGTTCTTTTTGGTAATATTCTAAATTATTATTACGTATTTTAAATAATGTAGGATATCCCATTACTTCTACTTTTTGGTTGCCATTGAGGTCTTGATTCAACATGTTAATTTTATCTTGTTTGTATGGGTCAGAATCTTCAATTTCTATAACAGAAACGTTATTGTTTAGCATTGTTTTGGCTTGTTCCCACTTGGGTTTCAACATTTGACAATGTCCGCACCAATTTGCATAAATAAGAACCGCTTTATTCATTATATATTGTTTATATATAATATATAAACAAAATGATGACAAGGGATTATTTTTTGATATTTTTATTTATTACATTTTTACTGGGATTATATTTCTTTGTAGAGAACACGTGCTATTCTACTAAAGAAGGGTTTGAAACGCAACCATCAAGTTCTATGGATATGACTGTAAATAGTAATTGTCCTAACTTATTGGTTCGTAAGAATGGTGTGTTATTAATGTATAACACAAATAAACCTGTGGTAGATGGGGCGAATCCGATGCCTTTTTATAATTTAGACGAATATATCAATTATGTTAATATAAAACGCAATAGTGGTGAAATATGCCCTATTCTATTTTTACAGCAAGAAGTAAACACACAGGGTCAAGAAGTCTATCGTGCCCGCCCCAGTCCATTTGATATGCAAGGAGGATTGCCAACCAATGTACCACTTGTGTATAAAGAAGACACAAATAAAATGTTGGTTCCATATTTAGACGCAACCAAACAAAATCCGCCTTACAATGCCAACCAATTCCAAGGATTTGACCCATATGGACAACACATTGGACAAATAACAGAATTAGACCTTTTACATAAATCTACACAAAATGAACAACAAAGCAAGAACCCAATGGATTCTAACTGGGGAGGTGTTCAATTCACACAAGTAGCTGTTGAACGCGGAGATTATAAAGATCGCGAAGTTGTCAAACCCGTATTCCAAAACCATCCCGGTGCGATTTAAACCTCAATGATACATCATCCATATTCATATCCATCTATACACGTTCATCTATAATAAATAATTTTTGATATTTTCAATAATTGTTTTACTAATTTTTCGTGTTTTCCCATTAGACGACTGAATTACTAATGTATTCAGGAAATCAGGGTTCTCTTTCAATTCATCTAAAAACTCACGGAAACTATTAAAATCATTTAAGATTACTTTAGAAATGGATGCACTTATTCCAGGGATCTGACATAACATAATATTTCCAATATTGTTTTTTGTAATATTATCTTTTTTTGTTTTTTTGACAACATCTACATAATCTGTTTCGGTAGATGCTTTAACTTGATGTTGAGTATTAGTGTCAGTTGAACAATAGTAATATGGTATTTTGTTTTTCGCATATTCTTTTTCTACTTTCAACATAATAGATACAATCATATTACCAGTTTCCGTAACACTTTGAGTATTTAATACAGAAAATCCTTTGAATAACATTAGCGAAATAAATGCGTTTAAAGCAATCCGCTTTTCAATCTCGGCTATACCATGATACAAATTTCCTTCAATAATATACACAATGTTATGATTATGCACATCACACGAATGTGTTAGACGATATGATTGTTCCGAATATCGCCCATCTTTAATGGACGCAAGTAAATCTTTTACCGTTTTTCGTTCAAAAATAATCATTTGTTCTCCATATTCCTTTTGTATTTGTATATCTCCTAAAAGCAGATTTTCCTTCACTATAATACCATCCCCCAAAGTCATTGTTTTATCTATTAACACATCATATAAATCGTGTTCGCGATAATCCACCACGATTTTCATTAAATAATATAATAAAACATTATTTCTTATTATATTATAATTCAACTAACTGTTTATCTGAAGAAACGCATGCCTACCGGACGAGAGGCTTTTACGGTGCTTACTTGGGGTTCAATCAAAACGCTGCGGTTTTGTGATGTTCCGCTAAGAGCAACTTGAGACCACATGGAGTTTCCGTCAACACGCTTGGGTAATCCGGCTTTCTTTGAGCCACCTCCGTTGGGAAGGTTTGTAATGCTAGCAATAGAGCTTGTTTTTTTAGTTCCGCTTAATACCATTTTTATATATTACCTAAATATTTTAATTGTGCTCTAAACCCTTTAATTTATTGTTCTATTTTTGTTGATATTGTATTAAATGGATAATAAAAAATTGAAATAAATAATAAGCATCATAATATAGTACAATATAGAATTATTAAATTCGCCAATCCATCCAATCATGATACAAACGAACGAGGAAGATATAACCATTATTAAAAACGAACACGGAGTTGAACAGTTGTATTTTGACCCATATAATCCTGTAAATGTAGAAATTACAGAAAGGGACGTATATGACTTATTGCATAAATATGGATTGGATATTCGCATTAATAATTTCAATCTATATAAACGAGCATTTATTCATCGTTCATATACACGTCGTCCAGACAAGGAGAATGAAGAAAATAATATTATACTTGCAAAATGTCCTATAAATTGTTTAGACCTTCATACTAAATCAAATGAACGACTTGAGTTTCTCGGCGATGGAGTATTGGAATGTGTCACCAAGTATTGCTTATATAAACGTTTTCCTAAAGAGAATGAAGGATTTATGACAGAAAAGAAGATCGCATTAGTTAAAAATGAATCTATTGGAAAATTGGCGTATGAAATGGGATTACATAAATGGTATATTATGTCTAAACATTCTGAAGCTAAACAAACGCGAATAAATCATAAGAAGTTGGGATGTTTGTTTGAATCCTTTCTGGGAGCGTTGTTTTTGGACGCAAATAAGATTGATGTTTCTAATGAAGAAGGATGGCAAAGTGCGTTTATTACTGGACCGGGGTTCCAAATAGCACAACAATTCATTGAAAATGTATATGAAAAACATGTAGATTGGATATCTCTTGTGAAAAATGATGAAAACTATAAAAATATATTACAGGTTGCAATTCAAAAGGAATTTAAAGTGACACCACATTATCGTGAAATTAGTGAGTACAATAATGATAATGGATATCATATGGGTGTTTATTTATGTTTAGGACAAACATTTCATAATAGTAAACATTTTCAAGCAATACCCATAGAACGTATTCAATCGTATGAAGATATTCATGTAATGATGGCAAAGGATAATAAGGCATTCATCTTACTTGGACAAGGCATTCATAAGATTAAAAAGAAGGCAGAACAGATTGCTTGTAAAGAAGCATTGGATAACATAAATAAATTTGTCTAATAAATATATATAATTATATTGTTATTGTATATAAATGAATGTTGATTTTTTGAAGAGAAAGCCAGTACCTAAGCAACAACGTGAATTTAATGTTTTTTTAAATCAACCATTAGAAGAACACATGAATGAAGAAAAAAAAGATATTGATAGTACTGTAGAAAGCGAAAGTGAGGTTACTAAACAGGATAAGACTGGTAAATTGATTATAGACAGACGCGGTGAGCGCATGATTAATCGCGACGATATAATGAAACGTATTAACCAATTCAAATACAAAAAACCCATAAATGACAATAAAGTTGAGGAAATTGTAATAGATGAACCAAAGGAGGATGAAGAACCAGAGGAAGAACCAAAGGAGGAAGAAGCTCAAGAGGAAGAACCAGAGGAAGAACCAAAGGAGGAAGAAGCTCAAGAGGAAGAACCAAAGGAGGAAGAACCAAAGGAGGAAGAAGCTCAAGAGGAAGAACCAAAGGATGAAGATGAAGAGGAAATTATTACAAAAGGGCCAATTAAGAGAGGACGAAAAACAAAAGAAGGAAATATTGATAGGAAAGTGGTTGATAAAGGTGTCTTGGAATTCAGAAAGAGAATGCCAAAAGAAGGAGAAAAGGTATTAGTCAAGTCGTCATCGTATTATATGAATAATCGTAAAATATTTAACAAAAAGATTAATGAACTGTTTAAGAATTATTTAAAGGATATTCAATCAGATAAAAGCGAAATTAGTTGCACAGATGGAGGAAATGACGACTTTAGTCTATTGACCCATCAAAAAATCGTTCGTGATTATCTTAACTTATACACACCATATCGTGGTTTATTATTATATCATGGGTTAGGAAGTGGTAAAACATGCTCGTCTATTGCTCTTGCTGAAGGTATGAAAACTGACAAGAAAATTGTAGTAATGACCCCGGCGTCATTAAAAATGAATTTCTTCAGTGAATTGAAAAAGTGTGGTGATTTGCTATTTAAGAAAAATCAATATTGGGAATTTGTTAGTATTGAAGGAAAACCGGAAAATGTTGAAATATTACACTTGACATTGAGTATTTCACGTGAATACATACGCAAACATAGAGGTGCTTGGATGGTAAATGTAAATAAGCAGCCAAATTTTTCTTTGTTAAAAAGCGAAGAGCAGGACAACATAGATAAACAATTGAATGAAATGATTCGTGTAAAATATATGGATTTGAACTATAATGGATTAAATATGAAAAAATTAGAAAGCATTACTGGTAAATTTACCCGAAATCCATTTGACAATTGTGTATTGATTGTGGATGAAGCACATAACTTTGTAAGTCGTATAATAAACAAATTGAATAAGAAGAAATCATTATCCTACATGTTGTATGACTATATTATGAGTGCTCAGAACGCTAAGATAATTTTACTTTCTGGAACACCAATTATCAATAAGCCCAATGAAATTAGTATCATGTTTAATATGTTGCGAGGATATATTAAAACCTGGTCATTTGATGTTAAAGTAAATACTGATGCAAAAATAAACAGGGATGCTATATTGGAGATGTTTGATAAAGAAGGAATGAACACATTTGATTTTATTGAATACAGTGGAAATAAATTGCAAATTACCCGAAACCCGTTTGGCTTTGTTAATGCTAAAAAACGCGGTCCTACTAAAGGTACAAAAAAGATGAAAGGTGGTGCTACAGATGATGATAACGAGAAAGTAGATGAAGAAATATTACAGAAAGACGACGATGGATTTGTGGTAAAAGAAAAAGAAGAGATTACAACTGATGAAGATATTTCAGATGAAGGTGAAGGAGAGGATGAAGGAGAAGAAAATGAAGATTCTAAACCTGAAATATCAAGTAAAGACTTGGCAGATACACAAAAGGGCATTGCTGATAAGCAATTGGAAATGATTGAGGATTTAGAATCAAAGGTTGATAAATTATCAAAAAGTGTAAAGGAACTTTCTGAAACAAATCAGGTATTGGAACGTAGTATTATAAGTAAATCCATTGAAAATGATTCGCTACGTGGAAAGACACAAGAATTGGAACAAGAAATTGAAAGTAGTAAGGAGTTGGAAGAGGAAGAATCAAAAGAAGAAGAGGTAGAAGGCGAAGAAGAAAAAGAAGAAAAAGAGGTAGAAGACGAAGAAGACGAAGTGGAAGAATCAAAAGAAGAAGAGGTAGAAGGCGAAGAAGACGAAGAAGGTGAAGAAGACGAAGAAGGTGAAGAAGACGAAGAAGGTGAAGAAGAAAAAGAGGAAGAATCCAAGTCAGATAAAAATGAAAAAGAAATTGATGAAATGAAGAAAAAGGTATCTGTTCTTGAATATGACTTATATGAATTAACACAAAAGAATGAAGAACTAATGAGTGAAAAGGAAAAATTAGAAAAAGAAGGAGAAGAATTATCAAATAAAGACAGTGAAATAGATGAACAAAAGAAAATAATAGAAGAACAGAAGAAGATGATTGAACAACAAGAGAAAGTGTATGAAGATATTCAAAATGAATTATCTGAGTTGAAAAGTAAATATAACAATTTAGAAAAGAATGATGAAATACAAAAGGAACAAGATGCATTACGCGATGAACAAGAAAAAGAGCTCAAAAAAGAGTTAGAGAAAATGGAAAAAGACAAGGAATACAAAGAACAAAAACTTAAAGAATTAGAAGAAGACCTTGAAGAAAAGGAAAAGTCCAAAAAAGACAAAAAAGATAAAAAAGGTAAAAAAGGTAAAAAGGAAGAAGAGGAAGAAGAGGAAGAAGAAACATTATACGGACAATTTGAGAAAGGCGTGGATCAAACACGTGATTTTTTTGCAAAACAGTTTGGATTCGGTAATGACGAAGAAGTAAAGGGTGGTAATCGTAAGACACGAAAAAATAATACAAAAGCAAGTAAAAGCAGAAAAACACGCAAAAATGAATTAGGTATTATAGAGAAAATTCCTGAAAGCAATGAACCTATAGAAGATGAAGCATCCATGAGAATGTATTATCAAATGGGATATAATGGAATATATAATCCATATTCAGGAGGAAATGGGTTGTTTGACAAATATAATGGTGTAAAACTTGACCAAACAGGAAACATAAGTGATGACAAATTCCAAGAAAAGGTAATTGAAATATTGAAAAAGAATAAATTAGAAATAATTCCATCCAGTATAACAGTAACTCATTATAAATGTCTTCCAGATAAAGATGACGATTTCAACGAATTATTTATAACAGATTCAGAAAAAGGTCAAGAATTGAAGAATGTAGATGTATTAATGCGACGTATTTTGGGATTAACTTCTTACTTCAGGAGTGCTCAAGAACAACTAATGCCGAAACTGGTTCATACTGATAAAAATGAAACAATGTTTTTGGTAAAATCTCAAATGAGTGACCATCAGTTTTCGTTATATGAAAAGATACGAAAAGAAGAGGCAGAGCAAGATAAGAGAAATAAAAAGAATAAGGCAAAGAAAAAAGATGATGAAGAAGATGATGTCTCGTCAACATACCGTATTTTTTCACGTGCTTTATGTAATTTTGCTTTTCCAGCAGATATACAACGTCCAATGCCAAACAAAGACAGTGAAGGAAACGTAAATGAAGATAACTTTGATGGTATCAAGAAAAAAGAAATAATGAACAGAGATGATTATAATCCAGAAGATGAAGAAAATATAAAAGACGATGTATCATATCAAAAGAAAATAGCAAAGGCATTAAAGGAATTAGCAAAGAAGGACCGAAATGGTGCATACACATATTTGAATATGGAATCTTTGAAACTATACAGTCCCAAGTTTTTAGAATTGCTGAATAATTTACAGCATCCAGACAATAAAGGGAAACATTTGATTTATAGTCAATTTAGAACAATAGAAGGTATTGGTATTATACGTTTGATACTATTATCCAATGGATATGCTGAATTCAAAGTATCAAAAAATGCGTCTTCTGGTAAATGGAATATTGTCCAAAAAATAGGTGACGAAGAAAAACCCAAATTTGTATTATATACAGGAACGGAAAGTCCTGAAGAAAAAGAATTGATACGTAATATTTACAACAGTAATTGGGATATTGTACCGGATGAAATTACATCACAATTGAAAAAGCAATCCAAAAACAACTTGTATGGTGAAATAATCAAGATATTTATGATTACTGCATCCGGTGCTGAAGGTATTAGTTTGAAAGATACACGCTTTGTACATATAATGGAGCCTTACTGGAATATGGTGCGTCCCAAACAAGTTATTGGACGTGCTCGTCGTATATGTAGTCACGAGGAATTACCCAAATCATTACGATCGGTAAAAGTATACATGTATTTAACTGTTCTTACAGAGGAACAAAAAACAAGCGAGAAAAATATTGAATTACGCATTCGTGATACCAGTAAAATGGATGGTGTAACACCAGTAACAACAGACGAAACATTATTTGAAATAGCATCGTTGAAAGAACATATTAATAATCAGGTATTAGACGCTGTAAAATCCAGTTCTTTTGACTGCAATTTATATGCTACAAAACGTAGTGATGAGAAATTAGTATGTTATAAGTTCGGAAACATAACGTCCAATGATTACAGCACGCGTCCAAACATTGATATTGATAAATCATTCAAAGAGTTAAATGTAAAAACAGTTTCGTGGGATGCGACTAAGATTACATATAAAGGAAAGGATTATGCATTAAACAATGATACAAATGAAGTGTATGATTTGGAAAGTTATAATAATGCTGTAAGTGGTATGGGTGAATTAATCAAGGTGGCAGAAATAAAAAAGGAGAATGGCAAACCCAAATTTACATTTGTATAAATTGGCACTGTTGTGAAAGAATAGATACATAAGAAAATGTTCAGGGTTAGATAATAATATAAGTATGTCATATTATTATCGCACATATGTATCAATAATGTTTTCCTTGTTGCTGGAAATATTGGCAATATGCTCGTCAGTAGATGTAACGCTGTATGAATATGTACCCCGATATTTAAAATTATCGGCGTTGGGCTTTGCGTATTCCCATATAGATGACAGTAGGTCAGATGGTAGTTTTTCAGTAAGAGCATCTATCACATCAGTAGCCTCGTAATTCACAAGTGACGTCATATTGAACTTGAATACATAGACTTCCTTTTGTTGTCCTCTGCGATAGCACCGAGCAATGGCCTGTTGCTCAATGGAAGGGTTGAATGTAGGAGATACAAAGTAGACCTCATTATACTTCTGCAAGTTCAACCCCTCGGCACACATAGATAGCTGTAGAATCAGGATTTTGGCAGGATTTTTTGTATTTTCCAAAATAGAAGTTCTCTTCTTTTTGGATACCTTACTGTTAATTAGTTCTATAGAAGGAACAGTAGAACCACGTTTTTCAAAATAAGTGACAATGTTCTCGTGAAGGATGTTCATCTCATCGTGGTAATTACAGAAGATGATTCTGTTGTTATCGGGGTTCTTGATAGATTGTTCGTGTAATGTTTTCAAAACTGCGCTGATTTTTTTGGAGACATACTTGGGGGCATAACTGGTGAATACCTCTTTATTGTCCATGTCATTGAGAAGAGCAAGTTTATTACCACTATTGAAGTACGAACGAAGAAGAGATGGATGAATACACGCTTGGCGAGCTCTAATCCAGAGACCCGTTTTCTTCATCGGTTTCTCATTAAAATGTTCAAGGTCTGTCTCTGAAATGTTATTTGTCCATTTGTTGGGTTCTACAATTTGGGAATGGAGCAATTGAGAAACCTTGTACTCGTCACTGTTTGTGTCCCAGATAATAGACACATTACGTGTCACGAGTTTGGGCATTACAATCCCAACGTCTTTTTTAGTTCTATATAAAAGCTTGTTTTTCTTGATAGATTCAATGTTCTCGGGTGTGATATAACTATTATGGATGCCTAAGATGGCACACAGAGACATCAAATCTTCTTCGTAGTTACATATGGGAGTACCAGTAAGTAGCCACGTAGATAAGCGCGGAGAGCTATTGCAATGGTTCTGGCAAAAGGCAAGGCACGCCACTGACAACTTCGTTTTGTAATTTCTCATATAATGGGCTTCGTCAAATATTATGCGGTTCCAATGATTGGAACATAGACTGACAAACCGTTCGTCTCTCATCATCGTGTAAGATGTAACGCAAACCGACGCCTGTAGAATCTTTTCGTCGGAAAGGTGCTTACGCTTTGCACCGTGATAAACTACTGGGTCTGTGTAGTAGCATTTCGCAATTGCATGACACCATTGCGAAATAAGTGAGGGAGGCAGTACAATCAATGTGTGGGGAACCACATTAACGCACATTAGAGACAACATGGTGATTGTCTTGCCCATTCCCATCTCATCGGATAAAATGCCTCCCTTGAAGCTGTCAAGCTCATTGGATTCATCTTTAAGGAAAGGTAGTTCATTGCCAAGACACCATTCCAAACCAGTTTTCTGGTAATCTACTTCATCCACACCAGAATGCTGGATGAATGTGTTGTATTGTGTTTTGAATTTTGATAGCATTGTATGTATGCTGTATGTTTATATATATCTTGGGTGTACTTGTTGGTTGCCATCTGTCAATTTTTGCTTTTAGTTGCATCGGCATGTTGCTTTTTTGAAAAATATTTATGACATTTGCCCATTTTTTTACATGTTTTTTTAGCCATTTTGTATGCCTTTCCGTTATGGTTACATCCTTCATCTAATAAATGAAAATCAATCACAGACGAATACCCACCTGTTAAAGCACTACCAAGTCGTGCAAGACCCCACGATTCAGCGGTTTGGTTAGGTCGCGAGCCACTTGAATAGTATGCTCCGCGTCCCTTATTGACAATTTTTTCAAGAGTATTTAGAGAACATTGGCTTTTCTTTGCCAATTCATTACTTGGAACAACATTATCTACATTATATATTTTCTTTGCTTTATTTACGTGACGAGATTTACGGGTCTTGTATGACTTTACTTTAGGACGATTAAAATATTTACCTTTTTTATACAATTTTCGCGATTTGGTAATATATGATTTTTGCTTTTTTGAATCACTATTCGTTAATATTTCTGGTACATACTTTTTAGGAATATTCATAATTATCTATATATTTATGAATTATATTAAATTCGTTTAAACATAATATAAAACCAAACGCCATATATACATTATAATTTGCGCGTTTAAATGAACGAAGAAAACAATGTATTGACTATTAAAACTGTCCAAATCCAACCCATTCGCAATATGATTACAGCAATCAAAGATATATTGACGGATGCTACCATTACCTTTACACGAAACGGCATTAATATTTGTGATTTTGACAAGACACAAACCATTTTGGTAAATGTAATATTGGAATCAATTAAATTTGAATCTTACACTATTATTCCAAATCAAATTATTGTGTGTGTAAATACAACCCAATTATTCAAGTTGATATCTACAATGTCAAACGATGATACTCTTACGATTTATATCGATAAAAATGATTATAATGATGGCGTAGTGACACATCTTGGACTTCAATATGAAAACGGCTCAATCAAACAATGTTCAACTCAGAAATTACGTCTTATTGATCCAAACACAGATAATGAAGATTTTCCCGAAAATTTGGAATATTCCACAATTATTAATTTACCCACCAGCGATTTTCAAAAAGTAATACGAGATATGAATGGAATATCCGACAGAATTGAGATTAAATCAGTCAGCAATGATATTATTTTTAATTGTGAAGGTCCGTTTGCAAAATCAGAAATTTATCGTTCTGAATCAAGCGGAAATATGGAGTTTGTACAAAAGAATGACAACAATGCTGTTATTCAGGGTGAATATTCACTCAAAAGTTTGAGTCATTTTATTAAATGCACCCCATTATGTAGTCATTTAGAGATGTATTTAGGTAATGATTTACCACTTATTATCAAGTATGATGTAGCTTCTCTTGGTGAAATCAAATTATGCTTATCCTCGTTACCATCATTAAATTAACTCAATGTTCCTCGTCATTGCCGATCAAATATATTCCCAACAAAATTGATAATACACCAAATGATTGTAAAAGCGTTATTTTTTCATGAAAAAATAAATATCCAGCACCAAATAATACAAATGTCTCAAACCCCGCCATAAAGGTGCGAATAATACCTAAACTATTCTTGGTGGAAATCGTATAAATCCAAAAAATGAACCCTATAAAAAATAATATACCTGCTATGAATGCGTTTATACGTTGATCAGTTAGTTGATGTAAAGTAGTTTTATCTCCTTGGAATAAAAATCCAACAAGTGTCATTATTGAAATTGCTAATGTAAAATACAATAATGTTTGTATATAATCGTCACTTGATGTAAAGGATTTACGCAGAAATATCTGCCCTGAAACAAAAAATAGTGTTCCAATACATATACTATATATCCAATTATATTTCATACTTTCGGTATAACATATAATCATATTATATTGTGATTATTTTGCTATTATGAACAATCACTTTGCCTACTTTATCTGTGGATTCCAATTGTCCTATTGTAGCATATGTAATATCCACATTTTTATCTCTTTTATACTTTGAATGTGCTTTACAACATAATGCACCTTGTTTAATAATTTTATGTAAATGTTTCTTATTCGGTTTGGATGCATTACGTATTTGACAAACAACGTGACAAGATGGATAATTTGATATATGAAACCATAAATCTTGATGTTCTGATTTATCAATTAAATACTGATTTTCTTCTTTACACGATCCAATTACAAATAAGTAGTCAATGTTGTCAATGGTCCGCTCACACTGTTTCATATGTAAATATATATATTACTTCTTACATATGAAAAAAATACGTTTTTTTGTTTCAATTTTTACACTTTTGAATATATCAACTCTTGAAAGTATTGTTATATTATTTTTATTTATGATTTAATTTATGATTCTGGTTCATGTTTTCTGAATAAACATCCTTGAGAGCGTTCATCTACGAAGGTATGAAATACAACAGAATCTTGGAAATCCAAATTTTTCATCCAAATTTTTATAATACAGAAGTTCTTCTTTGGAGAAATAGTAATACCATTTATATTACTATTAATTTTGGGGTTGTTTGATAGTGTTTCAGATATAATATATTTGAATAATAAAGTCCATGATTGATATACTGTTTTATTATGAACTTTGTAACAAAAACAACCTCCATTTCTATTGTTAGGGTCCTCCCAACGAGGAGTTATTCCAGAACGCATTAAGAATAGCATACAATTTTTAACTACTCCAGATTTAATATTATTATTCAATGCCAAAGCACTTTCGTAATTTTGTATATCTTTCATAATAATCTTGTAACTACGCAAATCCCAGTTTGGATCAGTTGGTAAATGGTAATACAAATCCCATTTATCATTTGTTATGTGTTCGGATTGACCCACCATATTGAATATGAAGGATTATTTCTACTCCTAGTAATATGTCATGATATATATTTTTTATATATTATTCGTAATCAATTTTTATTCTGTAACAATATCAACTACATCATATGTATTTTCATTCAACCGAATATATTGTTTTCCAGTCAATTGTTTGATATCCATATTACTGTCCATAATGTTTAATGCATAATTATTATCAAACACATATGGATAAAACTGGTGTTCAAGCAAATACTTTACAAAGGATGGCGAAAAAAGTTCATTTCCAATTATTGAAAAACGTTCATCCAATTCAAAAAAGATTGACGATTCCATTTCAGGATGCGTATATTCAATTGATAAAAAGGATGTATTGGAATGATTCAACTCATCAAACTTGGGACTATCCATGTCAGTATACATTGCATATCGTACAATAAACAAATTGAAATATTCCATAATAAATACACAATCCTCTATATTACCTACCAATGATAATTCATTGTCAAGAATTTTACCAACATTGTCTACACATTTTGAAATATCACTATCATAATGAACATCTTGTATGGTGTATTCATTATTAGACAGTAAGTATTTTCCATCTTGCATAAATAACAACGATTTAAAAAAAGAATTGTAATAGCATTGCTGGATAGGTATTTTGCGTATTACATTGTGTAAAATATTATCAGTATTGGTTTTAATTAAGCACGATGTACCATACCAATTTACTGCGTTTGGCATGCTACATTTTACTTTATATAAATCACACCACGCCATTTGCATATAGTAAGATACAATATCAGTGAATTGTTTAGCTATAATGTTATTTTCGTATATGTATGAAAGTATATTATTAACATATGAAACTGCTTCTAATGTTTTTACACCCACAATGAATGCGTATTTACTCGCTTTTTCGTATATGTAGTTCATAAATAGATATAAATATATGATAAAGTATATTTTTATATTCTTTTCCAAAGGACTAATATAGAAGAAAATGACAATACAAAATGGATTATTTATATTTCGCCGTGATTTACGTCTCTATGATAATACTACATTATTAGAAGCATCCAAGAATTGTAATAATTTACATGTCTGTTTTATTTTCACACCAGAACAGATAACCGAAGCAAATAAATATAAATCCGATAATGCTATACAATTTATGATTGAATCATTGAATGATTTGAAACACCATATAGACAACGCAAATGGGGTGTTCAATATTTTCTATGGAACAAATGACGATGTTTTGAAAAATGTATTTAAACACAATAGTATTGACGCAGTGTTTTTCAATACAGATTATAGTCCATATGCAAGGGAACGTGATATCAGCATTATATCATTATGTAAAGAAAATAATGTATTATGTCATCAAGAACACGATTATTATTTACAGGTTCCTGGTACAATACAAACAACAACTGGTAGTTACTATAAAAAATATACACCATTTATGAATACGGTTATAAATAAAAAAGTGAAACCCATAAATAAATCCAAAATATCTAATATATCCAATTCATTGTTAAAAATAGCAAAGAAGCATAGTTATTCATTGAATCAGTCAAGTGAATTGTATAATAGTAACCCTGACATATTAGTGAAAGGTGGTCGTACAAACGGAATAAAACAGTTGAAGAAGGCATTGAAAGATCAGTGTGATTATACAGTAAAACGCGATACACTGGATTACAATACATCCTTCTTATCAGCATATATCAAATTTGGGTGTGTATCAATACGCGAAGTATATCATAGCATTCGTGATAAGTTCTCATTAAAGCACGGAATGATACGTGAATTAATATGGCGAGATTTTTTTGCACATGTTTTATACAATTTTCCTTCTGTTGTTGGACAATCCTATATCAAAAAATACAGAAAGATTGTGTGGTCAAACAGCATTACAAATTTTGATAAATGGAAAAACGGCCAAACTGGGTTTCCAGTTGTCGACGCAGGAATGCGTCAATTGAATGAAACGGGATATATGCATAATCGTTGTAGAATGATTTGTGCTACATTTTTAATAAAAGTATTATTGTTAGATTGGCGATTGGGAGAACAATATTTTGCTCAAAAGCTCACAGACTATGATATTGCCTCCAATAATGGGAATTGGCAAGGCATTAGTGGAACAGGTGTTGATATGAAACCCTATTTCCGAACAATGAATCCATGGATACAGAGTAAAAAATTTGACCCTGAATGTGTATATATTAAAAGGTGGGTTCCCGAATTAGAACAATTACAACCAAAAGAAATTCATTCTTGGTATGAACGTTGGAAATCACACAAAGATGTATATATAAAACCCATTGCTGATTACAAGGTTCAAACAGAAAAAATGATGGAATTATATTCAAAGGCGTAAAAATATATGTGTTGAATATATATAACATGAATTATCAAACATTAGACAACGCATATAACATAACTACACCAACATATTTAGGATATGGTATGACCAATGAAATAGACAATGTGTATGGAAAAAAAGAACCCAATTTCTATACAAGTGATGTGAAAAAACAACAAACATTCTCAAGTTGGCAATATCGCAAATATATGCAAGAACGTTCAGAACCCATTAAGAAACGAAATCTAAGAGAAGCAAAGAACCATTGTGGAAGATATATTCCTGAAAATCAAGACTATATTCCTGTAGATAGTGATTTACAGGAAAATTATAAAGTTAAAACGGAATTACAATCTCGCAAAATGGCACCAAATATTGTTCTCTGAATAAATAATGTTCTTTAAATTTGAGGTTAAACAGTTCATATATGTTTAGATATATATATATGAAAATCATTAGTTTTGATGTAGGTATCAAAAATATGGGATACTGTATTTTTGATTTGAGCAATAGTGTTCCATATATTGCACAATGGGAAATAATGGATTTAATAGAAGAAAATAATACTACTATGGAATGCAGTCACATATTAAAAAATAACAAAAAATGTAATAAAAAGGCGACATATAAAAAGAATACTACTTATTTTTGCAATGTACATAGTAAGCAGTGTAAGTATTGGTTACCATCTAAGGAATTCACAAAGGGTAAATTAAATAAAAAGACAATTGACGAATTATTACAATTATGTAAGCAGTATCATATTGCTGTAGAGAAGTACACAAAACAAGAATGTTGTATAAAATTG
>Ga0181572_10000416_pt1 | contig 30758 bp, 32 predicted proteins | sample 101ome_26_FD_133004 | JGI IMG/M metagenome (GOLD analysis project Ga0181572, IMG submission 133004) | Coastal salt marsh microbial communities from the Groves Creek Marsh, Skidaway Island, Georgia - 101408AT metaG (megahit assembly) | ecosystem: Environmental > Aquatic > Marine > Intertidal... | reverse complement strand
TAGGAGTAGTAATATTTATTATCTACATTATTGTGATGGGCGTAATAACCACCTTTGTTTCTATAAGACAAAATCTATCAGAAATTAATAAGAAAATCTCTAATTCAGAAAGAAGTTAAATTTTAGTTAGAAACTAAAAATAAATGTATTTAAAATCATTTACCTACAGTTCTGCAACTATTGGTGGGAATAAATGAATTATTAAAAACCACTAAAAATTTTTAAAGAATGCTTACACATATATTTGATATTTTCATGATTGTAATGATACTCCGCATAATGAGATATAAATTTTTACCAATGTTATAGAAAAGTCCTCCAGTTTAATAAAAATGCTTCCAAGATGCATTTAGTGTATGATTCTCTCAAAAATAGTAGACATCAAATGTTCCACCACAATTCTTTTTTGCCCGAAAATATCTTTAATGAAAATGAAAAATTCAATTCTGATTGGATCAAAAAAAATTATTTAATTGGTAATGAACCTATAGCTCTGGAAGATCTCAATTTAACTACTGAACAAATCAATAACTCCAATGATTTTGGGGTTGTGTGGTTAAAAAATATCGACAGGTTGCTCGCTATGCTCCCCAAGGAAGTTGATACAAGTAAATATAATTTTTTGGATATTGGTTGTGGTAGTGGAATTTCAACAATATATTTTTTTGAGAAATGTAATTTTAAGAATCTCATTGGAATCGACTATTCAGATAAATTAATAAAGCTTGCAAATAAGAATTTAAAGATTTGTGAAAAAACTTTGTCGCACACAATCAAAAATAAGATCAAATTTTCCTTTGAAGATGCGCTTAATTATGTGTTTCCTGACGATAGATTCTTAATGTTCTTATTCCACTCATTTGAAGGAGAGAAGTTAGAGCTTTTCGTCAAAAAAAATATTGAATTATGGAGAAAAAATGGTTCAATATTGCTTTATTCCAATGATCACTGCGTTAATGATTTACTAAAGTACAGCAAATATCATTTTAGAGATGATGTTTTCAATCTTTCAGTTTTTGGGTTCTAGTCATGCTTGATGAAGAGAGAATTAAAAATAGAGGCTTTAAGATAACAAACTACAAAAGTGGCGATGTGTATGTAATTAAGGAGTTTTTCCCAGAGAATATCTGCAGAATAATAGTTTCAGAGGCGCATAAAATTATGAAGGCTCTTCCAAATAGAGAAGAAAAAGATGGGATGTTTTTTTCTTTGGACTATCTGCCAGAAGGTACTGAGTCTGAGAGAATTTTGAGAGCAATTCAAATAAGAGACTTCAAAAAGCTCAAAAATAAATTTAATTCTGTTTTTCACAAAATGAGAGAATTTCAACTTGAATTTGTTTTAGATAAAGACAATTTAAATACAGAAGAAGAACTATTGCCCCAAATAATTCACTATCCTAGAGGTGGAGGTTTTTTTGATTGGCATATTCACCCTAGAAATCCTGTAAATTATGGCCTAATTCTTCAATTAAGCAAAAGAGGTTCAAATTTTATGAAAGGTGCAACAGAAATTTTATGCTCAGATAGTGACGTTTTAAAAGTTGAGGAATATTCTGATATCGGCGATCTCGTATTATTCAAATATGACTTAAAGCATAGAGTAGCTCCATGTGATCCAGATAATGATTTAGTTTTTGATATTAATGGAAGATGGAGTGCCATATTGCCAATATATTAATCATGGAAAATATTTATTTAGATGAGTGATACAAGCGTTTGGAATAGAAATAATTTAATAAATAAAAACAAGTATAAGTTCTATCCATCAGAGGTAATGTTGCGTTCTATTTTTAGCAACTCATATTTCAATATAGAAAATATCAATGAAGGCGGAAACTTATTAGACATTGGAACTTTGTACACTAATAATATGACTCCTTTTGTTGATAGAGGATGGAGGTGTTTTGGAACTGAAGTTACAGACGAATCAGTTCAGATTGCAAGAGAATCTGCTAAGTTAAATGGTCTTGATGTGGATGTTAGTTTGGGTTTTAATATGGCTCTTCCCTATGAAGACAAGAAATTTGATCTATTGCTTTCATTATCTACAATTCACTACGAAGAAAATGAAGACGATGTAAAGGCCGCTTTAAGTGAGTTTTATAGGGTTTTAAAAAATGATGGTGTTGCCTTGATACAAACTGTTGCCCCTAAACATGATATCTTTACAAACTCAAAGAAAATAAAAAAAAATATTTATCAGCTAAATATGCAAGATGATATTAGAAATGGCCAGAAGTTTATTTTCTTTAAACAAATCAATGATTTTATTGATATAGCATCAAATTTTTTTAAAGAAATTGAAATAGCTAGAGTAACAGAATCGTATCCTAAAGGTTGTATTGATTATTGGTTAGTTAAATTACAAAAAATTTGAATCTCTAAATAGCTTTATGCGAAATAAAGTTCCAGTTTTATTTCTTATATATAAGAATCCCAGAATCACAAAAAAAGTATTTGATGAAATTTCAAAATACAAACCTGAGAGATTGTATATTGCAGCCGATGGTCCTAAAAAATCTTCAGAGGTTAGAGAATGTAACTCAGTAAGAAAGATAACAGAAAAGGTAAGCTGGAAATGTTCTATAGAAAGGCTTTATAGAGATAGAAACCTTGGATGCAAGGTTGCCGTTTCTGAGGCAATTTCTTGGTTCTTTTCATATGAAGAGTCTGGAATCATTCTAGAATACGACTGTTTGCCAAATGAGTCATTTTTTTATTTTTGTGAAAAGATGTTAAAAAAATATGAAAATGATTCAAGAGTAATGCACATTAGTGGAAGTAATTTTCAAAATAACAATATAGGAAATGGCTCTTATTACTTTTCATCAATTGCAGGAGTATGGGGATGGGCCACATGGAGAAATTCCTGGGGGCTTTATGATGCCAATGTTGAAAATGCCGATTGTTTCATTAAGAGTAAGGATTTTAAAAACAGGCTACCTAATTTCTTTGCAAGAAAATATTGGTCCAAGAAGTTTCTTCAAGTGTTAGATGGAAAAAATAAATCATCTTGGGCTATTCCATGGGCTTATTCTATATTTAAAAACAAAGGGGTTTGTGTTAATTCAAACTTCAATTTAGTTTCGAATATTGGATTTAGCTCCAGTGCAACACATGCTTTCAATAAAAAATCGTTTTTATCATGTAGACCTCTAGAAAAAATTGAAGATATTAATTATCCAAAAAAAATAGAACTAAGTCCTAGTGCGGATATAATTTTTTCAAAGCAATTGTATAAAGAGGAAGAGTCTTTTTTCATTTTAGTTAAAAGGTATTTAAAAAAGTTTCTATATAAGGTTTTCCCAGAGAAAGTCGTTGATTTATTAGTAGAATTTAAAAGGAAAAATAGAACAGGATGAAAGCGGTTATATTAGCAGGAGGATTTGGGACAAGAATTTCTGAGGAAACTCATCTAAAACCTAAACCAATGATAGAAATAGGAGGTATGCCAATAATTTGGCATATTATGAAGATATATTCGCACTATGGTATCAATGACTTCATTATATGTTGTGGTTATAAAGGTTATGTAATCAAAGAGTATTTTGCTAATTATTCGCTTCATAGATCAGATATTACAATTGATATTGCTTCAAATAAAATTGAAGTTTTTCAAAGGAGAGTTGAGCCTTGGAATATAACTCTTATTGATACAGGTGAAAATTCTATGACTGGTGGAAGGCTTTTAAGAGTATCTAATTATCTCAAAGATGAAGATATGTTTTGTTTTACATATGGAGATGGATTAGCTGATGTCAACATTGAGAACTTGATAAACTTTCATATTAATCATAAAAAAGAAGCAACAATTCTGGCGACATATCCTCCTGGACGATTTGGATCATTGAATATTGAGAATTCTAAAGTCAAAGAATTTATCGAGAAACCGATCGGTGATGGTGCTCTAATAAATGGAGGTTTTTTTGTTCTCTCACCAAAGGTTTTTAAGAGAATTTCTGGAGATGAATGTATTTGGGAATTAGAGCCTATGAAATCTTTATCAAATGATGGTGAGCTAATGGCCTATCAGCATAAAGGCTTTTGGCAACCAATGGATACCCTTCGTGACAAGAATTATCTAGAAAAGCTTTGGCTAAATGACGAAGCCCCATGGAAGAAGTGGTAACAGTTTGTTTTGCCCACAATGTAGAAACTCATATTAGATCTAGATTAAAATTATCCATTTGAAAAAAACAGGAAAAGAAGTGGACAAAATCAAAGAGTTTGAAATTGAAAGAGAGACATTAGTTAACTCTTACAAACATAATGAAAAATTAAAGAGTTCAGCAAAAGAATTCTTAGTATCTTCTGCCCTAGCCAATTACTCCTATAATTTTACTTGGCTTGGAAGGCCGATAATCCAATGGCCACAGGATATTGTTGCTATGCAAGAGATTATTTGGAGAGTTAAACCTGATCTAATTATTGAAACAGGCATTGCCCATGGAGGCTCATTAATTTTTTATTCATCTATGCTAAACCTTCTTGAGAGTGCTGGATTTATAGAAAATGGCAAAGTTTTAGGTGTGGATATTGACATAAGAGAACACAACCTTAAAGCAATACAATCGCATCCTTTTTTCAATAAGATAACCATGTTTGAAGGCTCTAGTATTTCTGTTGATATGATTAACAGGGTCAAGAAATTCGCTGCAGATAGTAAGAAAATACTTGTATGTCTGGATAGTAATCATACTCATGAACATGTATACAAGGAACTTTTGGCATACTCCCCTTTTGTATCCAATGATAGTTATTGTGTTGTTTTTGATACACTTATAGAGGACATGCCACCAGCCTCATATGATCGCCCATGGGATGTTGGTAACAATCCCAGAACTGCAGTAGATGAGTTCCTAAAAACTTCAAATGAGTTTGAAATTGATGAATTTATCGCAAATAAATTGCAAATTTCTGCCTCTCTTGCTGGGTATCTATACAAGAAATAATTTTAAGTTGTGAGCAAGGAACTTCCTTTGGTTACTGTTGGTATTCCCTCCTACAATAGACCTGCCCTTCTTGATAAGGTCATTAGGTGTTCTATTTCACAAACATATGAAAATCTAGAGATTCTAATTTCTGATAATGCCTCTAATCTCATTGAGATAGATGATGTAATTGAGAAATATTCATTTGATAAAAGAATTAAATTTTTCAGACAAAAAGAGAATATTGGCATGGATAAAAATTTTGAATTTTTAGTTAAAAAAGCCAAAGGAGATTTCTTCACTTTATCAGCAGATGATGATTATAAATCTGAGGATTTTATTGAAAAAAATCTAGATTTTCTTTTGAGAAACCCCGACTATGTTGGCTCAACTTCCAAAACTAGATTTGAGGATTCAGAATATGACGCAATTGTTATGGGCGACAAGTCTATTGATGATCATGACCCTTATGATAGGATTAATAATTTTCTGAATCGATGGCATGCAAATTCTAGATTCTTTTCTGTGGTAAGATCCAAAGAGTTTAAAGAGTCGATTGCCGCAAATGAGTTTCTGGGTGGTGATTGGTTAATCATTGTGAGGCTTCTAATTCTTGGCAAGTTCAAACGAATTGACAATGGAGAAGTTATACTTGGAAAAAATGGCCTAAGTCATAATGATATTTTTAGAAAATACAGAAAAAGTTTTTTATATTGGTTACTGCCTTTCTTTAAACTTACATTTAAAACAGCTGAAATCTTCAGAGAAGCCACCCTGAAGCAAAAAATGTATCTTTCAAGAAATCTTTTTCGTTTAAATTACCAAGCTTTTATATGGCAAATCAAAAGAGAGGTGTATCTACTTAAAGAAAAATCAAAGTATTTAAACTTCAAAAAATAAATTTTATACTTCTTAAATAATTATGAAAAAAGCCTTAATCACAGGAATTACCGGACAAGATGGTTCATACTTGTGTGAGCTTCTTCTTGAAAAAGGTTACGAAGTACATGGTATTGTCAGAAGAACAAGCTCTATTTCAAGAGGAAGACTTAATAATCTTTATTATGATAAAGATATTTATGATAGAAAACTATATCTTCATTATTCTGATTTAAATGATTTAGCAAGTCTCAGAAAAATAATCCTAAATATTGAGCCATTAGAGATATATCATTTGGCAGGACAAAGTCATGTTGGGTTGAGTTTCACCATGCCAGAAGTTACTGCATATGAAGCTGGCTTTTCTTTATTGGGCATATTAGAAATTCTCAGAGACATGAAGAAACCTGCAAAATTCTTTCATGCTTCTAGCTCTGAAATTTTTGGCTCACCAGAAATATGCCCTCAAAATGAGTTGACTGAGAGAAAGCCGATTAACCCTTATGGTGCTTCAAAAGCATTTGCAACAAACATTGTGGACATCTACAGAGAAACATACAGCCTCTATCTTGTTAATGGCATTATGTATAATCACGAATCACCCAGAAGGGGCGATTCATTTGTAACTAAAAAAATTTGTCGTGCTGCAGTAGAAATAAAATTTGGAATAAGTAGTGAAATTAAATTAGGACATACAAATATATTTAGAGATTGGGGTCACGCTAAGGACTATGTTAATGGAATGTGGCTTAGCCTTCAAGGAACAAATCCGGAAAATTTTATTTTCGCCACCGGTGAACTTCACTCCATAGAAGATATACTAACTTTGTCATTCGAAAAGTTAGATTTAAATTGGAAAGATTTTTATAAATTTGATAAAAGATTTGCAAGACCAGATGAGCCCAAAAGGCTTTTAGGTGATCCCTCTAAAGCTGAAAAAAAATTAAAATGGAATAGATCCTATAATTTTAAAAAACTTATTGATGAAATGATTGAAGAGGAAATACACAAGGTTAGAAAAATATGAAAAGAGCTTTAATTACTGGTATCACTGGACAAGATGGCGCATACCTTGCTGAGTTATTATTGGATAAAGGTTATGAGGTACATGGAATCAAAAGAAGGTCATCTCTTTTTAATACCGATCGCATTGATCATCTTTATCGGGATCCTCATGAGGAAGTGGAACAAAAATTTATTTTGCATCATGGCGACCTAACGGATTCAAGTTCACTCATTCGAATAATTCAAGAGGCTCAACCTGATGAGATTTATAACCTTGCTGCACAATCACATGTAGCTGTCTCTTTTGAAGAACCTGAATACACGGCGAACTCTGATGCACTGGGAGCTTTAAGGATTCTAGAGGCAATACGAATTCTTAAACTTGAAAAAAAAACCAAGTATTACCAAGCATCCACTTCTGAGCTTTATGGACAGGTGCAAGAGGTGCCGCAAAATGAAAAGACACCTTTTTATCCAAGAAGTCCATACGCTGTCGCTAAACTCTATGCCTATTGGATTACGGTTAATTATCGTGAGGCTTATGGGATTTATGCCTGTAATGGAATCCTTTTTAATCATGAATCTCCAATTCGAGGTGAGACCTTCGTGACTCGAAAAATTACTAGGGCTCTTGCAAAAATTAAACTCGGACTACAAGATTGTTTATACCTAGGTAATTTGGATGCAAAACGTGACTGGGGACATGCAAAAGATTATGTTGAAATGCAATGGCTGATGCTTCAACAAGACTCTCCTGAGGATTTTGCTATTGCCACCGGTGAGCAACATAGCGTTAGAGATTTTGTGAATGCCGCTGCTAAAGAATTGGAGATTGATATCAATTGGTCAGGCAAAGGGGTTAATGAGATTGGAACTTGGAATGGCAATGAAATCGTCAAGGTAGACAAGAGATATTTTAGGCCTACTGAGGTAGAAACTCTCTTGGGAGATTCGACTAAGGCGAAAAACAAATTGGGTTGGTCACCCAAAATCACTTTTAATGAATTAGTCTCCGAGATGGTAAGGGAAGATTTTAATACTGCTAAAAGAACTCAACTTATCAAAGAACATGGATATGAGACACTAAATTATCATGAGTAAATCGGATAATATTTATGTGGCTGGTCATCGAGGAATGGTGGGATCGGCAATTATTCGTACACTTCAAAATCAAGGTTTTGAGAATATCACTACTCGAACACATAGTGAACTTGATCTAACCAATCAATATAAAGTTCAAGAATTCTTCTCCCAAGAAAAGCCTGATCAGGTCTACTTAGCAGCTGCCAAAGTAGGAGGGATTTTTGCAAATGATAACTATCCTGCTGAGTTTATTTATCAAAACTTAATGATTGAAGCTAATGTCATTAATGCTGCATTCAAAAGTGGCGTCAAGAAACTTCTATTTTTAGGCTCTAGCTGTATATATCCAAAGTTGGCTGATCAGCCCATGAGAGAAGATGCATTACTCAGTGGCTATCTTGAGCCAACGAATGAGCCTTATGCGATTGCTAAAATAGCCGGCATTAAACTCTGTGAGAGTTATAACCGTCAGTATTCTGAAAGTCATGGTATTGATTATCGATCAGTAATGCCTACCAATCTTTATGGTCCGGGCGATAACTATCATCCTGAAAACTCTCATGTGATTCCAGCACTAATAAGAAGATTCCATGAAGCAAAGATCAATAACGAGGATAAGGTGATTGTTTGGGGTTCAGGCAAGCCTAAAAGAGAGTTTCTTTTTGTTGATGATATGGCATCTGCATCGGTCTATGTGATGAATCTTGATAAAAAGACTTATGATCAAAATACGAATGAAATATGTAGTCATATTAATGTTGGAACAGGCGAGGATTTGAGTATTAGCAAACTTGCAAAGACATTAAAAAAAGTCATTGGTTTTAATGGAGAAATAGAGTTTGATTCTTCTAAGCCTGATGGAAGTCCAAGGAAGTTGATGGACAGCTCAAGATTAAAAAATTTGGGCTGGAACCATAAAATTGATCTTAAATTAGGTCTTGAACTCACATACCAAAGTTTTAAGAATAGGAAATAAACAAAATCCATATGCTCAACGTTTTTAGAAGATTATCGAATTTCCTTGAGAAAAAAGAGTTTTTATTACTCTTAACTCTAGTCTTTTTTATGTTGTTTGTTTCAGCTGTAGAAGTTGTTACTTTAGGATCAATAATGCCAATGCTATCATCAGTTACTTCAAATACAGAGAGTATTTCTTATGGAGCTCTCAATAATATTTTACAAAGTTTTTCAAATCAATTCGACACTGAAGCTTTGGTTCTAATTTTTATGTCAATGGTTTTTATAGCTGGTGTTTCAAGAGTTGCTTTATTATGGCTTCAAGTAAATATCGTACAAAATATAGGCCATAGGTTGGCATGTAAAATGTTTGAAAATTATCTTAGAAAACCATATTTAGAACAGAAATTATCTAATAGTAGCAATGTAGTATCAGGAATAGTTCATCGAGCTGACTCTTTAATGAGCGCTGGATTGTCACCAGCTCTTACAATGGTTAGCCAATTCTTTATTTTTTTTGGGGTTTTAATTTTTCTTTTAACAGTCAACTTTAAAATTACGTTGATTATATTTTCAGTGTTTTTTTTATATTATTTGGTTATTTCTTTAAATTTAAAAAGCGTTTTTAAAAGAAATAGTCATAGGATAGATTCCGCTCAAATTGGAATAGTATCTGTTGTATCTGAGGCACATGGCGGTCTAAGAGAATTAATTCTCAACAATCTATTTCATTATTTCTCGAACATATACAAACAAAGAGACAAAACAAGAAGAACAGCTATTAAGTTAAATGCATTATTTACCGGCTCTCCAAGGTATATCATTGAATCATTAGGAATTATTGCATTTGCATCGATTTTTCTTTTAGGCGATAACAAAGAATTTGTTAATTTAATCCCCTTAATGGGCTTATTAGCAATGTCTGCTCAAAGGCTACTGCCCGCGTTCCAACAAACATACTCAGCATGGGCCACTTTTAAAAGTGGAACTAAGCTTATTGAATCCGCCTTAGATACTCTCGAATTAAAAAATTATTACTCTGATCTTAATCCAGATGATCCATTACTTAACTTCAGCAAGTCAATAAAAATTGAAAATGTCTCATTTTCTTACCCCGGCTCAAAAAATATTCTTAGAAATATCAACATAGAGATTAAAGCAGGATCAACCATTGGAATAATAGGCGAGACTGGCTCAGGAAAGTCAACATTTGTTGATATTATATTGGGCTTATTAAAACCAACAGACGGAAAAATTCTTATTGATGATATCGAATTAAATGATAAAAATTTAAAGAGTTGGTTTAAACAGACGTCAAGCTTGTCTCAGAAAATCTTTATTTCTGATACTAATATATTTGAGAATATTGCCTTTGGCAAAAGAGGGAAAGAAATAAATCCTGAAAAGATAAATGAAGTCGCTTATCAAGCATCTCTTTCTAAGTTGCTTAACGACAATAATAGAATAAATCTATCAATTGGAGAGGGCGGTTCAAGTTTATCTGGGGGTCAGATCCAACGAATAGGAATTGCAAGAGCTTTATATAAGAATGCTAAATTAATAGTTTTGGATGAGCCAACAAGTGCGATAGATAAAAATACCTCTAGGCAAATATTAGAAATATTTAGCAAATTGAAAGAAAAAACTAAAATAATAATAAGTCATGATGTTCAAAGTCTAGATTTTTGTGACCAAATCATAGAGGTGAAAGATGGAGCAATTTTTACCAAAAATCAAGGAGTTAGTTGATGCTAAACAATAAAACTATACTAATAACAGGAGGAACAGGTTCATTCGGAAATAGGTTTGTTGAAATGGTTTTTCAAAAATATCAGCCCAAGAAGGTAATTATCTTTTCAAGAGATGAGATGAAACAATGGGAGATGGCAAAAAAATATGTTGGTAATGATGCTATAAGGTTTTTTATTGGAGATGTTAGAGACAAAGATAGGCTTCATCGGGCTCTAAATGGAGTAGACTATGTTGTTCACGCCGCAGCCACTAAAATAGTTCCAACAGCTGAATATAATCCATTTGAATGCATAAAAACAAATGTCTTTGGTGCTATGAATCTTATTGATGCTGCGATTGACCAAAATGTAAAGAAGGTGGTTGCTTTATCAACAGATAAAGCAAGCAATCCTGCTAATCTTTATGGTGCAAGCAAACTTTCTGCTGATAAGCTTTTCATTTCTGGAAATAGTTATTCTGGTGTCGACACAGATACTTCATTTTCAGTTGTAAGATATGGAAATGTAATGGGCTCAAGAGGTTCTGTCATCCCTTTTTTTCTCAATCTTCCTAAGGATCAGAAGCTACCAATTACTGATATTAGAATGACTCGATTTATGATTTCATTAGAGGAGGCTGTAGACTTGGTTTTTCATGCATTTAAAGTATCAATTGGCGGCGAAATATTTGTTAAAAAAATTCCCTCTATGAAAATTTTAGATATTGCTAATGCGGTCAATCCTGACTGTGAGTTTGATGAGATTGGTATAAGACCAGGTGAAAAAATTCATGAGCAAATGATCGGTATTGAGGACTCATATTACACATTTGATTATGGAGACCATTACAGAATTCTACCAAACATTCATGATTGGTTTCAAGATACTAAAAGAATACAAGAGGGTCTTAAAGTTCCTGAATCATTCTCATACAGCTCTGATAATAATAACTCTTGGATGTCGATATCTGAACTTCGTGATTGGATTAGATTAAATAAAACTAAGATTGGAAATTTTTAATGAAACAATATGGCAAACATTTAATAACTGATGCCGATATTGTTGCTGTAAATAAAGCCCTTAAAAGCGAATATTTGACTCAAGGAAATGAGGTTCCAAATTTCGAAAAAAATATTAAATCGATTACAAAGTCAAAATATGCTGTAGCTTCCAATAGTGCTACATCTTCTTTGCATTTAGCTTGTTTAGCTCTAGAAGTGGGTCAATCAGATATTGTATGGGTTCCAGCAATTACTTTCGTTGCCTCTGCAAATTGTGCAAGATATTGTGGTGCAAAAGTTGATTTTGTAGATATTAATTTAGATGATTTCCTTATCTCATCAGATGCATTAGAGAAAAAATTGATTCGTGCTAAGAATAATCATTGTCTTCCGAAGGTTCTTATTGTAGTTCACTTAGCTGGAAAGTCCTGTGATATGAAAACTTTATGGGATTTAAGTAGAAAATATAATTTCAAAATTATTGAAGATGCATCCCATGCAATTGGGGCATTTTATGAACAAGAGCCTGTAGGTTGTTGCAGATATAGTGAAATTAGTGTCTTTAGCTTTCATCCAGTTAAAATCATAACTTCTGGAGAAGGTGGTATAGCTACAACTAACTCTAAAATTCTGGCTGAAAGAATGCAACTTCTCAGAACACACGGAATTACTAAAGATAGTAACAAACTAGTAAATATTCCAATGAAGGATTTGCCTCATTATTATGAGCAACAAGACTTGGGATTTAACTATAGAATGTCTGATATTCATGCAGCTCTTGGCAACTCTCAACTTCAGAGACTAACAAAAATTGTTAACAGAAGGAATGAAATAGCTAATTTATATATTAATTATTTAAAAGGGCAATCTAAAATAACTTTTCAAAAAAACCATAATATTGATACTTTGTCATCATGGCATTTGTTTATAGTAAGGTTTACTGAGATAAAAAATGTTATCGAGAAAAGAAAAATCATAGAAAATCTAAGTGGCCTTGGGATTGGAACGTCATTCCATTATCTTCCTCTTTTTTATCATCCTTACTACAAAACTAATAATTTTCCTTATGATGAATATCCTAATTCATTGGAATATTTTAATACTTCACTCACAATACCTCTATATCCAGAATTAGAAAACTATGAAATTGAGTTTATCGCAAAAAGTATTATTGGAGAAATAAGATGATTCTTGGTGGCGTCCAATTTGGTCAAGCGTATGGAGTTTCAAACTCAATAAATTCTGAAATAGATGATGACGAGTTAAAACAAATTTTAGAATTTGCATTTTTTAATAACATAAGAACTATTGATACCGCTCAAGGATATGGGAATAGTGAATCTAGGCTTGGGAGACACTCAAATGGATTTGAATTTATTACAAAAATTACAATTGATAAAGATGATGAGCTAACTATTAAGGAATCTTTATTTGATTCGCTAGCAAAGCTAAGAAAGAAACAACTTTATGGAGTTTTAATCCATAGGTCTTCCGATCTCAACGATTCATACAAAAGAAAAGAGCTTTTTAAGGCTTTAGATTTTTTCAAGTCTGAGAACTTAATAAAAAATGTAGGCATTTCAATTTATGATCCACAAGAATTAGTTCATTCTATGAAATTTTATGATTTTGATATAGTTCAGGCGCCGCTAAATATTTTTGATACAAGACTCATTCGCCATGATATTTATAATGATATCCTCAAAAAAGATATCAAGATACACGCAAGATCTGTTTTTCTTCAAGGTTTGCTTTTAATGAAAATAGATCGCATACCAGCTTACTTTTCTCCTTGGATGAGTGACATTAAGAGGGTTGATAATTTTTTTAGAAAACAGGATATTAATAAAATTAACTATATGATTAATTTTGTTGAATCATTCCAAAATGTAGAGAGCATAATTGGTGTTCAAAGTTTCCAAGAATTGAAGGACATTGTCGAATCAACAAAGATATCTAAACATACAGAGTTTTACCATCCTGATCTCTCAGATTCAGATATCGAGCTGATTAATCCATCAAAGTGGAGTGTCTGATTGGATTTAATTAAGAAAGACTATAAAGAATTTACGCAAAAGTCATGGGATCAAATTCTTCAGAATATTGCCCCTAGAGCCTATACTCATGAATATGATTTGGTAGGATTCTATTGTTCATTTGACGCAGTTCAGAATTTATCATTTATGCTCTTTAATGAAGGTGAAGCATGCGCTATTATTGTTTTAGGTATCTATAAAAATAATTTGACCTTTTCTGCCACTCCATGCCCCATACCTTTGATTTCATCAAAATATAACGAGTCCACTAAGCGAAAGATTGCAAATGAAATTATCAAATATGTTGTTGAAATAGCTAGTAAATTTTCTGCTCAAGATTGTTTTTTTAATGCACATCCTTGTGCTTATGTTTCTAGAGATGTTGTAACTTCAAAAGATACTTTCCTTTTTCAAAATTTCTTTTCTGAAGTTAGGATTGTGAATAGACTTATGTTTAATTTCTCTTTAATCAATGACAATACTGAAACAATTTCTTTAGCAAGTAAGTATCACAAAAGAAATATTAATAGATCAATTAAAAAAGGAATAAAACTTAAAGTATTCGATGCAAGTTCTGACAAGGATGAAACAAAGAATACTTTTAATCTAATGATTAAGGCCCATGTAAATTCTGCTGGCTGTCATACAAGAAATATTGAAACATGGGAATGGATGCTAAAAAGAATTTATCATAATGAATCAAATTTGTTTGTTGCCTTTACAGAAAATGATGTACCTATTTCATTTTTATATGTTGGTCATTCTTTTATGTTGAAGTCTGCCTGGGGTTGGACTCAGGTTAATATCGATGAATATGAAAAGTACTGGATGCCAAGGCATTTTTTAGAATATTCCGCTATTGATTTTTACAGAAAAAATAGTTTTGTTTTTTATGATTTAGGCATTTATTCTGTTGATTCTGACGACAGAAAACTCTCCAATATTAGCTCTTTTAAACAAAAATTCGGATCTGAGTCATATGTACAAATTAATCTATCTAAACTCGCAAAAAATAATATTTTATGAGAAAAGTAGCAATAATTGAGGCCAGATTAAATTCCTCAAGGTTGCCAAAGAAGCACCTTAAAAAAATTGGTTCTAAAATGGCAATAGAGCATTTATTTCTTTCCCTCAAGGAGGTAAATTTCTTTGATGATATTGTACTGGCAACAACTGTAAATAATATAGATGATTTATTAATAGATGTTTGTCGTAAATATGACATTAATTATTTTAGAGGATCTGAAGATGATGTTTTGGGAAGGGTATATCAAGCAGCATTTAAGCACAAGGCAGATCTTGTTATAGAAATATCAGGAGATTGTGTTTTATTGTCTAAGGATGTAATTGAGCAGGTTATATTTGCGGCTGTAACAAATCCAAATGTAGATCTTGTGAGTAATTCTTTTGTTCAAACTTATCCAGGGGGAATGGATGTAACAACAATAAGATTTCCTTCTCTTGAAAAGGCATTTCTTAATGCAACATCTCCATTTCATAGGGAGCATGTTATTACTTATCTTCTTGATCATCCAACGGAATTCACTAAATTAAATGTGGCGGCGCCCCATAAACATAATAGACCTGATTTATGTTTTGTACTAGATGAAGAAGATGATCTTAAATTCTTAAGAGAGATAGCCAAAGTTGAAGATTTATCTTCTAGAGGTAATATTGAAAGTATTATTGTGGCTGCAGATAAGGTTGCAAAAATAAATCAAAATGTTCTTAGAAATAATACGAGCATTAATAAGGTTTTATATAATGAGATATAGTGTCGGTATTATTGGCTTAGGTATGATTGGCGCAAAATATGATCTGGAAGATCCTGATTATGAAGAACCCCTTACGCACCTATCCTCCTTCTACAGGAATCAAAATTTTAAACTTGAATTTATTCATGATAAATCTGAAAAAATAAAGGACTTAATTAAAAATAAGTACCATGATATAAACTTTGTTCAATTTCTTGAAGATGCTAGTCCAGGAACTGAAATTATTGTTATTGCTACAGAAGCAAGTGGAAGGTATAAATTAGTTAAGAAAATACTCTCAATATTCTCCCCTAGAGTTATTCTTATTGAGAAGCCTGTGGCCAATTCCATAGATGAAACCCTAAAAATATTTAACATATGCAATAAAAAGAAAATAAATGTATTGATAAATTTTCCGAGGTCTCATCACCCAGAGACCAAAGCAATAAAAAGAATTATTAGCCAAAGAAAGCCATCTTGTGTTACTGGATATCTCAGCCTTACCGGGGATATCTTCCATAACGGCATACATTTTTTAGATTTGATAAATACTCTATTGGGCAAGGTGAGCAACATAATCAAACATGACACTCATTATGAATTGATTTTAAATAATGGAACTATAATATTTAAACACTTGTCATCTAATTTTAAATACTCAAATTTCAGTGGAAAATTCTTCTTTGATGATTTCTCTGTCAGCTTCCCATCAAATTCAAAAAATCAGTTCTATGACATTAGCAAATCTACATCATCACTTGCGTATAAAGGTTATATTGAATTGAAGTATGAAAATTTTAATAAACCCTTTGTCTCTAGAAGACAAGGAGACGTTGTTGACTCTCTGGTAAATTTTTTAAATAATGGCGATAATGAGAATTTTATCTCTTCTGAAGAGTATATAAATCTTGTTTCTCTTTTTTTGGATGTTTTAGATGATAAAGAATAATTTAGCTATTTTTGGTGGCGAAAAGGAAATAAAAGAAAGCTTTAAGAAATTTAATTTTATTGGGAAAGAAGAATTAGATGCCGTTCATGATGTCATAAAAACTGGAGTTTTGTCAGAATTTGTAGGAGCTGATGTTCCAGAGTTTTATGGAGGGGTCAAAATAAAACTTTTCGAAGACTCAATAAAAGAATATTTTGATGTCGATCATGCTATTGCAATTAACTCCTGGACAAGTGGAATTGAATGTGGACTTAAAGCACTTAAGGTTGGACGTGGTGACGAGGTAATAGTCCCACCATGGACAATGAGCGCAACTGCATTTTCAATTATAAATGTGGGAGCAAAACCGGTTTTTGCCGATATCGAGACAGATTACTTTTGCATAGATCCAAAAGATGTTGAAAGGAAAATTACCAATAAAACAAAGGTAATTCTACCGGTGGACATTTATGGACAGTCTGCAGACATAAACCCCCTGATAGAATTAGCAAGAAAATTTGACATTAAAATTTTCTCTGATTCAGCTCAATCTCCGGGTGCACTTTATAATGGAAAGAAAGCTGGAACAATTGGAGATATTGGCGGTTTTAGTTTCAATTACCATAAACACATTCACTGTGGCGAGGGAGGAGTAATTGTTACCAATGACGATGAACTAGCAGAAAGGTGTAGATTATTAAGAAATCATGGAGAATCAAAGGTAGATCATCATGACAAGAATATAGATATATCAGGCCATAATTTCAGAATGACAGAAATAGAGGCTGCAATAGCTATTGAACAAATGAAGAAATTTCCTATGATATTAGATTTAGTTCAATCACAAGCTTCAAAGATTAATAAAAGATTGAAAGGCATTGAGGGCATAGTCCCAGCGATTATAAGAGATAATTCAACACATGCTTTCTATGCGCTTCCAATTAAACTTGTTGCTGGTCTTGATTTGAAGAGGCATGAGATAGTTCAAGCATTAAGAGCCGAAGGAGTTCCAGTTACTGAGGGTTACAGAAATCTTCATAAATTACCATATTTTTCTCATTTTAAAAAAGAAAAATTAAACTGTCCGAATGCGGAATATCTTAATGATGTTTCACTTATCTCAATTCCAATGACAGCTTTCATATTTAATGATCAAGATATTAATTTGATTTGTTCAGCATTTGAAAAAGTTTTATCATATTTTATAAATAACTAATGATTGGGGTTATTTGTCATGACTCTGGAGGTGCAACATTAGTAAAGTCTTTTCTTGATTTTTACAAATTAGATTATATTTATTCTGCATCTGGCCCAGCAGTGAAAATATTTGGTGGACCTGGCATGAATATTAAGAGTTGTATTGATTCTTCTATCTGGGTTTTAACAGGAACTAGCTCAATATCAAGAATTGAGATGAAAGCAGTACAATATTCTAAATCTCAAGGCAAGTTTGTTGCAACATATATTGATCATTGGAATGGCTACCTTCGAAGATTTATTTTGGAAAATAGATTGGTTTTTCCTGATGAAATTTGGGTTGAGGATATTTACGCATATAAAAGAGCCCTTGAAGAGGGCCTATCTGCAAAAATTTTAATAGAGGGAAATAAGGAGTTAATTTCTCATAAAAATGCCAGTTATCATTTGCAGAGTGTTGAGTCGAAATTAAATATACTTTTTTTGGGTGAGCCTATAAGAGACTCAGGAAAATACTTGTTTGATAATGCCAATCATTGGAAGACCTCTGAAGAAGAATGTTTCATGAGATTTTTAAATTATTTTAAAGGTAGAATTAATTACCTTATAATTAGGCCCCATCCTAAGGAGTCGGAAGAAAAATACATTAAAATTTTAAGAAATCAAAAATCTATAGAAAGGTTCTCAGTTTCAAATAAAGATTTTTATAAAGATTTAGAAAAAATAGATCTTGTTGTTGGTATTTCCTCTAAGGCTCTCGTTAAAGCTTACCATTACGGAAAACCCGTGTATAGTGCTTTGCCAAAAGAAGCAACTTATCCCAAATTACCATTTGAATATATTAAATATTTTTGATGTATAGATTCATATTAGTAGATCAACTTGACCAAGAATTAGAGTCTTTTATAGATAATTCACCGCAAAAAACAATTTATACTGATCCTTCCTTTTTAAAACAATTGATGGCCTTCGAGTTTAGATTCCTTGTTGTTTTTAAGGGAAGTGCAATTAAGGCAGTATCTGTTGTCTTTTATGAAAATCATAAAATTATTCATGGCCGTTTTCCATATTATTCGCTTTTATTGGATCAAAATATGAATGATAAAAAAAACAATAAGAAATTACATATCCTATTAGATGAAATGTTAATTTGGATCCATAAGAATATGAATGATTTGAACTATTTCAACCTGCATCACTCTTTTGAGGACACACGAGCCTTTGATTGGACGCCATATTCTAGAGTTAAACAAGAATTTAGAAGTTATAACAGATATACATCACTATTGGATTTCAATGAATTTTCTTCATTTGAGGATTATCTTAAGAGATTGAAGAGTGCTAGGTTGTCTGATTTAAGAAAGGCAGATTCAGAGGGTTACGAGACCGTCTTTTCTGATAATTTTTTTGAGCTTGAAAAGTTAATCCTAAACCAGTTTGAAGAGAGGGGAGAATTGATACAATCTCATGAGCTATCATTATTAAGAGATACTTGGGCAAGTCCACTCTTGGATACTAATTTGGCATTGACTTATGATTCTGAGGGAGAATTAGCATCATCAAGCTTATTTGCATTTTCTGGAGAATATGCATATTACATTATGGGCGCAACTTTTTCACAACATAGGAACTTCGGCGTTGGTACACAGAATCTCTTCCATCAGCTTAGATCTGCCTTTAATAAAAAAAATATTGTTGATTTCCTTGGAATAAACTCACCTTATAGGGGGTATTACAAGTCAAGTTTTGGTGGGAATCTTAAAGTTAATTATGTCCTAAAAAGAGAATAAAATATTTAGTGCGAGTTTTATTTGATCATACAATTTTTTTAAATCAGCGTTTTGGGGGAATCTCAAGATATTTTTTTGAATTGATGGAAAGTTCTTCTAAGCTAGGGCTTGACTTTAAAGTCTTTTCTCCTTTTTATAGGAATGAATATCTTGATGAAAAAAATCCTAAAAATTATCTAAAAAAGAAAGTTAATACAAATAATCGATATTTAAATTACCTGCTAGATATAGGTCTAGATTTTGGAGAATCGTTCTACTCTCTGCAGAATAAACCTGACTTGATTCATAGGACTTTTTATACCGGCAGGAGGTCATTTTATTTTAACAAGGCTCCTCATGTTTTAACCATTTATGATTTAATACATGAGCTATTTGAATACTATGAACCTCCCTATAAAAAAGGATGGAAAAATAAAGAGAGAAGCATATATGCTGCAGATTTCTTCTTATGTATTTCAGAAAATACCAAAAAAGACTTATTGGATATTTATGATCTTGATCCAGATAGAGTATTTGTGACCAAGCTCGGTGTTAATCATAATACATTTAACCCTTTTACATCTAATCCTGATAAATTTGATTCAACTGGAATTCCTTCAAAATTTATACTTTTTGTTGGCTGGAGAAAATGGTATAAGAATTTCTTGAATTTACTTAAGGCATTCAGTTTAATTCATTCAACTCATCAAGAAATAAATCTGGTTTGTTATGGCGGAGGAGATTTTGATGTTGATGAATTAAGACTTATAAAAAGTTTCGGCCTGTCCCATAAAATTTTCCATATCTCTGGAGATGATAGTTTGCTTTCGGATTTATATTCTAGAGCTGAGTTATTTGTTTATCCTTCTATGTATGAAGGATTTGGATTACCCCCGCTTGAGGCAATGGCTTGCGGGTGTCCAGTTGTTTCAAGCAGTGCTGGAAGCTTGAATGAGATCTTAAAGGATGCTCCAATTTATATTGAGAATGTAAATGAGCCCGATTCTATAGCAAAATCTCTTGAGGCGGTTTTAAGTAGCGATGAATTAAAAAGAAACCTAATAAGTAATGGAATTTCATTATCAAAGAAATATTCTTGGAAAAATTGTGCAATGGATACAATTGAGTCTTATTCAAAAATTTTAACCTAGGACATATAATGTTATTTCATATTGAAGGTGGAGGAAGATTTGGAAACCAGAATATTAACTTGATTAATTTTCTTGCATTATCAATTGAATATAAGGTAAATATCTATTCCTTTCCATTATTTTTTACACATGGTATTTTTAAAATAAATGAAAAGACAATCAAGAATTTCAAGCATAAAAAAAATTTTCCTTATCTCTTAAGATTGCTGCAATATTGCGTATATTTTTTTGTAAAGTTTCTGAGAATTAACTGCGTTATTCTGAATGATACTGAATTAAATATTAATACTAAAAGAGTTGTATTTGACCAAGAGATTTTTCTCAGAGATTCCCTCAGCCAAAATACAGTTTTGTTTGGATGGAGTTTTCGTTTCTGGGGTTTAGTTCAAAAGCACGAAGAGAAAATCAGAAAATTATTTCTTGAGTTAATGCCTCAGAAAAACTCTAAAAAAGATAATCGGACTCTTTTGGTTCACATGAGAGGATCTGACTTCAAAACCCATGCTGGTGGCAAACTTTATTATTCTTTTAATGATTATCTAACAGCAATTGAAAAAATAGAGAAAGATATTTTTTTTTCTAATCTTGTATTTCTTTCGGATGACAAAACTATTTATGATCAACGACAACTTAAAACCTTCGCTAGTAAAAAGAAATATCCAATAAAAATTTCTAAAGGCTGCGTTACAAAAGAGGGGTCACAAGAAGATGCGTTTAATGAATTGCTCATGGCGGACTTCATTGTCACTTCTGGTTCAAGTTTTTCTTTGAGCGCGGCTTGGTTTTCAAATTCAAAAGCAATCGATATCAATTGCGTGTTAGGCAAAACTTCTTTAAATTGTATTATTTCCTCTAATTTATTTATGGACAATGAGAGCTTCTCATTAAACTGGAAATGAATGTTTCAGCAGTAATTCTTGCCGGGGGGAAAGGTACAAGACTTTCAAGTTTGTCGAACCTTCCAAAGCCTTTAGTGAAGGTGAATGGTGCTCCAATCTTGGAATCTATAATTTATGAGTGTAAACGAAATTATATACATAAATTTGTCATACTACTCCAACATGGCTCAAAAGAAATAATTGATTATTTTGGAACTGGAGCGAAATATGGAGTTGAAATAGAATACATAATTGAGTCTAGTCCTAGAGGAACTGCTGGAGCACTATTAGATTCTCTAGAAAGTTTAGATGAATCTTTTTTTATTATTTATGCTGATACTTTTTTTAAGATAGATATGAAAAAAATGTTCAAGTGGCATTGCAAAAATGAGGCGGATATAACATGTTTTGTTCATCCTAATAGCCATCCTTATGATTCTGATATTCTTGAGATAAATAAAAAGTCTGAAATTGTTAGAGTTTTTAGACCGGGAATAGGTGAAACTTATAAAAATATCGTTAATGCTGCCATTTATATCTTAAAGAAAAAATCAATTGATTTCATTCTAAAAAAACCCAAGTCTGATATTGCTAAAGATTTAATTCCTGCAATGATTAATAGATCTAAAAAAGTTCTTGGATATAAAAGCTGTGAATATATCAAGGATATGGGCACACCACAAAGATTGATTCAAGTTAATGAAGACATAATGAACGGTATACCAGACCTAAGATTTAAAAAAAGAAAAGCAGTATTTATAGATAGAGATGGAACTATTAACCAACATATTGGGTATGTTGATAAGATCTCTAAATTAAAAATTTTCCCTTCTTCTTCTTCAGCAATCAGCAAGATAAATGCCAGTGGTATGCTAGCTATTCTTATCACCAATCAGCCAGTAATAGCCCGAGGTGAGCTTACGGAGTATGGATTAGAAGAAATACATAATTTTTTAGAGTCAGAAATAGGAAAAAAAGGCGCTTACTTTGATGAAATATACTTCTGCCCACATCATCCAGACTCTGGATTTGAAGGAGAAGTTAAAGCGCTTAAGATTTCTTGTAACTGCAGAAAACCTGCACCAGGTATGATACTTGATGCAGTCAAAGAAATGGACATTGATCTTGAGAATTCATGGGTCATTGGGGATTCATTAAGGGATATTGATTGTGCTAGAAATTTGAAAATCAAATCAGTTCTAGTTTTGTCAGGCGAAACAAAAGACAAAAAAATTCTGGACAAGTACTGTGTCACTAAGAGAAATCTAGAGGATGCTGTAGACTATATTTTAAATTTTGGATGACGATTATGAGTAAAGGTGTTAATTTATGGAATAAAGCTAAACAAATTATCCCAGGGGGGAATATGCTTCTTTCAAAAAGATCTGAAATGTTCCTTCCTGATTTTTGGCCCTCATATTACAGTAAAGCAAAGGGTTGCAATGTATGGGACTTGGATAATAATAAATATATTGACATGTCAATTATGGGAATAGGAACGAATACTCTAGGATATGGAAATAAAGAGGTTGATAGAAAAGTAAGTGAAACCATAGCTAATGGCAATATGTCTTCTTTGAACTGTCCTGAAGAAGTAGAGCTTGCTGAGAAGTTAATTGAACTTCATCCATGGGCAGATATGGTGAGATTTGCTAGATCTGGAGGTGAAGCTAATGCAATTGCAGTAAGAATTGCTAGAGCTGCTTCTAACAAGGATCAAGTCGCTATTTGTGGATATCATGGCTGGCATGATTGGTATTTATCTGTCAATATAGAGGAAAAAGACGGTTTGAACGAACATCTTCTTCCGGGTTTAAGCCCTAAAGGCGTTCCAAAAAATCTTGCAAAAACTGTTTTTCCATTTAACTACAACGACTATGAAGGTTTGGAAAAAATAGTCAATGTTAATAACATTGGTGTTATTAAGATGGAGGTACAAAGGAATGATGGACCAGAACCAGGTTTTTTGGAAAAGGTTCGTGATTTGGCAACTAGAAATAATATCGTTCTGATATTTGATGAGTGCACATCTGGCTTTCGGGAGACATTAGGCGGGATTCATAAAAAGTACAATGTTGAACCAGATATGGCAGTATTCGGCAAAGCTTTAGGTAATGGTTATGCAATTACTGCAATTATTGGTAAGAGAGAAGTAATGGAATCTGCACAGAGTACATTTATAAGTAGTACTTTCTGGACAGAGAGGATAGGTCCGACTGCAGGAATCCAAACTTTAAGAACAATGCAAAATCAAGAATCATGGAAATTTATCACCCATCAAGGGCTAAAAGTAAGAAACTTGTGGCAAGAGATTGCGGATACTTTCAAATTAAAAATAAAAATTTCTGGAATTCCTGCCATCTCCAGCTTCTCATTTGAAAGTGATCTTTCACTCGAGTATAAGACATTAATTACTCAGGAAATGCTTAAAAAAGGTTATTTGGCGAGTAATTTAATTTTCTTATGCACCCAACATTCAGATGAAATTATTGAGCGTTATATTGATAATTTAATTCCAGTTTTTGAGCTCATCAGTCAGTGCGAGAATGGAAGAGATATAAATTCGCTTCTAGATGGACCAGTCTGTCATTCGGGATTTAAAAGATTGAATTAATCTCTTTCCTATGTGTTCGAAAAAACTCAGCGCATTATTTTTATGTGTAGCCGATGAAAAGATAGGTTATGGACACTTTAATAGGTGTATCAAATTAGCTTCTGAGATTAGAAAAAATTTTAAAATAAAATTTATAATATTTACCACCGAAGAGACAAATTTTCATAGTAAGCAAGTTAATTTTGAATTTGATATGGTTTCAATAGATCATCTAAATTCAGAAAAAGATTTTTATGAAAATATAGCGGAAGATCTAATTGTTCTCGATCTGTTTTTTTTTGGTTTTTCAAGCATAATAGACTATAAAAATATTTTTAGTAAATTAAATCTAAAATCTAGACTTCTTATTGCTATAGATACACTTGGAGATCAATCTATTTGCTCTCAAAAATACAAAAATGACAAGCTTGTTATTCTTGCACCCTACATTCATGAAGCATCCAGGAGAGTTGATCCGAAAAGATTTAGACATGTACTTGAAGGTGAAAAGTATGCCTTATTAGATAAAAGTTTTAAGAAGAAAATAAGAAGAAAATTCAAATACTACAGAAAAAATATATTAGTCACGTCAGGTGGAAGCGATCCATATGGTTATACAGTAGATATTATCAAAGGAATTGGATTGCAAAAATTAAATTGCGTTGTAAGAATAATTGTTGGCCCTATGTTTTCTAGTTCTTATGTTCGCAAAATACAAATTCATGCAAAAAACTCAAAAACCCCAATCCAGATAAAGTTTTCTCCGAGTTCTTTGGTAAAAGATTTTAATTGGTGTGATTTTTGCCTATCTGCAAGCGGGCTTACAAAGTACGAGCTTGCTGCATTTGGAATACCCACAATTTTATTTTCTATAGATAGTAATCATCATAATGTTAATAGGGCATTTATTTCTAGGGTTGGTTCCATAGATATTGGTCACAATATAAGAAATTTTTATTTATTAAAACAAATTAAAATATTGCTTAAGAATAATTATTTGCTCATGAAAATGAGTAAACAATCTAGTTCTGTAATTGATAATATGGGAGTAAAAAGAGTTACTGATTTTATTCAACAAGAATTATTACTAAAGAAATATGACTGATATAAAAATTGGTAAAAACCTAATCAGCAAAGATAGCAGACCTTATATTATAGCTGAGATAGGTTCAAACTTTGACCAGGACCTGAATAAAGCTTTTAAGCTTATTGAGAAGGCTGCTGAATCTGGAGCCAATGCTGTAAAGTTTCAATTGTTCAAGACGGATGAGCTTTATAAAAAGACCGATGCACTCTATAGTGTGTTTAAATCAATAGAACTAAATCCTGACTGGCTTCCAAGGCTAAAAGATTTTTCTGAAGAACTTAATTTAGATTTTCTAGCCTCAGCATTTGACCTAAAATCTCTTGAGAATTTGGAGTCTTTAAACGTGGTAGCCCACAAAATTGCCTCCTCAGAAACAACCAATTTGAAATTTTTAAGAAAGTGTGCTGGTACAGGTAAGCCTCTGATCATTTCAACTGGAATGTGTGACATGGTAGACATCGAAGAGGCTGTTAATATATGTCGATCAGCGAATAATGAGCAAATTATTCTTATGCAGTGTGGATCAATTTACCCATTGGAACCTAAGGATGCTAACCTTAATGTTATTCATTCATTGATTAATAGATTTAAATATCCCGTTGGATTATCTGATCATACTCTTGATAATATTGCCTCTATTACCGCTATTGGGTTAGGTGCAAGAGTTTTTGAAAAGCATATCACAATGGATAAAATGTCTGAGGGACCTGATCACTTCTATGCTATTGAACCTAAGGAGTTGGATAAGTATATTCATGATATTAATCAAGCATTTATGAGCCTTGGTTCGCATCAAAAAAGTCTTCTTTCATTGGAAAAAGAAATTGGTCGAAGAGAGGGTCTCTATATAACACGTGATATTTCATCTGGAGATACTATTTCAGCCGATGATATTGAGTCGAAAAGGCCAGCTTTAGGCATTAGGTCCAGATACAAAAACAGTATCATTGGTTCAAATATACAAAGGGATTTGAAAAAAGGCTCACCCATATATTGGGAAGATCTAAATTAGAATTAATTAAATGAATAATGAAATAATAATTTTTGGCTCCGCTGAAATAGCTGAGATAGCTAAGTTCTATTTTCATCATGATTCACCATTTAAAGTTGTTGCTTTCACCGTAGATGATGAATTTGTTCGCGAAGAATCACTTCAGGGCGTTCCTATTATTGCATTTAGTGAAATTTCTCGTAATTTTCCTTCAGATAAATATCGGGCTCATGTAGCTCTTTCATATAAGAACCTTAACAAATTAAGAGAAGAGAAATATTTCCAAATGAAAAAGAAAGGTTATGAGCTCATTAGCTACATTTCAAGTTCTAACAAGATATGGAATAAAGATAAGATAGGAGATAATTGTCTAATTCTTGAAAATCAAACTATACAACCCTCTGTCACTATAGGGAATAATGTAATGATTTGGTCAGGAAATCATATAGGGCATGGTACAAATATCGGAGATCATAATTACATTTCATCTCACGTAGTTTTCTCGGGGAATTGCAATATTGGTAAAAGAAATTTTTTTGGAGTGAATTCAACTATAAAAGATTTTTGTTTAATTGAGGATGATTGTTTTGTAACTATGGGATCTTTAATTTCCAAAGATATGAAATCAGGTTCTGTTTCTATTGCAAAATCACATACTGAAATTCTAACTTCAGATAATCGCAAAGCAAAAACTATTAAGAAGCTTTATTTTGGAAATTAATTTATGAGCATTAAATGGGAAAAGAAGGGATTGTTTATTGTTCCTCAAAGACATACTGAATGGCAAAGATCCCATGCTATGATTCCAACCCCTCAATACAAAGAAAATGGAATCTTTAGAATTTTTTATTCTGGCAGAAATGAAAATAATCAATCCATTATTTCATTCGCCGATATTGATCTAACAAATGAACCAAAAGTAATTAATTATTCTCAAAAGCCTGTTCTTGGGGTAGGTAAGTTAGGATGTTTCGATGATAATGGAGTAACTCCATCTTGTGTAATAAGTCTTTCAGATAAAGAAATGGCTCTATATTATATTGGTTGGAATCCAGGGTCCACAGTACGAATGCATCTTTTTGGTGGTCTAGCAATTAGTAAAGATAATGGAGAGGTTTTTAAAAGATGGTCAGAAGCACCTATAATTGAAAGATCGATCACTGACCCCTATCTAAATACTGCGCCATGGGTTGTGAAAAATAAAAATCAATTTCAAATGTTTTATGTTTCTGGTTGTGGTTGGATTCATAAAGATTTACCAAGATATAACATAAAGACAGCTTTTTCAAAAGATGGCAAAAAATGGGACCGTCAAGGTCATGTGTGTATTGATTTTAAAAATGAAGGAGAGAATGCTCTTGCAAGACCATATGTGATTTTTCATGAAAATATTTGGAAAATGTGGTTTGCTTACAAGGGAGAAAATTATCGTCTTGGTTACGCTGAATCACTTGATGGTATTGATTGGAGAAGACTAGATCATAAGGTCGGAATTTCAACAAGCTCTGATGGCTTTGATTCAGAAATGATTGAATATGCCGCTGTGATCCCTTATAAAAATAAATTTTTTATGCTTTACAATGGAAATAATTATGGCTATGACGGTATTCTATTAGCCGTTTCAAAATGAAAACTATTGCTATTATGCAGCCAACTTATCTTCCATGGAGTGGATATTTTGGTTTGATGCAAAAAGTCGATGTTTTTGTCTTACTCGATAGTGTGCAATTCGATAAACGTTCATGGCAACAGAGAAATAAGATCAAAACTGCAAATGGACCAATTTGGCTTACCGTTCCAGTTGTTTCAAAGGGCAAGAGTAAGCAGCTAATAAACGAAGTTCAAATAGATCCAGGTTCTAATTTTGTTGAAAATCACATTAGATCGATTGAGCTAAATTACAGAAAGACAGACTTTTACAATCTTATTTCTGATAATCTTTTTAAAACCCTAAGAGATAATAAAACTGGCTTATTAGTTGATTTAAATGTAAGTTTAATAAAACTATTCAAGAGCTTCCTGGGTATTGAGACTGAGATATTACTATCAAGTCAACTCAATGGCTCTGGATCTAAGGCTGATATGTTAGTTTCTCTTTGTGAAGAGTTAAATGCAAAAAAATATATAACACCTCAAGGCTCTAGAAATTATATAGAGGTGACCGATGTTTTTAAAAAGTCTGGTATTTTTTTGGAGTATTTTGATTATATACATCCAACTTACAATCAAAAATTTGGAGAATTTGTTGACAATATGTCTATTATCGATATTCTTTTTAATTGTGGCAAAGACAGTGCCAGCAAAATAAAAAAATCTTGGGAAAATAGGTGAAAAGGATTGCAATAATACCTGCCAGAGGTGGATCAAAAAGAATAAAAAATAAGAACATTAAAAGTTTTAATGGCTCACCAATTATTTCTTATATTTTAAAGACAGCGCAATCATCAAAACTTTTTGATGAAATTCATGTTTCAACTGATAGTGAAAAAATTAAATCTGTAGTTTCAAAATTTGGATTCAAGCCTCAGTTTTTAAGGCCGCAAGAATTAGCTGATGACTTTACACCCATTATTCCTGTGTTGACCTATGTATTAAATGAGTATGCTAAATCTAAAGTTTTTTTTGATGAGGTTTGGTTATTGATGCCCTGCGCAGCATTGGTTAAGGTTGAGGACTTAATCTCAGCTTCTGAAGAGTTTTCTAAGTGGGAGCGGAAAAAATCCCTTCTTGCTATTTCCGAGTATAGTGTACCAGTCCAATGGGCATTTGACATGTCTCCAAATAAAGAACTTGAAGCGAGAGAGCCGGGACAATTCCTTGTAAGATCTCAAGATATTAAAAAATATTACTATGATACTGGCTTATTTGCTGTTTTTCCTGCAGAGCGATTATTAGATTCGGAAAGTCCAGGTTTTGATACTAACTTCATTGGTCAAGTTATTCCCAAAATTAGAGCAATAGATATAGATGATCTAGATGACTGGAGAATCGCTGAATTGGTTCATAAGACTTTATTATAAGTAGTGCCTTGTGATTAATTATCCACCAATTGCTATCATATGTTATAGAAGGGCAAAACACTTGTCTAAGTTGCTTTTATCATTAAGTCAGTGTAATTCTATATCCAAAGCAAAAATTTATTTTTTTATTGACTACCCAAAAGATCAAAAATCTCAAAAGGGATATAACGATGTTCTTAATCTAATTAATAAATTTGACTTCTCCAACTTTCAGTCATTTCAAATTATCAAAAGAAAAAAGAATTTTGGGCTTAGAAATAATGTAATACTGGGTGTAAATGAAGTCCTAAAAAAACACAATAATATAATTGTCCTAGAGGATGATATCGAGATTATCAATTTTAACTTCTATGAAATTATGCACAGTTATCTCAATATTTATGAACTCAATAAAGACATATGGCATATCGCATCATGGAATTACCCCTTAATATTTAATAGCGACGTCATAGCATGGAGAATTATGGAATGTTGGGGTTGGGCAACATGGAGAGACAAATGGGTTAAAGCAATTTTTGACCCTATTGAGGTTAAAAATAAACTAAGTTTAAATGATAAGCAAATAATAAACCTCTGGGGTGGGCGTAACACCTATAAGGAATTAACATCTAATATTACTGGAAAGATGGATACTTGGGCCATTATGTGGCTTAGTAATATACTTATTAACAAAGGTATGTGTATCAGTTTTAAAGAGTCGCTTGTAATAAATAATGGACTAGATAATTCAGGTTCGAATTGCTCATCAGAATCTAATTTTATTCAGGAATATGATGCTAATTTTTTACCACAAAAGCCAAGTTTTAAATCAATAGACATTGACCATTTTTCTGAAATAAAAGTATCTGAATGGTATAAAAAAAGAAGGGGAGGAATGATAAAAAGAATAGTTAGAAGACTCAAAAGAATTTTGAAAAAATGAAGAGTATTGGCTATATCGTAACCTTTTACAATAAAGGTGACCATCTATTTAATACATTAGAATCAATAAGTAAATGCATTAGAGAGAATGACAAAGTAGTTGTTGTTGATGATTTTTCCGACGATCCTCCCTCAATCGAACATTTTAAATATTGTCAACAATACAAATGGGACTTCAATATAAGATTCTACAGAACTGGTAAAAATTTGGGATGTGGTGGGGCTAAACAATTCGGTATTAATAAAATTAATGTTGATTATATTTTAACAGTTGATTCCGATGACCTCTTAATTCAAAATGGAGTTAGACATTCTATAAATATAATTGAAGATAATGACTTTGATATTTTCTTTTCTGATTATTTGTTAGTTAATGTAGAAACCATGGAGCAATTTAGAGTAAGCATGAAAGATATTACGCACAAAGATAAATTACTACCTAGAAAATTGTCAAAAAACTGGCTTCTTCTTGGTGCAAGCTTTATTAAGTTATCAAAATTCAGAGAAATAGGTGGTTTTGATACTAACTTACGAACTTTTGAAGATTATGTTCTCTTAAAAGGTCTTTTGCTTAATAATGCTACAAATAAATATATAGGACAGTGCTATTATCGTTGGAATAGATCTGCAGAAGGTAATAATTCTTCCTATAGTTATAGAGAATCAGCAAGGGCATTCTTTAAGTATAGGGAATTTGAATCCAGAAACCTTCCCTTTGTAATTTATTGCTACAGGTATCTCAAGAATCTGATTAAATTGATAATATAAGATTATTTCTTTTATAAGTTGAAATTTTTTGCTTTCATTTTAACTTGTAGCATCAATTTTTTATAAACACAAATGAT
>Ga0181572_10000405_pt1 | contig 31158 bp, 35 predicted proteins | sample 101ome_26_FD_133004 | JGI IMG/M metagenome (GOLD analysis project Ga0181572, IMG submission 133004) | Coastal salt marsh microbial communities from the Groves Creek Marsh, Skidaway Island, Georgia - 101408AT metaG (megahit assembly) | ecosystem: Environmental > Aquatic > Marine > Intertidal... | reverse complement strand
TGGTGCCCGGAGGCGGAATCGAACCACCGACACGCGGATTTTCAATCCGCTGCTCTACCAACTGAGCTATCCGGGCGTGTAACTTGCCGATTTTATTTGAGTCAGTTGTCTCCGACATCGGCATTTTCTTGCGGCTGTGCCGTAAGAGGCGCGTATTAAACCCGCTCGGGCGGGCTTAGTCAAGAGCTCTAAGAAAAAATGTTTATTTTGTTATTCTGGCGCCACGTAGCCTTCGGCTTTATCGTAGTCGTCACCTGATAAAAATTTATCAAGTTGTTCACCTAGATAGGCGCGAGCGGTGGCGTCCATCATATTTAACTGTTTTTCGTTAATCAGCATGGTTTGGTGTTTTAGCCATTCTTGCCAGGCTTGCTTAGACACGTTTTCAAACAGCTCTTGGCCTTTTGGTCCGGGGTAGGGTGGGCGGTCTAGGCCTTCCATGTCTTTTTGATACTTGCGGCAAAATACCGTGCGTGTCATTGCTATTCCTCGTGGTAGCGATCTAGTAGTTGTACGATGGGGGCTGCTAGGCCTATCGCACGGGGCGAATAATAGTTATACCAAAGCTGGTCGTCCGCCGCCATGACTTGGGGGTGAATTGAGCGCAATGTGACGCTCACCACCTCGATATCTAAATGGAAATGGCTAAAGGTGTGGCGTAAACCTGGTAGGGGGTTGTGGCCATCTAACTCTCCAATGTGATGCTCGATGTATTCTACGCTGTCAAATTCGGGCAGTATCCATAATCCTCCCCATAGTCCTGTGGGGGGACGCTGCACGAGCAAAACCTCTCCTTGGGGATTAGCTATGATGTACATGGTGGTGCGTTTAACGGGGAGGGTTTTCTTGGGTTTCTTGCCGGGTAGTTCGGCAATTCTGTCTTGAGCGAGTGCAAGGCAGTCTTCACGTAATGGGCATTCCTGGCAGCGTGGTTTGCTGCGTGTGCAAAGCGTAGCCCCCATGTCCATCATGGCCTGGGTATACTCGGCGCATCGCTCACTGGGGGTGTGCAGTTCGGCGACTTTCCATAGCTCTGCTTCGACTTTACTTTGCCCGGGCCATCCGCCGATACCATGGAAACGCGCCAGTACTCTTTTGACGTTGCCATCGAGAATGGTGGCGACACCGCGGTTGCCGATTGCCTCTATAGCACCAGCGGTAGATCTTCCAACACCGGGTAGGGCGGTGAGGGCTTCTTGCCCTATGGGGAAACTGCCGCCGCATTCATCCATAACATACTTTGCTGCTTTATGGAGGTTACGTGCACGGGTGTAATAACCCAACCCGGTCCATAAATGTAGCACTTCGTCTATGTTGGCAGCCGCAAGACTGGCAACCGTGGGGAAGCGTTCCATGAATCGCTCGAAATAGGGGATCACGGTAGTCACTTGGGTCTGTTGTAGCATAATTTCTGAAACCCATACGCGGTAAGGGTTTATCTGCTGCTGCCAAGGTAGGTGTTTGCGGCCGTGTTGGTCAAACCATTGGAGGATTTTATCGCTAAAAGTGGGTGTCGGCATGGTGTTCGCTATTAGTTGTTGGGGGTAGCGTAGTGTTATTTGCTTGTACGGACAAGGGTTTGGCTTTGTTTCAACGTTCGACTGACCTATAATGCACGTTTGGCTAAGGCCGGTGAGTTATTAGGACGGAGAATATCCCATGGCGGATCGTACAGCGAGCGTAAAACGTGACACGCTTGAAACGAAAATTGCAGTTGAGATCAACCTCGATGGCAGTGGTAAATCAGTATTTAATACTGGTGTTCCTTTTCTTGAGCACATGATGGATCAGATCGCTCGCCATGGCTTAATCGATCTCGATATTACGGCTGATGGTGATACCCATATTGATGATCACCACACGGTTGAAGATATTGGTATTACGCTTGGTCAGGCGTTCGCCAAGGCTGTTGGCGACAAAAAAGGTATTGCGCGCTACGGCCATGCCTATGTGCCACTGGATGAGGCTTTATCAAGAGTTGTGATTGATTTCTCCGGGCGTCCCGGGCTTGAATTCCACTGTGAATTTACTCGCGGTGCCGTGGGCGGTTTCGATGTCGACTTGTTTATTGAATTTTTCCAAGGCTTTGTAAACCACGCCGGTGTGACGCTGCATATTGATAATATTCGTGGCCATAATACCCACCACCAGGCTGAAACTATATTTAAAGCATTTGGTCGCGCCTTGCGAATGGCGCTTACCCCTGATCCTCGTATGCAGGGTCAAATGCCTTCCACCAAAGGCGTTCTTTAGTCGGAGTAAACCCATGACAGCAACAGTTGCCGTTATAGATTACGGCATGGGTAATTTGCATTCGGTGGCTTCTGCACTGCAACATGCGGACAGCCAAGTAAGCGTTCAAGTGAGCGCCGATCCTGCTGTAATTCGTGCTGCTGATCGGGTGGTTTTCCCGGGTGTTGGTGCCATTCGTGACTGTATGGCCGAAATCCATCGTTTGGGTGTAGGCGACATGTTGCGAGAGGCCATGGCAAGCAAGCCCGTGTTGGGTATTTGCGTTGGGATGCAAGCGATGCTGATGCACAGCGAAGAAAACGGTGGTGTCGATTGCTTGGGGCTGTTTCCCGGCGAAGTAAAGTTCTTTGGAAATGACCTTCGCGATGCAGAGGGGCAGCGCCTAAAAGTGCCTCACATGGGCTGGAACAACGTAAAGCAGGATATAGCACACCCTTTGTGGAAAGATATTCCCGATGGTGAGCGCTTTTACTTTGTACACAGCTTTTATGCTGATTGTGCCGGTCGCCAGGATGCTTTTGGTAGTTGTGATTACGGGGTGAAATTTACCGCTGCAATAGGACGAGATAACGTCTTTGCCGTTCAGTTTCACCCAGAAAAAAGTCATACCGCAGGCCTTCGCTTGCTACACAATTTTTTACAATGGAATGGCCACGTTTAGGCTGTTCCCACAAAAGGTTTAAAACAATGTTGATTATCCCCGCCATCGACCTTAAAGACGGCCAATGTGTGCGCTTAAAGCAAGGTCGTATGGAAGACTCTACCGTATTTTCAAGTGACCCAGCCGCTGTGGCAAAACAGTGGGTTGATGCGGGCTGCCGCCGGTTGCACTTAGTGGATTTGAACGGTGCGTTTGCTGGCGAGCCGGTTAATGGTGACGTTGTTCGCGCTATTGCAGCGGCGTATCCTAATTTGCCAATTCAAATTGGCGGCGGTATTCGCGATCTTGAGACCATTGAGCACTACGTTCGGGCAGGTGTCTCTTACGTTATTATCGGCACAAAGGCCGTTAAGCAACCTGAGTTCGTTAGCGAGGCTTGCCAGGCCTTTCCCGGCCGTGTGATTGTTGGTTTGGATGCAAAAGATGGTTTGGTCGCTACTGACGGTTGGGCGGAAGTCTCAGAAGTTCGTGCTGTCGATTTAGCGCGCCGCTTTGAGGCGGATGGTGTTGAGTCTATTGTCTATACCGATATTGCCCGCGATGGGATGATGCAGGGCGTGAATGTTGAGGCGACCCTCGAAATGGCCAAGGCTTCATCGATTCCTGTTATTGCCTCGGGTGGTATCACCAATATGGATGATATTCGTGCACTACAAGCGGTATCTTCGCAGGGCATTATGGGAGCAATTACCGGTCGTGCGATTTATGAAGGCACGCTAGATGTGGCCGAAGCGCAAGCTTTCTGCGACGCCTAAGGAGTTTATATGCCACTCGCTAAACGGATTATCCCTTGCCTAGATGTGGAAAATGGCCGCGTAGTTAAGGGCGTAAAGTTTCTTGATATTCGTGATGCGGGTGACCCCGTAGAAGTGGCGCGTCGCTACAACGAGCAGGGCGCCGATGAAATTACCTTTTTAGATATTACCGCGAGCCATGAAGGTCGGGAGACCACCGTGCACACGGTAGAACAAATTGCCGAGCAAGTATTTATTCCGTTAACCGTTGGTGGCGGTATCCGCGAAGTGAACGATGTGCGCGTTATGCTGAATGCTGGTGCCGATAAAGTGTCTATTAATACCGCCGCTATTTTTCGCCCAGAGCTGGTGCGAGAGGCCGCTGATAGATTTGGTTCGCAATGTATTGTCGTCGCCATCGATGCCAAAAAGGTGTCGTCGGCGGGTGAAGAAGAACGCTGGGAAATTTTTACCCACGGTGGCCGTAAGCCCACGGGGATAAATGCCGTTGAGTGGGCGGTTAAAATGGCCGAATTTGGCGCGGGCGAAATTTTGCTGACTAGCATGGACCAAGATGGTGTTAAGAGTGGCTATGACCTGGGGGTCACGCGTGCCATTAGTGATGCCGTTCCCATTCCGGTGATAGCGTCGGGTGGTGTGGGTAATTTGCAGCATTTGGTCGATGGCGTCGTCGATGGTGGTGCAGATGCGGTATTGGCTGCCAGCATTTTTCACTTTGGTGAATACACTGTGCCACAGGCTAAGCAGTATATGCGTGAGCGTGGTGTTGAGGTACGGCTCTAATCCGCCTGCTGCAAGGCGAGGTAGTGAGAGGTACTGACTAGGGTTACTCCTTCATTGGCCAGCGTTGCTAGGCGCTGCTTGAGAACCTCAATAGTACTGCGATGAGGGTGGCCAATAGCCACTGCAAACCCGCTTTCTAGGGCTGTATTAACGGCGTAATCCAATTGCTTGTTGATGTAAGCCTCGTCCGTTTGATTATCCAGAAAAACATGGCGCCTATCGCTGGCTATGTGGCTGTCGCGCGCCGCTTGAAGGCCTTGCGAGTGAGGTGTGGTGCGGCTATCAATAAAATACAGGTTTTGGCTGTACAGGCTCTGCATTAACCAGCGCATCTGCGGGTAGTGCTGGGTCATCTCGCTTCCCATATGATTGTTTACTCCACTGACGTGCGGTACCGCTGCAATATTTCTGGCAACGTTAGTGTCGAAGGTTTGCCGGTCCATGTTTGGGTGAAGCATGCCGATCGATTGATAGCTGTGGCTGGTATTACTCATCGGCATATGCAGCAGCACTTCTTTGCCTTTTTCATTGGCTAATTCAGCCAGTTGGACGCTGTGAGGGGTATGAGGAATAACCGCGTAGTTGATCGGCCCATCCAGTTGTAGTGCGTTTTCCCCGAGGTCGCGGTTGTTGCCAATATCATCAATGATGATCGTGAGATAGCTTTGCCCCCAGGTAGCACCACTCAACAATAGCAGGAGGGCGGCGAATAGTGTCCTCATTTACTCTCGCTAGTCATCGAAGGGGCCATGGGCTTGAGAAGCTGCATGGCTTTAAGCAGATTGTAGGCTTCGACTAACTGCGCATCGTTGGGCAAATTTACACCATCGTCACTGTCGTTTGGCTCGGCATCGGCCTGATCGGCCGCATTGGTTAAATGCCCGGGTAAATCGGCTTCTTTGAGTCGACGCTCTTTGTTTTCACGAAGTCCGCCCGCGGCAACAATAATGTCGGGGTCGATACCATGGGCTTGAATACTGCGCCCATTAGGGGTGAAGTAGCGTGAAGTGGTTAACTTAATAGCTTGGTGTTCGTTGAGGGGCACCACGGTCTGTACCGAGCCTTTGCCGAAACTTGGGGTGCCTATAATGACCGCTCGGCGGTGATCCTGCAGCGCGCCAGCTAAGATTTCTGCTGCTGAAGCTGAACCACCGTTAATAATCACGGCTATCGGCGTCGTAGCCAAAAGGTCGCCCGGGGTGGCGATATATTCGCTTCGTTTTTGTTTGTCACGGCCTTCGGTATACACCACCAGGCCTTTGTCTAAGAATATATCGCTAGTTTTGACCGCGGCTTCCAAAAGGCCGCCAGGGTTATTCCTAAGGTCGATGACAAGCCCTTGCAATGGAGCGTCTTTTTGCAGTGTTTGCAAAGCAGTGTCGACATCTTGCGCGGTATTTTGCTGGAATTGGGCGATGCGCAAATAGCCAATATGGCGATCAATCATGCGGCTTCTAACGCTGCGCACTTTGATAATGTCGCGCTCGATTGAAAAGCTCAGTGGCGCGTCTTCATTTTCGCGCAGTACCTTTAGCTCGATGGTGCTGCCAGGTTCGCCACGCATCATGTCGATAGCGTCATTAACGTTCATATCTACCACGGGCTGACCGTCGATATGGCTAATTAAATCACCGCTTTGCAAGCCTGCTTTAGCGGCGGGGGTGTTATCCATTGGGGCAATAATCTTTACCAAACCACGCTCTGAGCCAACCTCAACGCCCAGTCCGCCAAACTCACCGGTAGTGTTTTCTTCCAGATCGACTAAATCGTCATCCTGAAGGAAGCGCGAATGGGGGTCTAAACCATTGAGCATACCTTCTATGGCCAGCATGAGTAGCGAGCGGTCATCAATGTCTTCGACATAGTTTTCTCGAATTTGATGAAAAACATCGGCAAAGGTTTCGAGCTCTTCGATGGGCAAAGTACGGCGTTCGTCGTTTGCTTCGATCGCCTGCTCAGCGGCAATAGGCAGCGCAAAAAAGGCGAGGCAGGGCAGTATTGCGTGTTTGATGAGGCGGCGCATAGAGATTTTCCTTAAGGCTTCAAAGCTATTATGCCGTCTGCTAGAAAGTTTGGCTACCGACACCAAATACTTGGGTTTAGTGCATTGCCGGCATGGCGAATTTCAAAATAGACGCTGCTGGTGTCGCGTCCGCCGCTATTACCCACGGTGGCAATGACCTCACCGGCACTGACCCAGTCGCCAAGATCTTTCAAGATCGATTGGTTGTTCGCATAAAGGCTCAGGTAGTCGTTGCCGTGATCGAGAATAATGAGAAGGCCATAGCCCTTGAGCCAATCGGCAAATACCACTCGACCGGGGTGAATAGCTTTGATGTCGCTGCCCGCTTTAGCGGCAATGGTAATTCCCTGCCACTTCATCTCTGAGCTGCGTCGCGCTCCGAACTTGTTGAGATGACGTCCCTTGGTTGGCCAATTCAAGCTTCCTTTGCGAGTGGCAAACGGAGCGAAGTCGGAAGGAATTTCCATGTCGGCAATGAGCGATTGTAATGAATCCAGTACATCTTGTAATTGTTGTTGATCGCGATGCAGTTGAGCTAGCTTGGCTTTGTTATTGGCAATATCACGATTGAGTGCATCGACAGTGCGCTGTCGCTGGTTTTGTTCTTTGGCGAGAGCATCCCGCTGTTGCAGTAGCTCGTCTCTCGATAGTTTCAACTGTTGCTTGCTCGACTCGAGTTTGGGGGCAATGGCAGCGAGTTCAGCAGCGGTAGCTTGATATTGGGTAATGATTTCGCTTCGGGCTTCGCGGAGACTTTCGTAGTAGACCAAGGTACGAGAAATAGCGGCGGGGTCTTCTTCGTTGAGAATAAGTTTTAAGCGGCTTTGGCGCCCCATCGCATATACGGTTTGAATATGCTCACGCAGCAATTTGCGCTGCTTTTGTTCGTTGTCTTGAAGACGCTGTTGGTCGGCCGCAAGCTGATTGATTTCGCGTTGATTCTGATCCAATTGCCGGTTAATGCGGCGCAGCTTAACGTGCAATTTACCAATATTGCGCTCGGCTCTACGCAATTCGACGGTCAATTCGGCACGTTCGTTTTGAACGCCCGACAGAGTGGCTTTAGTTTGGCTGATATCCTGCTGCAGGGCTTTTAATTTGCGCAGGGTGTCTGCTTCTTCGTCTTGCGACCAGGCTAAACTAGACCATAGCGGGCAAGCTAGCAGTGCGGTACATAGCAGTACTGTTAGCTTGCCCATATGCATTAACCAATAAGTGAGCGGCCAGTCATTTCACTGGGTTGCTCCACCTTCATCATGCTTAATAAGGTGGGGGCGATGTCGCAAAGTTTGCCGCCAGCGGGGTCGAGTGTGACATTGTCGCTGCCCAAGTAAATGAGAGGGACCTGCTCGGTCGTGTGCTGGGTATGTTGCTGCCCCGAATCATAATCAAGCATTTGCTCGCAGTTGCCGTGATCTGCTGTCACTAGGCCATTGCCGTTGACCGTTTTCAGTGCGGCTTCAATCCGTCCGACGCAAATATCTAACGCTTCTACCGCTTTGACGGCGGCGTCAAAGTTGCCGGTATGGCCCACCATGTCGCCGTTGGCAAGGTTGCAAACCACGAGGTCAAACTCGCCGCTTTCAATCGCTGCGACCAGTTTGTCGGTAACTTCAAAGGCCGACATCTCAGGCTTTAGATCATAAGTAGCGACATCGGGTGACGGAACCAAAATACGCTGTTCGCCACGGTATTCAGCTTCGCGTCCGCCACTGAAAAAGAACGTTACGTGGGCGTATTTCTCGGTTTCTGCAATACGAAGCTGTGTTTTGTCGAGGCTTTCCAAGTATTCACCAAGGCTGTTAACGATGCTCTCCGGGGGATAAGCGCAGCTGGTGTTAAGGTCGGCTGAGTACTCTGTGGTCATAACAAAGTCAGCTAACTTGAGGGGACGTAGCTCGAATTTATCAAAGCTTGGATCAACAAATACTTGAGTCAGCTGACGAGCGCGATCGGCGCGGAAATTCATGAATAGCACGCTATCACCATCTTGCATGATCACTGGCTCTGAACCCACAACTGTAGCGGCGACAAACTCATCGTTTTCGTCACGAGCATAGGCGGCTTGAAGAGCGCTTACGGCGTCAGGGTATTGGAACTCAGCCTTGCCATTTACCAGTAGCTGGTAGGCTTTTTCAACTCGGTCCCAGCGATTGTCGCGGTCCATCGCAAAATAGCGACCAATCACAGAGGCAATTTTGCCCACTCCGGTGGTGTCTAAATGTTGTTGCAGTTTTTCAAGGGATGCTTGAGCGCTGCGTGGGGGCGTGTCACGACCGTCTAGGAAGGCGTGGACGTAAACATTTTTAGCGCCGCGAGCTACCGCAAGGTCGACGGCGGCATAGATGTGTTTTTCATGACTGTGGACGCCGCCGGCAGATAACAAGCCAAAAATATGAACGGCTCGGCCAGCGTTTACCGCCTGGTCGACAGCGTTTTGGAAGGTGTTGTTTTCAAAAAAAGCGCCACTCTCGATTTCGGTATCGATGCGAGTAATGCTCTGGTAAATAATTCGACCCGAGCCAAGGCTCATGTGTCCAACTTCAGAATTGCCCATCTGACCATCGGGTAGGCCAACATCGAGGCCTGAGCCAGAAACTAGGGTGTGGGGTGCCTGCTGCCAAAGCCTATCAATATTAGGTGTGTTAGCGTGGGCAATAGCGTTTGAATCAGTGTCTTCGCGGTAGCCAAAACCATCAAGAATGATGAGGGCGGTGGTGGGTTTTTTATCGCTCATGAGCAAGGTTTACCAATAATTACAATTTAAAGCGTGAAATTTTACCTTATATGACCAAAATTGCCCATGCGTTTCATCACGAATGGTTGGGCGAGCGCCTTTGGCAGTGTATACTTGCCCGCTTTCAACGCACTTCGAGAGTAATGCATGGAATTGTTTATTGAGTTTTTGGGCCGTGAGTGGGCGTTAGTGGGTTCGCTGATGATCCTTATCGCCTTAATGATTTTTAACGATAGTCGTCGCAGTGGCACGATGGTGTCGCCACAAATCGCCTCGGGTATTGTTAATAAGCAAGACGGCATATTCGTCGATGTTCGCGAAGCGAAAGACTTTCGTACTGGACATGTTGCAGGTTCGCTAAATATTCCTTTCAGTAAGTTTAAAGACTCACAGAAAGATTTAGAAAAATACCGTGGTAAACCCATTATTTTGATCTGTAAATACGGCCAAACCACCGGCCCTGCGGGTAAAATGCTAGTCAGCGCAGGCTTCCCTAATGTGTACCGTATGACCGGTGGGATTACTGAATGGGAAAATAGTCATTTCCCCACGGTAAAAAAATAACCATGAGCGTTGAAATTTTTACCACGGCAATCTGCCCTTTTTGTATTCGCGCCAAGCGCTTATTGGACGCCAAAGGGGTTGAATACAATGAAATTCGTGTCGATTTTGATCCGCAAAAGCGTGTCGAAATGACTCAGCGTGCTAAAAGCCGCACCGTGCCGCAAATTTGGATTGGTGACCGCCACATTGGCGGCTGCGATGATTTGTATGCACTTGAATCGCGCGGCGAGCTAGATCGTTTGCTCGCAAGTGCCGAGTAATAACAACAAGGAAATGACCATGTCAGAAGAAACTGTAAATTTAAGCCCAGGCGGTGCAGAAGCAGCTCCACAGCAAAACTTTGGTGTACAACGTATCTACTTGAAAGATGCTTCTTTTGAAACCCCGTTGGGTGTAGAAGCATTCACCCAAGAATTTCAGCCAAAGATTAACTTGGACTTGAACACTAAAAACAAGCGTTTGGATGATCAGCACTTTGAAGTAGTGTTGTCGTTGACCATTAACGCAGTGTTTGGTGATGGCGATAATGCTAAGACGGCATTTTTGGTGGAAGTTCAGCAGGCAGGTATTTTCGTACTTGACGGTTTTGAGCCTGCACAAGCACATCAAACACTAGGAACCGTATGCCCCAATATCCTGTTCCCATATGCGCGTGAGGCTGTTGATAGCTTTGTGACTCGTGGTAGCTTCCCTGCATTGATGTTGGCGCCGGTCAACTTTGAATCACTGTATGTCTCAGCCATGCGTCAAATGGTCGAGCAGCAACAAGCACAAGCAGACGCTTAGTGTCACCTCATCGGGTGGCTATTGGCCACCCGGGTATCCAAGCTGCCGCCATGCTTCATACAGCATTACCGAGGCAGCATTGGATAGATTCATCGATCTAGATTCAGCCAACATGGGTAGCCTCAATACCCTGTCAGTTGCTTGCGCCGTTAGCCATTCGGGTGGCAATCCTTTGGTCTCTTGGCCAAATAACAGCGCGTCCCCATCCATAAATTCCATATCACTGTGTCGCGTCTTGCCTTTGGTGCTAATCGAAAAGATGCGTGAATTGGGTAGTGCGGCAACCACCTCTTCCAAACTGTCGTATTGCTGTACGTTGGCCCATTCGTGATAATCCAAGCCAGCGCGGCGTAAGCGTTTGTCGTCTAGTTCAAACCCTAGTGGGCGAACCAAATGGAGTTGCGCGCCGGTGTTGGCGCATAAGCGGATAATATTACCGGTATTGGGGGGTATTTCGGGTCGGTACAAAATAATGTGAAGCATAGGGTTATCGTTCATTCATGCCGCGGAGGATGGCGGGCAGTTGATCAAAATGGCTGAATTGCTGGGGAGGATTGTCACCACTCCACGGAGTATGTGATGGATTATACCAGAGCACGGGCATACCGATAGCAAGTGCCCCCTCAATGTCGTGCTCGGGGTGATCGCCAATATGTAGCATTTCATGGGGGCGGCATTGAGCATGCAGCAATGCGGTTTCAAAGGGTCGGGGGCCAGGCTTATTTTGACCGACTTTTTCTGCAGATACCGCGAAGTCAAAATATCCCCCGAGTGGGGTTAAAAACACATTGGCGTTACCGTTGGTGATGGCTCCAAGGGTGTATTGAGTAGAGAGTCTAGCCAGTGCAGTTTCTACACCGTCAAAAGGATGCACGTGGTGGCGAGCGCGAAGGAAAACGTCAAAAGCATGGTGGCTGAGGCGACGAGCTTTTAATGGATGATGCCCTGCATTCTGGAGTAAGTGAGTGGTTACTCTGCGACGAAGTTCACTGATGTGATGGATCAAGTGGGGTTCTTTTTTTAAGGTGTCATGTCGGGTGGCGAGAAGCATTTCTCGCGGTAATGCACCCAGCTCCGGCAAGTGGTGCCGCAGCCATTTTTGAAACGTTTCTTCTGCATGGTCGATGGTTTTGGCGGTGTGCCAAAGTGTGTCATCGAGATCAAAACTGATCGCTTTTATCATGACGATTCCTCATCGCGGCGCTTGCGTGCTCGCGGATGTGCGTTGTCGTAAACTTTTGCTAGATGTTGAAAATCTAGGTGAGTATAAATTTGGGTAGTAGAAATATCTGCATGCCCTAGAAGTTCTTGAACATTGCGAAGATCGCCGCTCGATTCTAACATGTGGCTAGCAAAACTATGACGCAACATGTGGGGGTGCACTTGCTGGTCGCTGCCACGCCATTTAGCCAACTTGCTAAGCCTTGCTTGGACGCTGCGGGGGTGTATTCTACTTCCTCTTTGGGAAATGAATAGCGCGGAGTTATCCGCGCTGGCCAAGTCGCCGCGGATGGCTAGCCACGCTTTCAGGGCGCTAATGGCATAGCTTCCCAGAGGCAAAATACGAGTTTTATTGCCCTTGCCTGTGACGGTGATACTGGCGTCGTTTAAATCTAAGTCAGTAATATTACAGCCCACCAGCTCTGCCAGTCGCAAGCCGCTGGAATAAAACAGTTCCAGCATCGCCTTGTCGCGGGTGGATAGCCAGTCGTCTGAATCGAAATTGAGCAGTTGATTGACGCTATCAACATCCATCGTAGCCGGGAGTTTACGCGGGGTTTTAGGTGGGCGTATACCTATGGCGGGATTGTTGTTGCTGCGGTGTTGTTGATTGAGAAAGTTGTAAAAAGCTCTTACCGACGATAAATAGCGCTGTATAGATTTACCGCCCAGTCCCTTGCGATGAAGTTCAGCAACTTGCCGTCTCAAGTCCGCGGGATGAACTTGATCGGCAGACCCAAGGTTAGCAGTGTCGGCAAAGGCTAAAAATTTATTTAGATCACGGGCGTAACTGCTACAGGTATGCGGCGACAGGCGTCGCACCTGACTGATGTATTGATGAAAATCACTAAGTTCCTGTCGCAGCGCGCTCAAGCGATCATCCTTTATCGCTGCAGGTTAGCGTTGCAGCATCGGAGTGATTATTTTGCACACTACATCGGCGATAAAGCATAGGAATAGGGTGTCCATGTCGCTTTTAAAATGGCTGTTACTTGAGCTGCCTAGTGCCAACAGGCCAACTTTTTTGTCGCCACCTAGAGCCATGGTAGCAGCAGAACCTACTTTACTGGCTTTATCTTTAAATAAAAAGGCGAGTTCGTTGTCGCGTAGAATACCGCAAACGCTGTTGCGAGCATTGATCAGACCGCTGATGTGCTGCTCGGCCTGCTCTCGGCTCGTGATAGATAAAGTCGTGTCTTTGTATAGGCTTGGTTCGGCAAATATCACCAAGCTAAAGGCGTCTAATTTAAATGATTTTAAGAAACTCTGGCGAAGGGTTTGGCCCACTGCATCCAGCGTTTTGGCCTCTAGTAAAGCCAAGACTAAGTCGCGGGTATGCTTGAACACGTTATCGTTCTGCTCGGCGTTTTGCAGCAGCGTCGCGAGTTTATTGCGCATTTCAATGTTGCGTTCACGCAGTACGGAAACTTGTTTTTCCACCAGGGAGGTTGCACCTTTAGGACCTTGATTCGGCAGGTTCATTTCTAGTAATAAATCGTCGCGCAATTGGAAAAAATCACGATTGTTGCGAAGATACTCGGCGACCTGTTCAGCACTAATGTTGTCGATATTTTTTGTTGCTTCCATGGTGTTCCCTTAGATGTGAATTTCGCCATCGAACACCCGCGCTGCGGGGCCGATCATTTCCAATGATTTTCCTTCGCCACCCCATTCGATATTCAGAGTACCGCCGGGGAGTTCAACTTTTACGCGCCGATCAAGCAAGCCGCGGAGGTTGCCGGAAACCACCGCAGCGCAAGCACCGGTGCCACAAGCAAGTGTTTCACCCGCGCCGCGTTCAAAAACGCGAAGTTTGATGTGGTTGCGCCCTAGAATTTGCATGAATCCCACATTGACCCGATTGGGGAAGCGTGGATGGTGTTCAATACTAGGGCCTAGTGTGTGGACTGGGGCTGTGTCGACATCATCAACTATGAGGACTGCATGGGGGTTACCCATAGACACTGCGCCAATGTCGTAGTCTTGGCCATCGACATGAATTGAATACACCGGTGCGCGTGCATCAGCTTGGAAGGGGATGTCGGCAGGTTCTAACCAAGGGGATCCCATATTGACACAGTATTGGTTACTGCGAGTCACTCTGACTTCGATCATGCCAGTAGCGGTTTCAACGTTAATTCTTCGCTTACCTGTGAGCTGCTTATCGCGCACAAATTTGGCAAAACAGCGAGCACCATTGCCACAATGTTCTACTTCAGAACCGTCGCAGTTATATATACGATAACGGAAGTCGGCCTCGGGAATAGAGGGTATATCGACAACCAATACTTGGTCACAGCCAATGCCGAAGTTGCGGTCGGCAAGCTTGCGGATCAATTCTTGGTCGATGTTAAAGCGCTGGGTGACGCGGTCTAGAACCACAAAATCGTTCCCTAGGCCATGCATCTTTGTGAATTGTAGTCTCATTAGTCTGCCAGCACCGTTTCGCCACGGATTAAGTCATCAAAGGTTTCGCGGCGGCGCACCTCATGTGCGCGACCATCTACCACCATCACTTCTGCAGCGCGGCCACGGCTATTGTAGTTAGAGCTCATAGTGAAGCCGTAAGCACCGGAACCCGCCACTGCCAAAAAGTCACCTTCAGCGATTGATAATTCTCGATCCTTGCCAAGAAAATCACCGGTTTCACACACTGGCCCAACCACATCATAGCTATGGCTGGGTTCATCGCGCTGCGTCACAGGAAGAATATCTAGCCATGCCTGATATAGCGAAGGTCGAATCATGTCGTTCATGCCAGCATCGATAATCGCGAAATTCTTTTCACTACCGTGCTTTAAAAATTCGACCTTGGTAAGGAGTGCGCCAGCATTGGCAACAATGGAGCGGCCGGGTTCAAACATGATGGTTAATTTGCGATCGCCAAGGCGTGCTAACAATTCACCAATGTAGTCTGCAATCGCTGGGGGTTGTTCGCTTTGATAACAGACCCCTAAACCACCGCCTAGATCGATATGGTGTAAGTGAATACCGGCTTGAGCGAGTTCGTCAATGAGGACAAGCAAGCGATCGAGTGCGTCTAAAAATGGCGCGGTTTCGGTGAGTTGCGAACCAATATGGCAATCAACACCGACCACTGCAATGTTAGGAAGACTGGCGGCACGTTGGTATATAGCCGGCGCCTCTTCGATATTGATGCCGAATTTATTTTGCTTAAGTCCCGTGCTGATATAGGGGTGGGTTTTAGCATCGACATCGGGGTTTACCCTGACAGACACCGGTGCCACAACACCCATATCGGCGGCGACCTGATTTAAGCGATCGAGTTCGGCGGGCGATTCGAGATTAAAACACTTAATACCTTGGTTCAATGCAAAGCGCATTTCGGCTTCGGTTTTAGCCACACCTGAAAAAACGACTTTTGACGCGTCTCCACCCGCGGCTAAAACTCTTTGTAATTCGCCTTGAGAGACAATATCAAAGCCACCACCCAATTGAGCGATGGTTTGTAGAACGGCAAGATTTGAGTTGGCCTTGACGGCGTAGCACACCAAGTGCTCTCTACCTGCTAATGCACTTGTGTAGGCACTAAAATTTTCAGCAATGGTGTGTTGTGAATAGACGTATGTCGGTGTGCCAAAGCGAGCGGCGATGTCGGTCAAAGCGAGGCCGTCAAAGGCGAGCTGACCGTTGGTATAAGCGAGTGATTTCATGGTGCCTCAGGAGTCGTCTGCTGGGTTTCGGTGTTGTCAGGGCGATACAGCGCACCCGCTTGACCACAAGCAGACAATACAGCGCACAGCACAAGGCTAGTAATAATTCGCAACAACATGATTCCAGTCTCAATAATAAAGCGTAGCATTATAGCGACCTTGGCGCGGCGCGTATAGAAACAGCGTATACTTGGTGCATTGTCTTAAAATGCATATAAAATAGTATTTTTAAAAAAGGAGCCCACCATGGACGCATTAGATTTTAGCCAACGTATCGACGACCTCATGTATGAGATAGAGGACTTTATCGATACCATGTCGGTTGATATCGATTGTCAGATGGGACCAGGCGTATTGACCATGGTTTGCCCCAATGGCTCTCACATTATTGCTTCTCGTCAGTCGGCGACACAAGAATTATGGCTGGCTACTAAGCGCGACGGTTTTCATTTTGCTTTTGATGCCGATGCCCAGGCATGGCTTTCAACCAAAGATGGTAGGGACTTTCGAGAGGTGCTAGCTGAAGCTAGCCTTGAACAAGCGGGTGAGGCGATTAAAATTTAACTAGTCGCTTTCTTGCAGGGCTCGATTTAGTGAGCGCTCGATTTTCTGTTTATGTTGCAGATAAACAATGGTTTGCAGCCATGTGCCACTGGCGCTGAAGTCCGTTAAATCGATATCGGTTAAGTAACAGGGGTAGCGCTTGCGCTGGTTGCGTTGCTGAAGAATAAAATCGGCCACTTCGCGGTAGATGCCCTCGCCCCACTGTGAGTACAAAAATTCGCGATCTCCACAGCGAATATCGTAGGCAATTTTATTGTTGGCGGTACGCCTGCCCACCGCTTGTACTTCAAAGTGCTGCCTGTCTTCAATGTCCATGTCGGCGTGTAATGGGTCGATGATGTAGCGATCCATTCTTCGATTAAATTGGATTTCATAGAAATAGACATGCTTGTCGCCGCCAAGGGGTGTTTGTTTTTGGCGCTGCCTAACATTGGCAAGGAACCTAAATAGAGGCTGCATTAGTGCTTGGGGATTGTGATACTGAGTGAAATAAGAATTCAGCGACCCCATTTCATCATTGATATAAATCGACGCCATACCGGCATTAACTTGATAAAAGACCTGCACAATATCGGGTTTGAAAATAGGTATGAGTGCCGGCAGTGGCGTGTCGCGCAGTGCGCCGTGGTCTAGTTCAATGGGGCTGTATACTTTTCTTTCTTGATCGAGTTGATTTAAGAGCTGACTGCGGGTGGTGAAGTGACGCCAGTGCAACTCACCCTCTTGCTTTTCGATGAGGTAGTATTCTTGCTCAACTTCTAGCGCGTAACGTGAGGCTACATCCGTTCGCATGACGTTTTCAGCCAGTTGGTGGTAGATGCTTTGGTAGCGTTTAACCATCGCAGAACCATGCTTGGCTCGGCTAAAGAAGGTGGCTTCGGGAGCCGGTTGTTGGTATCTAATGCTGCTATTTAAAATATAACAGAGACTTTCAATCACGCTTGAGGGGCCTTGAAAATTAAAGTGATATAGCGCATCCCATGAGCTGATGGCGATCACGTCAATTTCATGCAGTAAGTTTTGGCTGGCGCCGCCAAATTTTAAAACATCGCTGTGATCCGAAATTAGCATTTGGTCACGGCCCAGTGCTTCGCTGTGGTGGCTTATGATAAATAAAACGCTGCGCAGTGATTCTTCCTTGGCGAAATCTTCATCGCTGCCATGCTTATTAAAATCCCCTAAAATCGCTTTCATTTGTCGGCGCAACAGCTGAATTTCTTGCGGGTTGATATTGGGGCAGCTTCGGTCAATGTAATATTGAGTTAAATGGTTGGCCAATTGATTAGCTTCAGACCAGCAAATGAGTTGGTAAAGCGAGTCGCAGCTATATATTGGCTCAGCCTTGTCTTGACGAAGCAGTTGCCACTGATCGCTGCGTTTGATGGTCAGTTTATCGGCGGGCTCACACTGATTAATGGCACTACTGAGTATGGTGATTTTGTTACTGCGGTATTCGTACCAGGCCTGAAGTTTATTGCCTAGTATGATGAATTCATGCTCATCGATGGCTTTGTCGCTATTGCGTTGTTCGGCCAGTCGGCACAAAAGGTTGTACGATGCATTGAGTTCTTTAACCAGAAGGTCTTGTTCACTAATGACCCTTTCAATGGGCCAGGTATTTCGCTCGTCGAGCTCCATCAATTGATAGTCGCCCCAGCCCCATTGATCGACAAGATTTCTCAGCAGTTGTTGTCGCCAGTGATTAATATTCTCGCGGCTAAATTGCGACAATGGGATGCCAATTTTGGTGTAAAAACAGCGGCGAATGAAATCCAATCTAGCGCTGTTGCCTTGCGTTAGTAAATAACGCTCCAATCGTCGATACATGAGGACGTAGGGGTCTAGCTCATCAGGGTGAAGCTGATTTAAATAAATCAGTTTCTTAAAACTGAGAGAAAGTGGTTCGTGATCGCCATGCTGAGAGGCATAGGTCTCGGTGAGTAAGATTTTGATCATCGATTTGTAGGGTGAATCGATCGACTTATACATCTGCCAGACGCCAGCACCGACATATTCGCCAAAGGGAATGTTGGCGACGGAGCCAAAGTCCAACACGTCAGCGATATTCATCTGACCGCTATCACTGATCGCGTGACAAATGGCGTCGTAGTCTGCTTCTCGCTCGGGTGGAATAAACCACCACAGTGGAGGTTTGCCGGCAATTAATAAGGCGGTGCGGTAAAATTCATCGAGTAGCAGTTTGTGTTGGGTGCTGCCGCAGTCTTCGCCACTGAGCCCGGGGCGTTGGTTGTTGCGAAATTGTTCGGCGCTCATGACAAAGAAATGCATCTCTATGCCTTGTTGATCCGCCCATTTACTGATTTTATTGGCCTTACTCTGCAGAGTATCAATTTGGTCTTTGGTTAAATTGGGACGATGACAAAGCCAAATATCAAAGTCGCTTTGTCGCGAGTGCGCAACGGATCCGCTGCTGCCCATGAGATAAATGGCGTCAATATCAAAATGGCTTTGTTGTTGCGCATTAATTTGAAAGCTTGGGGCCACTTGGCGGGCATGTTTTACCGCCATTTCATTGGCGGTAAATTGATAGACCCCACAGGGGACTTGATTATCGATAAAGCCGGGTAGCTGAGAGTGGTTTATATGGAACAGCAGTGGAAGTATATCTAGCGCCCGTTGTTGTTTGCCGCCCATAGTATTGCGGGCACGGATCATCCTCACCTCATTGAGGTGTAAAAATCTTTGCCGAATTTCAGTGTAGCTAGATGATTTGTGGGCGGTCTGCATATTTCTCAATATAGCCCACTCTAGTCAGCAGTGTTAGGCAAGATGCCGCCCAACACTGCAATGAGTGTAATTTAGCGGCTTGCTACTTTGTCGCGAGCCCGTTTGACGGCCATTTCCACTTGTTCTGGCGCGGTGCCGCCAAAGTGGTTGCGGGCGCTAACAGAGCCTTCAAGCGTCAAGAAGTCAAACACGTCGTCGCTAATCACATCGCTAAATTGTTGTAGCTCTTCCAGTGTCATTTCCCAAAGGTCGCGCTCATTTTCAACACCAAACGCAACGGATTTGCCGACAATTTCGTGTGCGTCGCGGAAAGGAATGCCCTTGCGAACGAGGTAGTCAGCAAGATCTGTGGCGGTTGAGAAGCCTCGGCCTGCAGCCTCTTGCATGTAGGTCTTGCGAGCTACAATGGCTGGCACCATGTCGGCATAGGCTTTAAGGCAATCTTTCACCGTGTCGATGGTGTCAAACAGGGGCTCTTTGTCTTCTTGGTTGTCCTTGTTATAGGCCAGTGGCTGAGATTTCATAAGCGTAATAAGGCCAATGAGGTGACCCACCACACGACCAGATTTACCGCGCACTAACTCAGGAACATCGGGGTTTTTCTTTTGCGGCATAATCGACGAACCGGTGCAGAAGCGATCCGGTAGATCGATGAAGTTGAATTGTGCCGAGGCCCAAAGAATGAGCTCTTCACTGAAGCGAGACATGTGCATCATTAACAGGCTGGCAAACGAACAAAATTCGATTGCAAAATCGCGGTCGGACACTGAGTCTAGTGAGTTTTCAGTAGGTGCATCAAACCCTAGCAATTTGGCGGTATAGAATCGATCGATAGGGAACGTAGTGCCGGCAAGCGCCGCGGCACCCAGTGGGCAGCGATTTACGCGGATACGGCAATCCATCAGGCGTTCGTAGTCGCGCTGTAACATTTCATTCCACGCCAATAAGTGATGGCCAAAAGTGACGGGCTGTGCGGTTTGTAAATGAGTAAACCCCGGCATAATGGTATTGGCTTCGCGCTCAGCAAGTTCGATCATACCGTTTTGTAAGCGAGTTAGTTCAATGGCTATAGCGTCTATTTCGTCGCGTAGGTAAAGCCTGATATCAGTAGCCACTTGGTCGTTCCGTGAACGGCCGGTGTGTAATTTTTTACCAGTATCGCCGATTTTAGCGGTTAGGCGCGCTTCAATATTCATGTGCACGTCTTCTAGGGTAATCGACCAGTCAAAGTTGCCATCAACAATGTCGGTGCGAATTTCCTCGAGGCCATTTTCAATGGCGCGGTATTCGTCATCGCTTAAAATGCCGACTTTATTCAGCATGTTGGCATGGGCGAGTGAACCATTAATGTCATGGTGGTAAAGTCGTTGGTCGAAACCGACAGATGCGGTAAAGCGTTCGACGAAAGCGTCAGTGGGTTCACTGAAACGGCCGCCCCAAGGTTTTATTGCGTCACTCATGTTTGGTCACTCGAAAATGTTAAAAAAGAAATTATAACAGGCTTGTCTAAAAAGCCGAAAGCACAGCTCGATTTGTCCCTGAGGGACGACAATCTTTAATGTCTGCCGTATTATAGGTGTTAAATTCAAGTGAGTGAGACCGATGTCATTACAGACCCTAACTATTGCAACGCGACAAAGCCCACTGGCGCTCTGGCAGGCTGAGTTCATTAAGGCAGAGCTTGAGCGATACCACCCCGAATTACAGGTAGAGCTTTTGACCATGGTGTCACGCGGCGATAAATTACTCGATGTACCGCTGGCGAAGGTCGGCGGCAAAGGCTTGTTTGTCAAAGAATTGGAGCATGCATTGCTCGAAAAGCGGGCCGATATTGCCGTGCACTCAATGAAAGATGTCCCCATGGAGTTTCCAGAGGGGCTAGGTTTAGCCACTATATGTGAGCGTGAAAACCCGCGTGATGCTTTTGTGAGTAACAATTTTCAGCGCTTAGAAGATCTTCCCAGTGGTGCGGTAGTCGGTACTTCCAGCTTGAGAAGAGAGTGCCAACTACGCACCTTGCGACCGGATTTGACGATTAAGTTTTTGCGCGGCAACGTGAATACGCGCCTACAAAAGCTGGATGATGGTGAGTATGACGCCATTATTTTGGCTGCTGCCGGTTTGCTGCGGCTAAAAATGGCGGATCGTATCGCCGAATATTTAGCCCCAGAGCTCAGTTTGCCAGCAGGTGGACAGGGGGCAGTCGGTGTTGAGGTCAGACTTGATGACGAGCGGGTCGCAGAGTTGCTCGCACCGTTGCACCATGTGCCGACGGCTCAATGTGTCTTGGCCGAGCGGGCCATGAACCGTCGACTTGAAGGAGGCTGCCAGGTACCGATTGCTTGTTATGCGATCCCTCACCCTGAACGCCCCGGTGATTTGTGGTTGCGCGCTCTGGTCGGCGAACCTGATGGGTCGCGTATTCTGCGCGCTGAAGGTGCTGCCCCGGAAACGGATTCTGAACAGCTGGGTGTCGCAGTGGCCGAGCAATTGTTAAGCCAAGGGGCGGGAGAGATTCTTGCGTCAGTAATGGAGCGCGGCATTTGACAGGAAATACGCCATTCAAATTTTGGATAACTCGTCCCGAGGGAACTGCGGAAGAGTTAACCCAGGCTTGCGCTGACCACCATATCGATGTGGTTCAGCTGCCTTTGATGGATATTAACCCCTGTAAAGACGATGGTGTTGCAGCACGTCTTGTGATGAATCTCGATCAGTATAGCCATGTTATTTTTATAAGTGGCAATGCCGTTAAATATGGTATGTCTTTGATTGAGCAGTATTGGCCGCAACTCCCCGTGGGAGTAAAGTGGCTTGCAATCGGCTCAGCCACAGCTCGCGCCCTGCAAGCCTTTGATGTTGAAGTAGAAACCACCCATGGCGCAATGAATAGTGAGGCGTTACTCGCGCTCCCTAGTTTGCGTGAAGTACAGCCATTACAGCGTGTGCTCATTATGCGAGGTGTGGGAGGAAGGGAGCATCTGGCATCGGTATTGCGAGAACGGGGTGCGAGTGTAGACTATTGCGAGTTGTACCAGCGCAGTATCCCCGACTATCCTGAAGGTGTTATAAGACATTTGTTAGATGATATCGGCGTTAATGGTTGGTTGGCGTCGAGTGCCGAAACGTTGCAAAATGGTTTGGCATTGGCCGCGCGGGATGGCTGTAGCCAGCTGTTAGCATTACCCATCGTTGTACCTTCGGAACGCGTCGCTGATGCAGCGCGCCAAGCTGGATGTCAGCGTGTGATCGAAGCAGAAAATGCAGGTAGTCATGCTGTAATTGAAGCACTTCTTAGACAAGGTTTGATATGACGGATAAAGATAATAACAACGACAGCAAGGCAGCCGCTAAGCCATTGGAGCTTACTGATCAAGTCAGCGAAGAAAAGGTAGAGTCGTCAGCTAAGCTGCAGGCGGATAAGCCTACGGCGACAGCTAATACTTCATCTACGTCAGTGAAACCCACTAAAGCGATCAGACCTAAAGCATGGTTCGCAGGAACCATCGCGTTCGTTGCACTGTTGGTAGCATTGGCGGGTCTCTATGTTGGCAACCAGCAATTGATGATTGTTCAAGACGCTATTTCGAAGCAGCAAACACAAGTGACAGGTATCGCAGCACAGTTGGATAGTGCGACAAAGGAAATGAAGCGACTCGCCTCAAATTTGCAGGAAGTGGCAGCAAATAATTCCGCGGCAGTGAGTCAAATCAATGGTTTAACGGACATTGTGGCTAATAATCAGCGCCGCATTGATGAAGTTGCAGGAACCGAGCGCAGCGACTTGCAGTTAGCCGAGGCAGAATATTTACTTCGCCTGGCTAATCAACGGTTGGTGATGAGTGGCGAGGTGCGAGGCTCCAAAGCATTGTTACAAGCAGCCGATGGCGTGTTGGTCGAGCTTGATGACGTGGCTTTAATTAGTGTGCGTCAGGCGATTGCGGCTGATATTGCCGCGTTAAATCGTGCCGATAGCCTCGATGTCGAAGGCTTATATTTACGCGTTGCGGCGCTGTCGAGCAACGTTGAATATTTATCGTTGCGCAGTGCTAAGCGTTGGCAGTCAGATGAGCAACTTGCAGCCCCTGAGACAACGTCTGATTCATTGTGGCAGACGGGTTTGCAGAAGGCTTGGGCAACATTGTCGCAATTGGTCGTAGTTCGCCAGTCTGAGCAGCGGGTTTTACCGCAAATGTCGGATGTTGAGGTTATACAGTTGCAACAGGGGCTGCACTACTTGGTCGAACAGGCAAAATTTGCCGTGATTACCGGGAAACAGCCACTCTACAACGCAGCGATTGCTAACTTACAGCGCTGGATTCTCGATTACTATGACGCTGAAGAGCACAACACCGCGGCTATGCTCAGCGAGTTACAATTATTGAGTGATGCCCGTGTAAGCCAAGTCTGGCCTGATATTGGTGGTTCATTGCACGCCTTGCAAATGGTCATAAAGGATCGGTTGGGCTTAGCTTCACGAGAAAGCGCACAAGGATTACCGCAGGAGACTCAGCAGTGAGAGTGGCATTAATTGGCTTTGCACTTCTCCTGTTAGCAGGGGTTTGGTTGGCGGGTAAAATTGCGGCCGATCCGGGTTATGTGATGCTCGCTTATGGCGGTACATCTATCGAAATGAGTCTGTGGGTGGCTTTGGCAGCACTACTCGTGTTAGTACTCTTTGTTTGGTTGCTACGATCGGTCGTGTTAGCGGTTTATCGACCGCTTGCTGCCTCTGGAGGATGGTGGCGTGACCGTAATGTGAGGCGAAGCCAGAGACGTTCTAAGCGTGGTCTAATTGCTTTTATTGATGGTCGCTGGTCTGATGCTGCGCGTCTATTGATGCAGGCGGCAAAAGAATCTGATGCCCCGTTAGGCTCACTGCTGTTTGCGGCGAAAGCTGCCCAGCAAACGGGTGATTATCAGCGTTGTGATCTTTTATTGGCGGAGGCCGAGGCGCTTGAAGATGAGGAAGCTGTTGCGGTTGCCGCAGTGAAAGCCCAAATTTATATCGATAGGGATGAGTGGGCATTAGCTCGTGCAGCGCTAGATGTAGTAAGAAGTGAAGCGATTAAGCACCCTGGTTGTTTACAGTTGTACGCCCGAATTTATGCTCACACTAAAGCGTGGAATGACTTGCGCGGTATTTTAACGGCGCTGACCAGGCGCGGTGCACTGCCTGATAGCGAATTACTCTCCTGGCAAGAAGCGATGGTAATGGGGTTGCTCGATGCAGCCGCTCATTCTAAAGACCCTTTGGATGCTCTGGTAAAAGAGTGGAAGCAGTTGCCCAGCGACTGGCGTGATGATGCAAGCTGTGTTGTGCACTATGCGGAGCTGTTGATGCTCAACGGTGGACACCCTAAAGCGGAAACCGTTCTTAAAGGTTTTTTGCGCACTGAGTGGGATCGTCGAGTGGTGGATGTTTTTGGCCGCTGCCGTGGTAGTGATCAGGTTCGACAGTTGATGTTGGCAGAGTCCTGGCTTACTCGCCGTGAAAAAGATCCGGCGTTGTTGTTGGCACTAGGGCGCTTGAGTTTGCAAAATCAGTTGTGGGCTAAAGCCAAGGAGTATTTTGTGGCGAGCGTAAATGCCGAAGCTAATGCAGCGGCTTTCGCGGAGTTGTCTCGTTTGTGCGGTTCATTAGGTGAGTGGCAAAAAGCGGCGCAATATTCAAAGCAAGCCTTGAAATATGGCTTAGGTGAGCTGCCTACATTGCCACAACCCACCGCGCACAAATAATTATTGGGCCGCTGGCCTTATCATGTGAACGTGCAATATGCCGTCTTCCATATAGGGCTCGCCACTGATTTCAAATCCCAACGACTGGTAAAACTTTTCAAGCCGTTGCTGGGCGCCAATTTTGATAGCTTGTGCGCCCCAGTGTTCTTCAATCCAAGCGATTGATCGTTGCATCAGCTCGCGGCCTAAGTTTAATCCTCGGTGTGATGGAGCAGTGACAACTCGGCCGATGGAGCACTCGGTATAGGCTACCCCTCGGGGAACTAAACGGCTGTAAGCCACCAGGCTGGAGTCTGAGTAACCAAACAAGTGAATGCAGTGCTCATCCATACCATCGGCGTCTAGAAAGGCGCACTCTTGCTCCACGACAAATACCTCTTGGCGCAGAACCATATTATCGTAGAGTTCCGTAAGGCTTTGTTCGTTAAAGGCACGGCAGTACCAGTGAATATCGCTACTCATATTAAGCTCGTATATCTATAAAAAGTTGAGTGTACCGGACAATGATGAGGTTTTAAAAGCGGTAGGCTTTTCAAGTTGGTCGTTTGGGTGTAGGCCGTTGATGTGGTGCGTGTAAATTCAGCAATAAAAAAGCCACTTCGTTTGAATGTTATTTCAAAAATACATCATTCAAACACCGTGGCCCTTTAAAACAAGCGACTAGCTATGGCTTATTTGCGTTTCATAGAATCAAAGAATTCATTGTTAGTCTTGTGGTTTTTGAGCTTGTCGAGCAAGAATTCTGTCGCTGCCACATCGTCCATATCATTAAGAAGCTTACGCAAAATCCACATACGTTGTAGTTCTTCTTCGCTGGTGAGTAAGTCCTCGCGACGAGTTCCTGAGCGGCGAATGTTAATCGCAGGGAATACGCGACGCTCTGCGATTTTGCGGTCTAAGTGTAATTCTAGGTTACCAGTACCTTTGAATTCTTCGTAGATGACTTCATCCATCTTAGAGCCAGTATCAATCAATGCAGTTGCCATGATGGTCAGGCTGCCACCTTCTTCAATGTTACGTGCTGCACCGAAGAAACGCTTCGGACGCTCTAAGGCGTGAGCGTCAACACCACCGGTGAGTACCTTGCCTGAACTTGGTATAACCGTATTGTAGGCGCGGGCTAAACGAGTAATTGAGTCGAGCAGAATAACAACGTCTTTTTTGTGCTCTACGAGGCGCTTGGCCTTTTCAATCACCATTTCTGCCACTTGGACATGGCGTGAAGGAGGCTCGTCAAACGTTGAGGCAACCACTTCAGCGCGTACTGAACGCTGCATCTCGGTAACTTCTTCTGGACGTTCGTCGATCAGTAGTACGATCAAATAGCATTCAGGGTTGTTGCGAGAAATACTTTGAGCAATATTCTGCAACATTAAGGTTTTACCCGCTTTAGGCGGTGCTACGATCAGGCCACGCTGGCCTTTGCCTATCGGAGAGGTCAGGTCAATCACTCGACCGGTAAGGTCTTCGGTTGAACCGTTACCCACTTCTAAAATACAGCGCTGATTCGGGAAGAGCGGCGTTAAGTTTTCGAATAGGACTTTGTTTTTTGAGTTTTCTGGGCGGTCAAAGTTGATTTGGTCAACTTTAAGCATGGCAAAGTAGCGCTCACCCTCTTTGGGTGGGCGAATCTTACCCGCAATGGTATCCCCGGTGCGCAAATTGAATCGACGAATTTGGCTGGGAGACATATAGATGTCATCGGGACCAGCTAAATAAGACCCTTCGGCGGAGCGAAGGAATCCAAAACCATCTTGAAGAATTTCAAGGACACCATCACCGTAGATGTCTTCACCACCTTTAGCGTGGCGTTTGAGTATTGAAAAAATGACATCCTGCTTACGTGAGCGGCCCATGTTTTCAAGGCCCATGCCCGCGGCGATGCTTAACAATTCAGAAATAGGTTTAGTTTTTAGATCGGTTAAGTTCATAGAAAGAATTTACACAGTGTGGCTGGGTAGCCAGTGGGATTGAAATATTAGAATTTTGAAGGACTAGCAAGAATATTTCCTGCAAGCTTCACGAGTATAGGTGGCTAGTTTAATAACGTCCAGATATTTTTTTGCCCATGACTAAGCATGGGCAGAGGCGCAATTAAATTGTGCTATCGATGAATTCAACCAATTGGCTCTTAGACAGTGCGCCAACTTTAGTTGCTTCAATGTTGCCGCCACGGAATATCATCAGTGTAGGAATACCGCGAATACCAAACTTGGCAGGTGTTTCTTTGTTGCTGTCGATATCTACTTTAACGACTTTTAATTTACCGGCATATTCAACAGCCACTTCATCTAAGATGGGGGCGATCATTTTGCAGGGACCGCACCATGCTGCCCAGTAATCAACCAAAACTGGAAGGTCCGCGTTCAATACATCAGCTTCAAAGCTAGCATCGCTGGCGTGGACGATATTGTCGCTCATTGTAGTCTCCTAAGATGGCGTTTACCCGTTGTTGGGTACATTTAACAAGCCGAGCATATTAGCACCCTTAACTAAAAATAAAAGTACCAGGGTGATATTTTGAGTAAAAATTGTTCAACAAGGCTTGATTATGGTTGGAATACTCTGTCGTAACAGGGAGTTAGTAGCATGACAATCTTTTCCAGCCATTTTTGGTCAGTCGAGCTGAAGTTGGCCAGTTGGTTAGAGTCTACATCTAGAACGGCTCTCACCTCGCCCTGCTTATCGAACACTGGTACTACAATTTCAGACTGCGTGGAGCTAGAGCAGGCAATATGATAGGGGAGAGTATTTACATCCCTTACCAGTTGTGTCTTTTTGGTGCTTGCCGCTCTTCCGCAGACGCCGCGGCTGAAGGGGATGCTTAAGCACCCATGACCTCCCTGATACGGGCCAACCTTTAATTGCTCGAAACTAGTGACTCGGTAAAATCCTGTCCAATCAAATCCGGGAATGCTGTTGTGCAACTCGCAAACGATGGTCGACATCAAAGCAATTTCATCTATTTCCCCTTCGCAAATAGAGACAAGTGCTTTGTAGGTATCTTGATAGCGTTGATTTAGTTCTGTATTAGACACGTTGATCCATAAAAAGGGCGGCGGCGCTCGCGGTAATTGCCGCCACTACGCCAATGCCAATAAGCGTGAGTATGGAGACGTTAGCAAACAGCAAGGTTTCAACTACATACGCTACCGGGAAAAGCCAAAGAACTAATACAGTACTTAGCAACGCCGCGATGGCAACCGGCCAGCGCGAGCTAGTTTTAGTAGTTTGGAGTAGTGGTTGCTCAGGTAATTTAGCCATTAAAGAGGCTGTAAACCCATCATCGTCAAGGTATGACTCGGCCTCGCCTAGTTGTTGCGATAACCAACGGTCAAAATCTTCGTCGTGTTTATGCATGATTTGCTTCCTCTTGCCACGGTGACAGTAGCTCCATGAGCTTAGCCTTGCCACGGTTGACATGTGATTTCACTGTACCTAGTGCCATGCCGGTAATATCGGCGGCTTCTTGGTGTGAAAAGCCACGGTGTAAGCATAGATCAACTAGCGTCTTCTGTGCTAGAGATAATTGCTCAATGGCGCTATTTAAATCCTCGCAAAGAGCAACATTTTCCTTATTGCTCATTTGCATTTCAAGCATGTGTTCCTGTTCATCGGTTAGCAGTACTAAACCACGTTTACGACGAGCGCTCATCGCGACATTAAAGGCGATGCGGTAAAGCCAGGTACTGAACTTAGCGTCGCCGCGGAAACTGGGTAGGGCATTGTAGGCCTTTAAAAATGTTTCCTGAGCTAGGTCGTCAGCCGCGGCTTCATCGTCGCACCACTTGCGCAAGCATAAGCGCAGTGGTGATTGGTAGCGCAATACCAGCATGCTAAAGGCACGCTGGTTATTGTCGCGGACTACCCTGTCAATGAGCTCTTTATCGTCAACATCGATCACGAGTGGATACCTTACTTATACTTCGGTCTTATCCTGCTGTTTATTCTGTTGAATTTTCCAGGTAATTACTTGCGCTAGACCGATGGCCAAGGGTATGAAGCCAATACTGCCCACTTCAAAGTCTGCCAGCATGCTCAAGGAAATGATTACTGCCACACCGATTAAGCTGAGTCTTACGCCACGGTAAAGGTCGGTCTCAGGCGACGTTTGGCGCTGGAAGGCTTGTAGTAATTCTGGTGGCACATCTTTGCCCTGTTCGAGTAATTTATTGATGTTTTCATGCATCAGCTCACGGCGGCGTGTTGATGCACGCACAATGAGATACACAATAAGAATGGGCGTGCCAAAGACCGCCAGTATGCCAAATAGCGGTATCATTAATTTAAGGGCGGTATGATCGTCTTTTTCAATCAGCGCGCTATCAATAGATAGATGCACATCTCTCTCTAGATTTTCAAGACTTTGTAGTTCTTCAAGCGCCTCAAGCGCCTGTAACTCTTCGAGCTGTTGTAGGTTTTCACCTTCAAGCTGCCACTGATCCCCAGCAATAACCCCTCTTTCTTTGAGGCGTTCTACTACTCGTTTGGCAATCACGCCAGGAACACTATTGTCTAGATCAACAGTAATGTTGAGCTTTTCTCCCTCGGCCTCCTGCACGTTTATCTGCAGGCTATTTTCATCGCCAGAGATTCGGACATGGTTCTCACCTAGGACTTGCGCTGCATCGGCAGGGCGTTCGGTAGGGGGAGGAGGTGTTTCGCTTTGCGCGAAGGTCAAACCGCTGACTAGAAGGGTGCTGGCTAGTGCGGCGCTGATTAAATATTTCATAATATTCTCCAATTTACGCTGTCTTGCTGTTACTGATTTGACGCGCGTTAATGATGCTTTAGATGCAGGCGTTTTATTAAATTTCACAAAATGCGTTTGTCGTGCCGCCATTTGATGAGACACCTAGGGTTACTCTGCTGAATGACTGTCAATTTCAATGGAAATGTTGGTATTGCCATCAAGGTGTTCTAAGCCTTCGAGGTCCTGCAGTATCTCAAGGGCCTTTAATAGCTTCAGACTATGCAGCACATTTAAGCCCTCAAGTTCGCCCAGACTTTCTCCGTCTTCCAGGTGTATTGAGAAATGTTGATTGTCTTCGCTGGCGATAATGACGCCTTTTTCACGCAGTGTTGCCATCACTTCCTTGGTAACTTTGCCGCTAGTGCTTTCATCAATATCGAGTTCGATATCAAGTGATTTGCCGTTGCTTTCCACAATATTGATTCTCAAGCTTTGATTGTCGCCGCTAATATGTACCTGGCTTGATTGGTTGCTTTCAGCCCATGAGGTGGCTGAGGTAACAAGCATTGCGCTAATGACTGCAGTTTTGATGAAAGAAGGCATATGGATTCCCAGATCAGTTATTTGTGCATAGTAAGACGTCATCAAAGCTGGCTTAGATGCAGTAGTAATAAAATTTTATTCAACGGCATTGCATTCATATAAGAGTGTTGAATGTTTGCCCATATCAAATTTGCTGGTATTAATGGGGTTGAGGCGCTATTTAATGCTGTTTTTATCTCTATTTGAGCTACTATCAAATGGTGCCATTTACTTGTTTCTATATTGCTACAAGTAAAGTTGATTCAAGTTAAGTCTGCAAGTTGATATTTGAGGGATCATAAGTGACAAAAAGAGGGTTGGTGTTGTCGGGTGGCGGTGCGCGCGGTGCGTATCAAGTTGGTGTGTTAAAAGCCATATCCGAAATGCATGAAAAGCATGCTCATAACCCTTTTTCTGTGATTACGGGTACCTCTGCAGGCGCGCTTAATGCCGTTGCTTTAGCGGCTTCCGCCAATAATTTTCGTTTAGCCGTGCGCAAGGTGGAAAGGCTTTGGACCAATTTACACGTTCATAATATCTATAAAGCAGGTGCGCTAGACTTGCTTTATGGGATGGGGAGAATCGGCCTATCGCTATTTAATAGTGGTGTTGGCCGCAGTCGACCGCTGGCCTTGTTAGATAACTCCCCGTTGCGAGAATTGCTACAAGGCTCGATTCAGTTCAGAAACATACAGCGGCGTATTGATGCGGGCTATTTGGATGCGGTAGCCGTCAGCGCTACGGGCTATACCAGCGGTGAATCTGTGGCTTTTTTTCAGGGCCGCGAAGATATTGAGGGTTGGCACCGCCATCGCAGGCGCGGTTTAAAAGCGGAACTCGGTGTCGAGCATTTACTAGCAAGCTCCGCCATTCCGATGATTTTTCCACCGGAAAAACTGAGTCGGGAGTACTTTGGTGACGGCGCTTTGCGTCAGTTGGCGCCGATGAGTCCCGCGCTTCGGTTGGGTGCAGATAGAATTCTGGTGATTGGTGTGTCAGGCAATGCGCGCAAAATATTGCCGCGCGAGACTACGGTGCATTCTCCTTCGATGGCAAATTTAGTCGGTCATTTATTCAATAGCGCCTTTATTGATAGCCTAGAACATGATCTAGATATCATGCGCCGTTTTAACGATTTGATTGGCATGGTTCACAATGATGCGCCTTTCACATCTTTGGGAGAGCTAAGGTTGGTTAACTTATTAGCCATCTATCCCAGTATCGAGTTCGACGCGGTTGCAGAAAAACACGTCAAAGATCTGCCGCGAGCGATGCGCCGAATTATGAGTAGGATGGGGGCAACCGAAGAGGGCGGAGGCGGCAGTTTTGCGTCCTACCTTTTATTTGAACCCAAGTTCATTCAAGAGTTGATTGG
>Ga0181572_10000404_pt1 | contig 31172 bp, 29 predicted proteins | sample 101ome_26_FD_133004 | JGI IMG/M metagenome (GOLD analysis project Ga0181572, IMG submission 133004) | Coastal salt marsh microbial communities from the Groves Creek Marsh, Skidaway Island, Georgia - 101408AT metaG (megahit assembly) | ecosystem: Environmental > Aquatic > Marine > Intertidal... | reverse complement strand
GTTGAGAAAAGTATTCCGCACATTATAGAGAGTCTATTAAAATTTCTAATAGATCATCAGGAGAAGCCTCTCTTGCGTCAAGTTTTAAATCATAATTCTTTGGCTTTTCGAACTTAATGTCTTGTCCAATTACATTTTTTTTTGACTTGTAAACAGACTTAAAATCTCTTTCAATGCAGTTCTTCAGATCTGCTTCAAGATAAACTTCATAATAATTCTTAATGTGTTTTCTCCAATATTTCATAGCACTTACAGGCTGGCCAATAACAGCAACAACAGGTGTGTATCCAAGATCAATGCTCCAGTTCACTATTGAGCTAAGATGTTTTGCTCTGAGAAACCTTGATTCAAGATCAAGCCCATCAGCTGGTTTGAGAATATTGAAATCATTCATGTGATTCCCATCAAAAAAAATCGGTTTAAGTTCTGTATTTTTTAACAAATAGTCAATAAACAGATTTGCAAGTGTTGTTTTTCCAACGCCAGATAAACCTATGAAGAAAAAAGCCTTATTCATCCAAAAAAATTATCTTGGAAGGATAAATTTAATCCCTCTATTTCTGTGTTTTTGACAACAATTTTCTTACTTAGTAGGATTCCACTGAGTGTTTTGATTAAAAGTTTTTCATCATTTTGAATGAAAAAATCAACATATTCTTTTTCAATGGAATGTCCTTTGGTTGCTTCTATCAATTTATCATTATATTTTGCAAATTCAACTGTAGGAACACCCATGGATTTTGCATCAGCCATTGTTGAACTAAAACTCTGTACTAAAAAAATTTTAGCCCTCGTAGACAATAATGTTGGATGAAGGTAAGTTAATTCAAGGTTGTTAAACTTAGAAATAAACTCCTTTACAAAATCAATATCTGTATATATATGTGGCTTAATAAGAACCTGACAATGGCTAAATTCTTCTCCTAAGATTCTGATTATTTTCTTAAATTGATCTCTTATGTCAAGTTGCACTTTACCATGCCCTTCTTCAACTCCTCCCAAAATAAATACGATCAAATCTTTTTTCTTATCAAGCTCTTTATGAAATTTAGAAAAATAAAAATTTGCTTTTGATTTTGAGAAATTAACCCATAAAGGTCTTGCTCTTGGATAGTAGTATTCAATAACATTTGTCTCCAATTTTCTTTCAGAATTATGAGGATAGAAATGGATTTCATACTTTCCACTTCTAATTAGCCTCTTTGGCTTCTTACTCATTTCTTTAGTGTATATATTTGTACCAGAATATTTAAATGCAGCCTTGTCAAGGAAATATAATTTATTATAAAATAAACCCGCAAAAAACTTAAACGGCCCTTCTGAAAGAGTGCCAAAGTGAAAAACTCTGGCCTCAAACAGACTTCTAACGGATACCTTGACCATAAAAAGGAAGATTTTCAATTTTCTTAAGACTTTATTTTTAGAATCAATATATATAAGTTTGCCTATCTCTTTTATTGAATCTTTTATAAAAATATTTTTGTTTATTCCATTAAAAGTTAAATAATCAAATGTAATAATCTCACTTTTAATATCATATTTTTGTTTTAACTCCAACAATAAGGGTAGAGCTGCATCAATAGTCCCCAATTTATTTCTCAAAAAAACAAATATTTTCTTTTGCATATAGTTATGGCTTTACTTGACCTAAGGGTTTACCAGTTTGCGGTTTTTTCTCATATTCAGAAAAGTTATGACAAATAATCTCAAAAGATTTGTCTATTATATTTTTCATCTTCCACATATTGCTCTCATGCCATGACCCTGCGAAATGGAGAAAATAATTATTCATTAAAGATGCTTGTATGCAAGATTTAATGGATTTTTTATGTCTTGAATCGTAAATAAATGGATATAGAACAGCCTGCTCATAGGTCCATAGGGATTGAAATTTATAATCTAAAAACTTAACTGGGCCATTAAGAACATGAAAATTAAAATGTGTCTGATCACCTCCATTGCTAAGTGATTTGATATCTTTATCATATTTATGGAATAAATCTTCAAAAAAAGCTTCGAATTTATCTACATTGTAAACAAAAACACCTGAGCATGTCTCATCCAAAATTGATGGATTTTCCAAATTATGGAAAGAATATAAATCGTTTAAAGATATAAAAAGTGAAGAATCTAGTGGGTAACTAGGGCTGTAATAATGATTTCTCAAAAAAGCAATTCTTTTTAGAGCCAAATTAAGGCTATATGGTAAATTTTTCCGTTTAGAAACTACGCTAATGTAATCTTTTTCATGGAAATCAAATATATTTGGAGCAATAGGGCTAATAAGAATATCAGTATCCAGATGACAAATATTTTTTACCGACACCACTTTTCTTAATTCTGCAGCTACAATAAATTTTTGCCAATTGGCTTTTTTATAATTAAAGTGAGTCTTAGAAATGATGTCCCTAACGACAACAGCAAGGCCTATTCCGTATTTTTTGCAATATTTCTCCCATGAATTGAATGAATATCTCAAAAAATCATCATAATATTTTTTGCCGATAGCAGTTGTAACAATATAGTTGTTATCTTCGGAACTATGAAGAATTATCTCAATACTCATTAGGACATCTTTTCATTATCAATAGCAATTTGATATTGGTCTTTGGTTCCAATATCTAGCCAATATTCATAAATTGGGAATGAAGAGACTTTCTTACCATTATTAATTAAATCTTGGATTAAATCAGGCATATCCATATATTTGCCTCTCGTCATATTTGAGATAACATCTGGGTTTATGAGGTATATACCTGCATTTATTAAAAAATTATTAACAGGTTTTTCTTCAATCCTAATCACTTGCTCATTATTGCTATGCACAACTCCAAAAGGAACATTGAACTGGTATTGCCTGACACACATTGAAGCAGATACGTTATTAGAATTATGAAACTCAAGAAATGACTCAAAATCAAAAGTAGTTAATAAGTCAGCATTCATAACAATTAGTGGATGCTTTAATTCTCTGTCTATAAGGGTTAAAGATCCAGCGGTTCCTAGAGGCTCCTCTTCTATTATGTAATGAATTTTTATTCCCCATTGCGAGCCATCGCCTAAATGATCAATGATCATATTACTTTTGTAATGAAGAGAAATGAAAAAACGACTAAAACCATGTGAAATAAGTTTACGAATTATTTTTTCAAGAATTGGTTTCGAGCCTATATTAAGAAGTGGTTTTGGTACTTTTTTTGTTAGAGGATAAAGCCTCTTTCCAAATCCGCCAGCTAGAAGAAAAACACTATTTTTATAGTTTCTTCTTGAAGAATCTTCTAAAACTTGAACATCAGTAATTCTATTTTCCTTATCTAGGATTGGAATATGTTTAATTCCTTTTGAGGAGTATAAAATTCCTAACTCTTCATTATCTGTGCCCTCTAATGCGAATATAGGGTTTGCGTTCATGATGGTACTTGCATTTATTGAATTGTCTTTTTTTAACAAAGACCTTCTAATATCACCATCTGTAATAGATCCTAATAACTTGTAATTGTCATCAATAACAAAAAGTATTTTTTGCTTGTTATTATTTATCTTTTCAATTACTTCATCAAGTGTACAACTCACATTAATGAAATTACTAATAAATTTTTCCAAAGGATTATTATCAAAAGGCAATCAAGAAATTATAGAGTGAAACCGTCGTCAACAATTACATTCTGACCATTAACAAACTTACTTTCATCGCTAAGAAGATAAACAAGCGTGCCGGATATATCTTCTGCTTGGAGCATGCCTTTGTTTAAGCAGTAGTTTTTATAATTTTTAACAAATTTTAGTGGCTGTTCATCATAAATTCCCCCAGGGCTAATAGCGTTCACTCTTATATTTCTTCCTTTAAAAATTTTTGCCATATATTTTGTTAGATTATTGATACCTGCTTTGATAACAGCATATTCAACAGGCATAGTCATTTCAGTGTCGGAATATATTTGAAATTTTGGAGCACTGTGTCCGTAAATTGAAGATAAATTAACTATATTTCCATAACCTTGCTTAAAAAAATATTGGGAAATAATTTTTGAGCATATAAAGTAACTTCCAATATTCATTCCAATATTCTCAACAAAAGACTCATAATTTACCTTGTCAAAATGCACGCCATATTCTTCATTCCTGGGGTAAGCATTGTTTATTAAACCATCAATCACATTGTATTGATTAAAGGTTATCTTAATTTGTCTTGCAACCTCCTGTTCATTAGTAATATCAAGATTTACGAGATTGATTTTATTGTCTAAAACATCTTTTGAGAAAAATTCACTTAAATCTAAATAAGTTGCATCTCTATTGTCAAAAATTATAACAAAACCACCTTCACTGATAATCCTTCTAGTGAACTCTATTCCCAATAAACCTAAGCCACCTGTAATGATGTATTTTTTATCTTTTAAAATCATTTCTTATTTGTCATCTCTAAAATTGCCTCAGCGAAGCAAAAATCATATATATCGTCTATGTCAATTGCTCTCTCTTTAGGGATTTTTATATAAGAAATCTTTCCATCTAAAAGCGCTTTTGTCTTTTTAATATAATCTGTAGTTGAAGAATAAACACTCGTAGTAATATCATACACTTTGGGGCAATCTTGCCTTCTAGTATAATTGGCTCCTGATGGAATTACCAAACCAAGCTTTCCTTCATTGTCTATCTCCACCATATTGAAATAAGGGCTCCTACCAGATTCGGTAATTGAAATGCAAATGTCTGCACTATCCTGTCTTCTTTTTAATATAGCATTATGAATATCTTCTTTGTTTCTTAATGGACTTGTGGCTGGCAAACTTACAAATTCATCAAAATTTCCATAGTTTCTCTCAACATAATCTATAGCGTGTTTCCATGAATCAATTTCTGGGCTATTATCAGTTGAAAGATAGCCGGGTCTTTTGATAACTTTTGCTCCATATTGTTTTGAAACTTTCTCGATTTCACTATCGTCAGTGGATACAAAAATATTTTGGAAAAAATCTGATTTTATAGCGAGCTTGATAGAGTATGCAATTAGAGGCTCTCCACAAAGCTCTTTGATATTCTTTCTTGGCAAACCTTTTGATCCACCTCTAGCAAAAATAAAGCAATTAATTATCATATTGAATCAATCTTTTCATCAACAAAATAATTTCTATTTGATTTTTTCCCATAAAAATCTTTAATCTTCATTGGAGAGATTCCGTCTCCCGGTCTCTTCGCTCCAATGTTTTCATCATTAAAGATATCTCCTATCTTGATCTTTTTAAGCGCAACAATAGATTTTCTAGCAACGAGCATAGTTTCTTTCTCTGATATTGTTGGCCCTTTTAAATTAATTCCTAATGCAGATTCAATATTTCTAATTGAACATACCAAAGACGAGAGCTCATGTTCATCAAGAGAAATTTTATGATCTGGGCCTGGTAAGTTTTTATCTGTTGTGAAATGTTTCTCAATTATAGTTGCACCTATAGAAACTGCCGCAATAGAAGCTTCAATACCAATTGTATGATCGCTAAAACCAGTATTTAGATTGAAATCTTCCTTCATTTTTTTAATGCAGTTAAGGTTAACTTCTTTAAAAGGCGTGGGATATACGCTAGTGCAATGCAGTAGACTAATTTTCTCTTTTTGGGTGCCAGAAGAACATAATAAATCAATTGCCTCTTGTATCTCTTTATTGTTAGCCATTCCAGTCGATAAAATAATCTCTTTATTGAAAGAACCAATCATCTGTAGTAGAGGGTAATTTGTAATTTCACCGCTTGGAATTTTATAAATATCTATATCAAATGAAGACAAAAGCTTTACACTTTTAGAATCAAACGGTGATGAAATAAACTTAATTTTATTTTTATGACAATGCTCTAATAGCTTTCTATGAAATTCTTGACCAATCTCTAAATTTCTCAACATTTCAAAATGTGAAGAATACTTTGACGAGGTGTTTTTTTGGTAATTTGCCATAGGTGCATCAATCGATGCCAAATCTTTTGCATTAAAGGTTTGAAATTTGATAGCATCTACTCCAGATTTAGTTGCAATATCTATCATCTTTCTAGCTAAATCAATCGAACCATTATGATTTACTCCAGCTTCTGCAATAATAAAAACACTCATTTGTATAAAGTTCCAGCTTTAATAAAAGTATTTTTATCAACCATTTTATTGTTAGGTATAACACTCGAACTTCCAACAAAACAACCCGATCTAACAACTACATTTCCATTAAGAATTGCCCCAGTTGATATGTGACAATTATCTTCTACAATTGAATCATGCTCGATAAGAGCCTTAGAGTTAATAATACAGTTCTTACCAATTCGAGAACTAGCATTTAAAATCGCACCATGCATAACAATTGATCCTTCGCCAACTTTCGAAGAACTTGAAACATAGGCATTGGGAGAAATAATTTTAGGAATTTCGAAAAAATTTTTTTTCAAGACATTAAATAAATCCTGCCTTGTTTTTGGAGAAGTAATTTGACCCAAACTAATAAATGCATATTTATAACTCTTTGCCAGATAAGCCATATCATTTTCAGAGGCAATTATTTTATAATTTGAAACTTCTTTTCCAATATTATTTTCAACATCTATTATTCCTGCAATTGAATACCTACCCTCGGTTTCAATAACATCTATGACAGATTTACAATGCCCTCCACCTCCAAATAATATTATTTCCCTCATTGATAAATAGCACTACTTGGAAGGTTCACAATTCTATTTTCTAAATAGTGAGCATTTTTTAAGTTCCATTTTTCGGAATTTTTGTACATTTCAAGATTACTCATTAGCTTCCAAACAGGGCGTGTTTTAATTTGTAATTTATTGCTTTCATTAAGAAATAAATTTCTATCCTCTATGCTTTCAAAAATTATCGTATTAAGCCAAAAATTTGAATTTGCATTATTATATTCATCAAAAAAATCAATGTGGTTCACACCCCTAAAAAATTCTCTATATAAAGATGCGAGCTTTCTTTTTTGACTAAGAAAGTATCCTATCTTTTCCATTTGTCCTAATAATAGAGCTGCATTTAAATTAGGCATTCTATAGTTAAAACCTATCTCATCATGATCATATTCCCATGTGTGATTGATTTTTGCAGTTGAGACAATATGTCGGGCCCTTTGTGCGATATCATCATCATTTGTCAAAATACACCCACCTCCTCCAGAAGTAACAATTTTATTTCCATTGAAGCTTAAAATTCCGATATCTCCGAAGTTTCCGGTATGGATACCATTATAAAAACTACCTAAACTTTCAGCACAATCTTCAATCAATGAGATATGATTTTCATTACATATTTGTTTGATTTTTTTAATTTCTGAAGGCATGCCAAAGGTATGCATACAAACACAAGCTCTAATTACTTTACCTGTTTTATTATTTATGCATTGATTATGCTTTATGGTTGTTTGCTTCGTAAGGAATTCTTTCAATGACTCATGCGACAAACCAAGGGTTTTTTTATCAACGTCAATAAAAATTGGTTTAGCTCCGCAATATGATATTGCATTACAAGTAGCAATAAATGTCATAGGTTGGGTTATAACTTCGTCTGAACTTGAAACTCCTTTAATAACCAGTGAAGCATGTAAAGCAGAAGTTCCATTCACGGTCATTATTGCATTCTTTGAGCCAGTATAGTCTTGAATAACATTTTCAATCTTGTGTACCATTTGGCCTACAGAAGAAACAAATCCTGAGTCAATGCACTCTAACAAATATTTTTTTTCACTTGAATCAAAATATGGTTCATGTAAATTTACCTCATCCAAGTTTGGATAGAGCTCCCTGATAAAGGATAATATTTGACTATAAGTTGTATTTTGATGGATCATAAAGCTTGAAATTTTCAGGGTTTTGCATCCACTCGATTGTTTTCAAAAGACCTGCTTCAATGTCATAAATTATTTCGAAATTAGTAGTTCTTTTAATTTTCTTATTATCACAGAATAGCCTGTAAACCTCTGAATTTTTAGGCCTCTCTCGAGTCTTATCAAATGATAAAATAATATTGGAATTCATTAGTTTTTTAATTAGCTTAAATAAATCCAAGATTGAAATTTCAAAAGATGAGCCAATATTTGTAACTTCTCCAATTGACTCTTCTGATTTGGCAAGATTCAATATGCCTCTACATGTGTCCTCAACATAGGTAAAGTCCCTGGTAGGACTAGTATCTCCTAAAAAAATCTCTTCCTTATTATTCAAAATTTGTGAAATGATTGTTGGAATAACAGCTCTTGCAGATTGTCTTGGGCCATATGTATTAAAAGGTCTTGCAATAACAACTGGGAGATCAAACGATTTGTTAAAACTCATTGCTATTGCATCTGAAGAAATCTTTGATGCACTATAAGGAGACTGTGGTTGGAGGGGGTGATTTTCATCAATTGGGACATATTGAGCAGTTCCATAAACTTCACTAGTAGAAATTTGAACAACTTTGCAATTGCCATTTCTTAAAGCTGCTTGACAAATATTCAATGCTCCATGGATATTTGTCTCTATATAACTTTGTGGCGCTATGTATGAATAGGGAATTGCAATTAGAGCAGCTAAGTTGAAAACAATATCAACATCTTTTATGATTTTTTGACAAAGAAATGGATCTCGTATATCTCCTGAAATTATTTCAATTTCATTCTTTAATGAAATATCATTTAACCAGCCAATACTATTAATTGAGTTGTATTGGACAAGAGCTTTTACATCAAAACCAGATAGATGAAGTAACTCAACAAGATGAGATCCAATAAATCCATCGGCACCTGTTACTAGGACTTTACTCATTTTTTAGAATATTTAACCTCATTAAAATTTATTTCACTAATTTTATCGTATGAGAATAACTTATAAATCCTATTACAACAACTTAGTGAATCGACTCTATGAGTTATCATTAGAATAGTTATATTTTTCTTCGACGAAAGAATATTTTTAATTATCTTTTTTTCTGTATCTGAATCTAGTGCGCTTGTAGCTTCATCCAAGATCAGAATATTTTTATTAAGATATAAAGCTCGAGCAATAGCGATTCTTTGTTTTTGACCTCCAGAAAGCTTTTCTCCAAATTCACCCACTTTGGTGTTAAATTTTTCTGGAAGTTGGTTAATAAACTCGAAAATTTGTGCGTTTTTTGCAGCCTTGATAGCTAGAGGCAATTCTATTGATTCTCTATTAACCCCAAGAGCAATGTTTTCTAGGATTGTTTGATCAGAAAGATATAAATTTTGTGAAACATGAGAAATAGAAGATCTAAATGCAAATAAAGTTTCTTCGTTAGCGGGCTCATTATCAATATAAATTAAACCATCCTTTGGAGTTAAAAGACCCATTACTATATCAAGTAAAGTGCTCTTGCCAGCGCCAGTTTCTCCAATAAACCCTATACAATCATTTTTATTAATTTCAATACTAATTTTCTTTAGTGTTAATCTGTCTGAATTTGGATACTTGAAAGAGATATCCTTAAATGATATCTTTTCATTAAAGCTAAACTCTTTAATGGGAAAGTATTCTGAATTTTGCCTTATCTTGTTCTCAGAGTCGAGAAGTTTTAAAACCTCCTTAACAGAAAACTCACCGCCTCTAATTGAAGCTATAGATGCATAAGTTAGTTGAAAAGCAGGCAGAAGCTTCTGTGCAGCAAAAGCATAAACCCCAATCAATGCAATAGTATCAGTCACATTTGAGATCGACTCTCTTGAAATAAAGGCAATAGATATCATTATTAACATTGCCAAAGATTCAACTATAAACTTTGGCGATTGGGCTAAAAAAGCATTTTGAGCTTGAGCGCCTCTAATCTTTAAATCATATCTTCTAAAGATTTTAGTATAGTATCTTTGAGTTCCATTAATTATCGTATCTCTTATACTACCAAGAGACTCTTGAACAATTTGTATTTTAGAGTTCGCATCTTTCGCAATTATTTGACTGTTTGCTCTTAGTGTATTTTTTATGGCTCTAATTACAATGATGTAGATCAATGAAAAAGAAGAAAATAAATAAATAGTGACCTCAAAATTAATACCTAATAAAACAACCAGAATTGAGATCATTAGTAAAATTGAACTAAATATTGACAAAACTGAATTTATGACCCCAGCGCAGCCACTTGTTTTGTTAATAATTGCATCAATTACCTCGCTGCTGTTTCTTGAAATATGAGTTAAGTAATTCTGAGATAGAACAATCTCCATTATTCTCTTACCTAAATCTGCACCTATCGCAAAAGAGAACTTTGTTGACAAATAAAATAATGTCATTCTTACAAATAAAGAAAAAATTATCAAAGACAAAAATAAAATAAAAATATATCTAGGAAGTGTTTCGGCATCTATATCAGATAAACTCAAAAAAAACTGAACTAAGTCAATTTTTAGAAGAGACTCAGGATTTAGAAGAGCTGTGACAAAAGGGATTATTGCCCCAACCGAAACTGCTTCAGCCACAGAAGCTAATAACATAAGAAAGAGAATAGATAAAAAATGAAGATACCGTCTTTTTTCTAGTGTTTTGAACAAATTTACTACAAAAGGAAATTTCAGCATTAAAAAATTTTCTCCTTCATTAAATGAATATTGATTGATAGTGTTTTTAAATACAAATATTTATAAATGCAAATAGAATGGTATCTTGAAATTCTCCATCAACTAATACTGATTCTTTTAGAATTCCTTCTTGAATAGCTCCTGCCTTAATATTACTTTTAATAGAAGAAATATTATTAGAATTAACACCAGATTCAATTCTATGCAAGCCGAGATTTTTGAAAGCAAAATTTGCAAGTAATTTTAAAGACTCTGTACCATATCCTTTTCCATGGTAACCACCGCCCATAAGACGACCATAACTGGCTTTCTTATTTACGTAGTCAATAGAACTTAATCTAGCATTTCCAATGTATTGGTCTGAACCAAGGGAGTATACAGCAAACATATAGCAACTTGGTGGTTGTGATTTTTTAATGTAATCAGATAGGTCCTCTTTAGTATATTTCTTGTTGCTAACCAAAAACTTATTTAAATTTTTGTCATTTATCCAATCATGCCATCCTAAGTCAATATTTTTTTTAGTTATAAATTTAAAATAAATTTGTTCACCAGAAATAATAATTTCATCATCTAACATTTATAAAACTCTTTTGCCAAAATTCAAGTGAAAGAATTAACCAGAGAAGGTAAGTGTAACGGAACCCATGATCATAATGATTCTCAATAATTTTCTCAACCACTTTGAAGTCTAAATAGGATTTGCTAAAGCTCCACTTGTGTCTAATAATTTTAGTTATGTATTGTCTTGACATATGTGAATTCAGCCATGAAATAATAAATGAAGTAGATCCCATTTTCTTATAATTAACCTCTGAATTCTTGGGAATCTTATTTTCCATAAAATCGAAAAGAATTTTTTTTCTTCTTTCTGATTCTGTTTTAACATTTATAGGTAGGTTATTGCAAAATTTTACAAATTTTGGTGACAAAAAGGGAACTCTGACCTCCACCCCATTAGCCATTCCAATTCTGTCTTGCCTTTGAAGTAAAGATTGAAGTCTAAATTTCTGGCTATAAATTAATTGAAGAGTATCAAAATCAAAAGTGCTTATATTTTTATTTAGCCATATCCATTGAGGATCTTCTTTATGAGAAAGTTTATTCACGATAAGTTTCTTTACTAGATGCTCATTTCCAATGCCCCCACCAAAATACATATTTCTAATAATATCTTTTTTATTATTTGAATTTATTAACCCTTTTGTTCTAAAGAATCGGTCGTAGCCATATAGTAATTCATCAGCCCCTTCACCAGAAAGTAAAACTTTGATGTTGTTTTCTTTTGCAATCCTAGTAAGAGAAAAAAGCTGCGGTGAAATTGGAAATTGGATTGGTTCATCATGAAACCAAGAAAATTTCTCTAGTGAATCTAAGTACTTATTTTTTGATTGCGTATCTTGATATAAATTTAGCTGATTGTCAGGAAAATTTTCTCTAAAGAAATTAAGATAAGATTCAACAAAATTGATTTCGCTTGAGTCATAATCTAAATTATTAGCAAAGAATAATGGAATATCTCTTCTTTTGAAATCCAACAAAGCTCTTAGAATAGAATTTGAATCAATACCTCCTGATAACATTAAGCCAATTTGAACATCACTGATAGTTCTAGTTTTTACTGCCTCTATAAATTGACTTTTAAATCCCTGCATTATGGATTCATAGGAAATATCTTTATAAACCGATTGATTTATATCATCAACAGCCCAATACTCTATAGTTTTTGGTTTTAAGGATGGGTCTTCAAAATGAATATATTTACCAGGCTCAACTTCTAAAACTTGCTCAAAAAAGGTTTTCTCCCCATAAATTTTTCCATGATAGAAAAATTGATCCAAATTATCAAGATTAGGCCCAACTTGCTTTTGACTGAGTCTTGATAGAACTTTAATTTCAGATGAGAACCAAATTGAATTTTTCTCTTTTTTCCAGTAGAGTGGTTTTTCTCCTAATTTATCCCTAGCCAAGAATAAACCTTTCTTTGGATCCAGAAAGGCAAAAGCATACATACCATCTAGAATTTCTAATGTTTTATCTAATCCATAAAATATTAATGACTTAAATAAAACCTCTGAGTCTGATAATCCCGAGCACTCTATTCCATCGTGAGTTAATTTCGCTGATATTTCTTTAAAGTTATATATCTCACCATTAAAAACCATGGAATATCCATCTTGTAGATAAGGCTGAATTGAAAATTTCTGATCAGAATCGATAATCGATAATAAATTATGCCCGAAAATAAAATTGTGGCCTTTAACCAACTTTGTGTAATCAGGCCCTCTATGTGAAAGTAAAGAATTCAAGCATTTAAATCTCTCCACTTGAATTAAATTCGTATTTGAATACTGGCCTAAAATTGAACACATCGAACTAAAAAATCATTTTTTCTTTAAGAATCCTAAAAGCTCTTCTCCCAGATTTAGAAGCAGAGCTCGAAAAATATTTCTGAATAAGGTTATTTCTATAATTTTGTTTGTCTTGCCATTGCAAGATTATTTCATCAACACTTTGAGATAAGAAATTAGTAAGTTGTTTAGAGAAATTAGGATCTTCATAATTGAATACAAAAATTCCTTTAGAGAAATCTTTTTCAGCCTCTTCAGAAAGAGGCGCATCAAACCTTTTATTAATAAAAATAACAGGCTTTCCAGACATTATAGGCCAAGTTAGAGTGCTTGTTGCACAGGTAGTAATAAAAATCTCGAATTGTGATATTAAATATCTCATATCAATTTTGTTATTAATAACTGAGATGTTCTGGTGCTTCTCCAATTCTTTAATCACTGGGTCAATGTCTGGAAATCTTATAGTTTCAACTGGGTATGTTTTGTAAGTTATATTATGGCTCTGCTTGGATAAAACATTCTTTACTATATCTATTTCAGTTAATGCTCTATCATAATCTGAATAAAGTGAGCCAAATAGTCCAATATTACCTTTATACAAATTTGTAGAAATATAAATAAAATTATTTTTATTCGATTGCTTATTTGTATTTTTTGACATGCTCAAGTGTCTTTTGGAAGCTCCTACATCATATAAGTAAGCTCTACAATATGGAGATTTTGTTTCTGTATGACCCATTGATTTATTGAATAAAAATGCAATATCTGCCATAGTTGATTCATAGGCTATATGTCTTTCATTATTTATTAAGCCATTTATTTCTGCAGTAACACCGTGCTGGAAAGAAATTAATGGTATGTTTTTTTGTTCGCAATAATCGGATAAAGCTGCCCCCTTGATATTACCTAATGCATTGCTAAGAATGACGGAATGACTATCGATACTCTTCTCTAGATAAGAAATGTAACCATGAAAGAGACTAAGTTGCTCTTCGAGAAAGTTAAAAAAAATATCTGAGCAATTTTTCATTATTCTCTCATCGGTATATTCTCCTAATGTTTTTTCTAGCAATGGTCTTAAGGTGTTTTTTAGAATTGAGAAATTCTTTGAATTTTTTTTTGAATTATGATTTTTAACCTGAAATTCAATTTTTGAAATTTTAAAAAAGCCCTTTGCAAACTCCTCAAGAGTTTCAAGAAGTAACTCATTTTCTCCATTGATATAAATTCTTTTAGACCTAAAAGAGGGAAAATAATTTGAAATTTTTAAATATGTTTTTAGAAAAAGAAACTTAATACCAGCCAATTTTATTCTTGCAATTAGATTGTTACTTCTAGTTTGAATATTGTTCTGAAAAGCTAAATTATGATTAATAACCTTTATTTTTTTGGATCCCCTTAGAATTAAATCCCACTGCGTATTATTTTTCTCATAAAAGTTGGGGCCAAAAACCTTTATGTATGTAATATCTTTATTAAAAAAACTATCGTCAATACATGCAGCCTTATAAATTACTTTATGAAAGTAATAAAAAACTAAGGCGGAAGTAAGAACCTCGCCTCTAGATAGAAAATTTTTATCGATTAATACATCATAAATTTCTTTGGTTCTAACATTAATAGAACTTTGAAATTTCCTTAACTCATTTACAGACCATTTTGACTCGAAAGATATCGCATCATAATCATTATGAAGCATCACCGCCGGTGAGCTGGTCATAATCTCGAACTCAGACAAATCTTCTTTTAAGAAAAAACTATCTAATGCCTCTAAACTGTCACAAAAAATTATTTTCTTGTCAGAGATTCCTTTTGATTTTTTAATTTTCAATTTTTTTTCCAGCACGAAGGGTTAACAAGCGTTTCTTCATCACGGTGAAACAATGTGGAATTGGTAGTTTTTGTCAATGAAAAAAGTAACTAAAATCTCACAATATTATATAGTAACAGCTTTAAATTTTTTTAATTGCGGTGTTCTATGAATTAAATCAAGAACATCTTTATAACTAACATTCTTCATGCATTTATGATGACCTAATGGGCAAGTTCTTTTCATACAAGGTTGACAAATTAGATTATCCTTAACGATAAAACTATAGGGGTTAGACCATTGATTTGTTATTAAATCATTTGTGGATCCAAAAATAGTTATAGTCGGGATTTCAAATACTGCTGCTATATGCATAGGCCCACTATCGCCAGTAATAAATAAACTTAATTCTGAAATCTTTTCAATTAAATCATTGATGGAAGTTTTCCCAGCTAAGTTTTTATAGTTGATTATATTTTTCTTAGAAAGATATTTTTCTATATCCTGAATAATATCAACCTCACCAATACCGCCAAATATCCAAATTTCGTAAGATGATGATAGATGCTCAATTAATTTTGAAAATTCAGCTGGATACCATCTTTTAGAACTTCCATATGATGCCCCTGGATTAATTCCGATTATATTTTTAGGCTCTTTCTTTTTCTCGTAGCCAAAAATTTCTAGAGCGCCAGGCTCTTTATTGATGTTTAATGATGAAGAAACAAAACTATTATATTTTTGAACCTGGTGTCCCTTATTAAATTTTTTTTTATCATAAAAGTACTTCTTTTTAGCCTTGATAAAATTCATCAAAATTTTTGAACGATAGGAATTTCGGAAGGACAAAAAGATATCAAACTCCTTTAAAGAGAGGATTCGTGTAATGTCGGTAAAGTATGATTTTTCTATACAAATTCTTTTATTTTCTGGCAAAAATTTTTGATAACAGTCTAATGAGATCTTGGAACCTAGAAAATAAAAGTCATATTCTTTATAGGAATCTATAATATTTCTAATTGCAGGTGAAGCCATTATAGTATCGCCCAACCAAGAAGGTAGTTCTATCAATATTCTGTGCATTTTAGGAGCTATTTACTTAACTTTTTTGTAGTGCTTTCTACTTAAATCTACACCAAAGATAATTTCTATTTTTTTTATCCATCTATGTTTGATTTGTTTTGAAGAAGGTCTGTAGTTAACATCAGCTTTAAAGACTTCTTTATCATTTGGAAGCCAATCTTTAATTATTTGCGGATGATCCCCACTAAATTCTCTAATAATGTTTTGATCCATTTGGGAATAGTCGATTCTTTTATATTTTTTATTCCAGTATTTTTGTACTTTCTTGCTCTTAAGATTCATTTCTTCTTGAGATCTGACCCATCCATAATGATAACAAGGTATATTTGTTGAAATTGCATTTGGATATCTGCCAACTCTACTCTTATCTAATACTACCCAAAAAAGGCCATCTGGAGCATATGACCTAACAGAACTTTTTATAGCCCTAACTTCTGATCTATACCAACCAGGAGAGTCGAGATAGCTTTTTCCATTGCCATAAAAATGGATAAAGTCAAAAGCCATCGCCTCAATCTTAGGGTTTTTGAGATGTTCGTTCATTAGAGCTCTAATATTTTTAATATCTTGCTCATGATAAATTTCATCCCCTTCAATATAAAATAGCCAATCTCCGGTACAACTATATTGGGCTATCATTTTTTGTTGGCCATAGACAAAACCCTTGTATGTCATATTCTCGTTCCACTCAGACTGGATGACGCGAATCTTTTTACTTTTGATTGAATTTACAAGTTCTAATGTTGCGTCCTCACCGAATCCAACATTTACAACAAACTCATCCACAATCGGGAGAATAGATTGAATAGATTGAATAAAGGGATACCCTAGTATTTGACCATTTTTTATAAAGGTAAATCCGCTTACTTTCATCTTAAAACCAATTCTGTAAAGTTAACATGTAATGTAAATTTAACTATGCAATTAAATTTACATCTTATTAATCTCATGCATAATTTCCTTAGTATAGTTTATTAAATTTTTAATGCTATAACCATCCAATGACTTCTTATCCTTAGAGAATACAGTTCTATGAATTTTGGTTTGTGGAGCAAATAACTTATAGCTATCAAGATTATCCTCATGAATCGAGATAATTGGAACATCATAAACTGATGCGATATGCACAATCGAGGTATCAGGCGAAATTACTAAGTTTAAGTGTTTAATAATTGCGGATATATCAAGTATAGATTTTGTTAAATAAATTTGACTGACTCCTGGAAGCTTTTTTTCTAAAACCCAATTCTCTACATCAATATAATTAGAAGGAGAGGAGAGGATAAAAATTTGAGAATTTGAAATCCTGGAAAGCTCTTCACAAATTTCATTGAGTTCATCAAATTTAATTTTTTTTCCTTTTACAGCGCCTTCAAGGTTAATGCCTATTTTAAATTTATCATGATTCTTTTTTAAAAAATTCAACGCTTTAGATTCACAATTCTTAGACAGGAATAAATCGTATTTGGTATTATCTGAAAAAACTCCAAAAGGTTCGATTGTTCTAAGCCAAGTTTTACTAAGATGCTCATTTTCTTTTTTTGGAGTATAAATATCGTAGAGCTTTAAGTCTTTACCTGGAACGCCATATCTGCCGCTCTTTTCTGGAGAAATTATAAGCTTTGGATTAATAATCTTAATTCTTATAATGGCATGAGCCACAACTGAATGGTCAAACTCTATTAGCGCATCAAATTTTTTCTTTCTAAGCTTTAATAAAGTTGGCAAATCAACAAGAAAACTATTCTTTGCGTTTAAGAATATATGATCGATATAGGGATTATCTTTAATAATATCCTTATTACTCTTGCTGCATAATACTGAAATACTTATATTTGGCCTTTCTCTCTTAAGCTCCCTGAATACTGGCGTAGTTAATACCATATCGCCAATGCGATCATATCTGAGAAAAAGAATTTTTTGAACATTTGAGAATTTAGAACTTGTTGTTTTTTTCTTGGTTAAGAATCTTAATAATTTATTTTTTAGAGAAACCGAAATCATTTGATAAACCTATTAACCCCATCTTTGCATATTTTTAACTTCTTACTTATGGTGAAATCTAATAATTCATCATTGACACTTAACATATCTCTGGAGCTTTCGTTATGATATAAATGATACTGAATGGCTCCAAACCTCAAATCTTTACGCTTTATTCCAGAGTTGAATAGCCTTTCTACAAACTCACTATCTTCTCTTCCCCAGCCTTCAAAAAAATTATTAAAACCATTTACACTAATAAAATCATTTCTAAAAAAAGACATATTACAAGTTTTGATTCCAGAAGAAAAAAAGCCTTTTCTGCTAGCAAATTTCATCAGAAATTTTGATCGAAGCATGTTCTTCTTATTTTTAAAACCGGAACTAAAAAAATTAACCTTTAGCCCTCCAGAGAGTATAGCTTGTTTAGTCAAATTTTCTGATAACAAAACTCGCTTTCCTTGAATAAAACAACCTATTTCAGAATTAACTATATGATCTTCAATAAAAAATCGATCAAGAATCATGTCCCCATCAATTAAAATTATGTAGTCTCCCGAGGACAAAGCAATAGCCCTATTTCTTGATCTTGCTGCTCTAAAACCAAGATTCTTTTGCCACGAGTGAATTATTTTTAATCCAAGTTTTTTATTATTGAATTCAGCTAACATTTGCTTAGTTGAATTACCGCTTCCATCATCTGCAATAATAATTTCATCAGGCATAACTTTTTGCAAGAAAATGCTGTTTAAAACCATTTTTAATGCATCAGGCCTATTAAATGTTGTAACAATTAAGCTGGTTTTCATGAATAATTAATGTGTATTAAGTTCTTATTTAACCATATGAAAATTTCTGTATACATAATTGCATTTAACGAAGAGGAGAAAATTAGAGATTGTATCAATTCTGTACTATGGGCAGATGAGATAATACTAGCAGACTCCTATAGTTCAGATAATACACCTAATATAGCTAGAGAACTTGGAGCTAAGGTGGTAGATATTGATTTTAAAGGATATGGAAATCTTAGAAATGAAGCCATAAAACACTGCAGTGGCGATTGGATACTAAGTATCGACTCTGATGAAAGATGTACCAAAGAGGTCATGGACGAAATTAAATACTTAGTCAATAATAGTGATTTGGATATATATAAAATACCAAGAAAAAATTTTTTTATGGGTAAATGGATTTCGCACTCTGGATGGTATCCTAACTTTCGACAGCCTCAGCTTTTTAAAAGGGGCTTCATGGAATATGATCTAAAACCTGTTCATGAGGGATATATCTCACACAGTAATAAAAAAATAGGAGAATTAAAAAATTATATTTGGCAATATCCATTCAAAAATTTTGAAGAAGTGATTCAAAAGGCCAACAGATATTCTTCTCTAGGCGTACCAAAGCTTCAAGAAAAAAATGCCAGATCTGGGGTCATGATTGCATTTTTGCATGGTCTATGGTCCTTTGTTAAACACTATTTCTTAAAACTAGGTTTCCTAGATGGTGGCGCAGGATTTGTTATCGCATTTGGAAACTTTGAGGGTACCTTTTACAGGTATATTAAGCTCATGGAAAAAGAGTCTAAATGGCGTCCACCAAAAACCAAAAAAATTACTTAGCAAATTAAATGTTGATACCTGTTATTTTGTCTGGGGGAAGTGGTACAAGATTATGGCCAACATCTAGAACCAATTTTCCGAAGCAGTTCCACAAAATTCTCAGTGAGAAAACCTTATTTCAGGAAACAATTCTCAGGCTTCCTAAAAATTTCTCTAATCCTATAATTGTTTGTAATATGGAACACAGATTTCTGGTTCTTGAGCAACTTAAAGAAATTAATGTAACCCCACTTAAAATATTTTTAGAGCCATTTGGAAAAAATACTGCTCCTGCAGCAACTATTGCTTCAATATTTGTTAAGCAGAATTTTAATGAAGCAAAATTACTGGTACTTCCTGCAGATCACTTGATAGAAGATGCGAATAATTTTCAAAAAACAATCCAATCCAGTTGTGAATTAATTCCCGAAGATACGATTCTAACTTTTGGAATAACTCCAACTAGACCTGAAACAGGGTATGGGTATATAAAAACTAAGAAAGACAATGATAGTCGAATTCTTCAAGTTGAAAAATTTACTGAAAAACCAGATAAAGATAAAGCTATTGCCTATATTAATAATAATAATTATTTTTGGAATAGTGGAATTTTTCTCTTTAACCCTTCTGTTTTTCTCAATGAAATTAAAACATTTGAACCAGGAATTCTTAAAGCATGTAAATCAGCCCTTGAAAATTTAATTGAATTTAGTAAGTTTAGTATGATTGATTCTAAAATATTCAAAAATTGCCCTGCTCAATCTATTGATTATGGTGTGATGGAGAAAACTCATCATTCTTCTCTAACTCCACTAGATTGTGGATGGAACGATCTCGGCTCGTGGTCTTCTATTGCAAATCAAAAGCTAGCTAATAATTTAAACTCTTATAATCAAAATGTAATACTTCATGATTCGGAAAATTGTTATTTTAATATTAAGTCAAAATTAGCAGTTGGTATTGGTCTTGAGGATTTAATTGTTGTAGACACTGGTGATGCAATTCTCATATCAAAAAATTCACAAGTTGATCATATTAAAGAAGTAGTTAATCGGCTTAATATCGAATCAAACCCAATTGTGCATTTACATAGAAAAGTGCTAAGACCATGGGGATTTTTTAAGTCCATTGAGATTGGTAAGAACTATCAAGTTAAAGAAATTACTATTTATCCTGGTTCTCAAATCTCCTTACAAAAACATGTGCATAGATCCGAACATTGGGTAGTTATTTCAGGAAAAGCTTCAATAGTTAATGGTGACAAGTGTTTTGACCTTTTAAAAAATGAATCTACATTCATTCCGGCTGGAGTAATTCATAGACTCTCAAACAACACCACAAATGAATTGAAAATTATCGAGGTTCAAACTGGAAGTTATTTTGGAGAAGATGATATTATTAGACTAGAGGATGATTACCTAAGAAGCTAAGAATTCCTGATATTTTTTAATAATTTTAGAAAAATGAATTTTGTTCACATCACTTCTATCAAATAATGGAAATGATTTGATCGATTTTGTTAACTGCATATCTGGAGATAGTCTTGCAAATAATGGGATAACAGACTGGCCAACAGCGTTACTTCCATGCATTAGACCTCCATCACAACATATAAGAATTTTTGCTTTTCTTATAACGCCTATGGTTTGCATGAAGGAGAGCTTATTAACATAATCCACTATTTTTGTTGAGCCACAAGCTCTTAATATCTTTTTAGCATCCTCTGTTGCATTCTTTGAACCAACTATCACAATACTTTCATCGGGATTGAGTTTTGTAATGGATAAAATGACATTTTCCCAATCTTTATATGTTCTGTATTCCCATTCACCACCAACAGCAATTACGATGTATGATTCTGGCAAGGAAATTCTACTAACAAAAAGCTTATCTTCTTCAGATAAGTCTAATGAACATTTAGCTATTTCATTTATTTTATTGACATCGCCCTTGTATTTTATTATTTCGGCCATTCTATTGAAACTAAATAGAACTCTGTTAACTTCAGGACCATTGAAATAACCAAACATAGATATGTATTCGGCTTTTTGATCAATCTTATACTTTATCCTAATTGATCGAATACTATATGAGTCTAAAATAATGAGATCATATTTTGTTTTAACTTCGCTAACGTTAGTATAGACATTTCGAAAGTACCCATCATTTTTATATAAAAATTGATTCTTCTCACTAGTATATAAATCAATTTCCTTATTTTGTAATAGTATTCGACTTGATAAGTCCATTAAACTATCGCCAAGACTTGGGGCTGAAACATTAATCCAAAGAATTTTCGAATGTTTAGATGAAATTTGTCTTACCTCAAGAGAATTCTGTTTCTTTAAAAATAAATAAAATTTTCTTTTATGAAACTTAATAAATTTTTTGATTGATGGACCCTCAATGACAAATTGATCAACATATGATGGTATTGTTGAATTAAATGGAAATTTATAAGTATTTTCAAACCAATTCATCTTTCAGCCAAATCTTAATTTCATAGAAAATTTTGCTAACATCAATAGATGTAAGACAGATACTTTGACCATGTCGATCATCGCAACCTGCTTTACCACAGGGCATACAAGGAAGAGTTGAAGAATAAATTGTAACGTTCTTATAAATCCACTTATTGTTCGTCTTAAGAAGATTATTAAAATTACCCAATGCATCACTCCATGGCATCCAGCGTTGTTTGTTTGTTGGGCCGAATATAGCAAAAATTTTCTTACCCTGGCTAGCAGAAATATGCATATTAAGGGTATCCATGCCAATATATCCAAGAGATTGATTACTCAGAGCTAAGAAGTCATTAAGCGAAGTTTTACCAATTAAGTTATAAGTATTTTTGTATTCTTTTAAAGATCTTGAAATTTTCATATCTAGATCATTACCACTTCCTGTTATTAAGATATCAATGCCAAGTGTAGAGAGCTTTTCTAGGATCTCATTTATTAAATTTATAGGCAAAATTTTGTATGAATATTGAGCACATGGATGAAAAATAATATAACCGTTATTATTCAATGGATCTATTATTTTTTGCACTAGATCATTAGATGATTTTTCTGGCTTTGGTCCATGAAAATTTACATTTTTTTCATAACCAATAATTTTAAGCAAATCAAAATATTCGACTAAGATATGTTTGTCTTTATCATATTCGAGGAAATTAGTAAGTAATAATCTTTTCCACCAAGATTTAGAAAGATATCTTTCGATTACACTATAACTTCTTCTTGCCGATAATATTGAAAATAAAACACTTCTATCGCTTGAGGTAAGGTTTATACTGATGTCATATTTTTTAAAAATTTTTCTTGCAAAATTTACGAGATAAGAGACCCCCTCCGAGTGTTTCTTTTTGTATGAAAACTGAATAATATTTGAAACACCACCATATAAATTTGATACTTGGTATGTATCTTCATTCACAAGTATATCAATACTGGAGTTAGGGAACACTTCTTTTAGTGCCTCTATTAGAGAGAAACTGTAATAAACATCGCCATTTGAGCGCTGTATAATTACTAATATAGTATCAATTGAGCTCAAAATCTTTATAAATCATTGCGCTGAAGAATATGAATAAAAAAGTTGTAAAGTGCCCAAGTAAATATGAATCACTAAACATGATTAATAGAAACATTAAAGGCAAGGCAAAACCAAATTTCCTTACAAAATTATCGTTACTGTCTAGAGAAATTTTTATCATATTCCTAAACATGTATAAAAAAATCATAAGCCCTACAAAACCTAATTGAGTAGCTATCAAAAGATACATATTATGAGGATTCACAGTCGTTTCAGTACATGGCGTTCTTTCGTTCCTCATAAAGTCATATTCTTCTGGAAAATCCCCAGTGCCAACTCCAAAAAAGAAGTTCTCTTTCAGAATTTCTATAGAATTTTCGGCAAAAGTAAATCTTTGACCTATTGATGTAGTTCTATCATCATTATTGATTAAAGAGTAAAAATTTTCAACAGTTTCTTCTACTCTATCCTTAAAGGTATGTGATCCATAGAATGATAGAATAAAAACCAATGGAATAACAAGGGCTGCCACAATTGAAGATTTAAGATTTCTAATTCCAAAATACTGAAATATGATTATTAGAAGCATAAAAAAGTACATTATTTGACCTCCACGCCCAAGAGTTATAAACATAATTAAAGCAAATAATGCAAATGAGAAACTTAAGAAAATTTTTAAAGATAATTTTATATGTCTAACAAATAACAACTGAAACAAGCATAGATATGAGGCAATAACCAAAAATGGATTAAAGGAAATATGACTCATAAATGGAGTGGGGTTATGTGCATATCCTGCAAGAAATTCATTACTGATTAAATCTTGCCAAAGAAGTAACGAAAATATTGATGATATAGTCATTGCAAGAATAAATAAATTTACATAAATAAATCTATATTCCTTTTTTATAACACTCATGAAAATAGGTAAGAAAATAAAAAAATCTAACATTTTTTTGACGATATGAATACCCCACTCAAGATTTTCAGTCCAGAAAAGCCCCAATAAATGAAATAGAAAAAAAATTAGTCCAGCCCTTACATAAGAATTTTTATATAAATAGACCAATTCCTCCTTAATATATGGATTTGCAAGCCAAAAAATAGCAATTGAAAATAAGAATAAATTTCCTAAAAAAACTGAAATTGGGAAGAAAAAGGAAAATAGGCAAAGTTGAAAATGCTGCCATTTATTGTATCTTAGATAAAATCCATTGTTTTCATTATTCATTAGAGGCTGTCAGTTGAATTTTGAAGTACCGACTTTAAATCGAAAATAATTGTATCTCTAGGAAATTTTAAGTTCAAATATTCCTTATGTGGTACGGCAAGAAAAATCAGGCTATAGTCAGACAAGTTTGGGTCAACTTTCAAATCAATCTGATATGCTGATTTAACTTCGTATTTACTAGCAATTGGATCAGATATATCAACATTACACCCCAGCTCAATTAATTCATTAAAGACATCAACCACCTTAGTATTTCTTATGTCAGGACAGTTTTCTTTGAATGTCATCCCTAAAATTAGAATCGACTTATTTTTAAGGGCTCCATATTTTTTTATTAACAATTTAAAGATTCTATTCGCAACATAGCTCGCCATGAAGTCATTAATTTTTCTTCCAGAAAGAATTACCTCAGGTTTATAGCCAACTTGTTGTGCTTTATATGTAAGGTAAAATGGGTCTACACCAATACAGTGACCTCCAACTAATCCAGGTTGAAAGTTTAAAAAATTCCATTTTGTTCCAGCTGCATCCAAAACATCTTTGGTTTTAATTCCAAGCTTATCAAAAATTATCGCCAATTCATTAATAAAAGCTATGTTGATATCCCTTTGTGAATTTTCAATTACCTTTGCAGCTTCAGCTACCTTTATATTAGGAGCCAAATGAGTTCCAGCCTGAATAATTTCAGCATATAAAGCATCTACAAAAATTGCAGTTTCGTGATTGCTACCAGAAGTAACTTTCATAATATTTGTAAGGGTTCGCTCCTTATCGCCAGGATTGATTCTTTCTGGGGAATAGCCACAGAAAAAATCTTTATTAAAAGTAAGTCCTGAGCCTTCCTCTAACAAAGGAACGCAAATTTCTTCAGTAGCACCCGGAAAAACAGTAGACTCGTAAATAACAACATCCTTTTTTTTGAGGTATGAGGCTACTAAAATAGATGCCTTCTTTAAAGGATTAAGATCAGGAACATTTGAATTATTAACCGGAGTTGGAACAGTAATAATAAATACATTACAAACAGACAAATCTTCAACCATAGAGGTAAAATTTAGACCGTTATCTAGTGCTTTTTGAATATCCTTAACACTTAACTCTCTTGTGCAATCAACTCCATTTTTTAACTCTTCAACCCTTGATTGATTTACATCGTAACCTACGACATTATTTTTGAAAGAAAATGCATGTGCTAGAGGTAATCCAACATAACCTAGACCTATAACTCCTATTCTTTGTTTTGTCATAACTTATAAAAGTCTTTATACCACTTAATAAAATTGCCAACACCCTTGTCAACACTAGTCGATGGTTTGTAGTCAAAATCTTTAATTAACGATGAAACATCAGCATATGTATCAGGCACATCACCATCCTGAAGTGGGAGAAGGTTTAGTTTAGCTTTCAATCCCAAGTGTTTCTCTATAGAGGAAATATAATCCATAAGTTCTACCGGAGAATTATTTCCAATGTTATAAATCTTCCATGGAGAAGAAGAAGAGCTAGGGTCAGGATCATTACCAGTCCAACTGTCATTTGCCTTTGCAGGATTTTCCAGTATTCTGAAGACTCCTTCGACTATATCATTTATATAAGTGAAATCTCTTTTGTGTTTTCCAAAGTTAAAAACATCTATCGGTTTACCTTCAATGATTGATTTAGTAAATTTGAATAAGGCCATATCAGGCCTTCCCCAAGGTCCATAAACTGTAAAAAATCTTAACCCAGTTGTTGGTAAATTGTACAAATGACTATATGTGTGTGCCATAAGTTCATTAGCTTTCTTGGATGCAGCATAAAGACTAAGTGGGTGATTAACACTATCATTTGTCGAGAAAGGCATCGATAGATTAGACCCATAAACTGAGCTGGATGATGCGTATACTAAATGTTTGACTTTGGCCATTCTGCAACCTTCGAGGATATTAGCGAAACCAACTAAGTTAGTGTTCACATAAGCCAATGGATTCTCTATTGAATATCTAACCCCTGCCTGAGCTGCAAGGTTCACAACAATATCAGGTTTATATTTTTTAAATATTTGATTTACCTCGTTTGCATCTTCTATGTCAGTGAAATTATGATAATAAGACGGATGATCAATATATCTTTCTAACCTCTTAATTTTTAAATCAGGATCATAGTAGTTATTGATATTGTCAATACCAATCACTGTTTTACCTTCTTCAATTAATTTGATAGTAAGTGCAGATCCAATAAAGCCAGCTGACCCGGTAACTAAAACTCTCATAAATTAATTCTCCTTATAAATATCTCTTGAATAAATTTTGTGAGATACGTCAAGAATTTCTTCTGTGTATCTATTAGCAATTATTATGTCGCATTGTTTTTTAAAAGCACTTAAATCAGTTAATACCTCCGAGTTAAAGAAAAATTTCTCACTAAGAAGTGGTTCATAAACTTTAACTTCTATTCCTTTTGCTTTGATTCTTTTCATAATTCCCTGAATTGAAGATTCTCTAAAATTATCTGAACCAGACTTCATTACCAATCTATAAACACCTATAACTTTTGGTTTCAGTTTTAATATCTGGTCTGCAATAAAATCTTTTCTAATATTGTTTGCCTCCACTATTGCTGAAATTATAGAATTAGGTATTTGTTGATAATTAGCGCGAAGCTGTTTTGTATCTTTTGGGAGGCAGTATCCACCATAACCAAATGAAGGATTATTATATCCAGTCCCAATTCTTTGATCCATACAAACAGAATCGATAATGTCTTTTGTGTCCATATTGTTAATTTCAGCAAATGAGTCAAGTTCATTAAAGAAAGCTATTCTCATTGCTAAAAAAGTATTACTGAATAATTTAATCGACTCAGCCTCTCTTGACCCAACATAAAAAATTGGCGTATCTGCATCCAAGGAAATCTCCTTAAGAAGTTTCCCTATTATTCTTCCATGTTTAGAGTTTGATCCAATCACAATTCTAGATGGATGAAGATTGTCATAAACTGAAAATCCTTCCCTTAAGAATTCTGGTGAAAAAAAGATTTTTTCATTATTAAATTTTTTTCTAAGTAAGTCTGTATAACCTACAGGAATTGTTGATTTAATTGCAATTATTGGATTTCTTCCAAACTCTGCAATAGAATTAAGAACATCTTCGATTGATGATGTGTCAAAGTTATTTAAGTTTGGATCATAATTTGTTGGAGTACAAATGAAGACTATGTCTGAATCCTTAAGAGCTGCACACTTATCTAATGTTGCTGTAAGATTTAATTTACCCTTTTGTAGAAAATCGTCTATGTGAGGATCGATTATTGGAGATATTTGATTGTTTATTTCATTAATTTTTTTTTCTTCAATGTCAAGTATCTTGACTGAATGATTTTGTGAAATTAAAACGCTCAGTGAAAGACCGACATAACCAGCTCCAATAACAGTTACTTGCATTTAATTAATCCTTTTGCTAACCTTACTACATCTTGAAATGGAATATTATCAATTGAAGATTCAGTCTTTGATATCTTAGTTACGGGGCTATTATATTCAGAACTTAAAGTCAAATTGATCTTTGTTTGGAAAGAGTTCCTATCAGCATTAGTAGGACCAAAAAGCATAATTGATGGTTTGTTAAGTGCCCAAGCTAAATGAGTTGGGCCAGTATCTCCTCCAATTACAAGATTAGCATTAGAAATTAAAATTAAAAGCTGTTTAAAATCTAACTTATTTGAAACTTCAACATTTGGTGCAATAAGACTAAGCCTATGAGCCATCAATTTTTCTTTTTCGCTACCCCATAATGCGATAAATTTTACTTGCAGAGATTTCACAACCTCAGCATATTTCTCAACTGGATAAATTTTTGACGGAAAGGAAGCACCCAAAACAATAACTACATTTGGTTTATTGCTCTCAAATTTGTTTTGAGACAAATAAAAAAATGGCTTTTTATCTAGAATATCTCGATTATCGATTTCTAATTCAAGTGATGATACAACCAAACCTAAGTATCTTTTAATAACATTAGTTTGATAAGGAAAATAATATCTTTTAGAGTAAAAACACGATGCTAATTTTTCTCTAGTAGATTTCCTGTCAAAGCCAATCCTTTCATCAGAAGGGATAAATCTCGTAATGATTGCAGATTTTATTAAGCCTTGAAGATCAAAAACCAGATCATATTTTTTTAACTTTCGCAATTTATTCAGTATAACAAATAATTGAAAAATTGATTTGCTCTCCTTAATTTCCTTTATATCCAATCTAATAATATTGTCAATATAAGGGCACTCCTCAAGCAAACTAGCAAAATGAGTATCTACAACCCAATCAATAGATGCATTAGGAATGCTAGTCTTTATGAACTGTAATACGACCATTGATTGGATAATATCGCCCATAGCTGAAAGTCTTACTATTGCTAATCTCATTCTTGTATTTTAATACCTAGACAAGTATCTAAAAAAAAAACGAATACCTTAAATGATATAATCCCCAAGTCATGGCTGATACTACTAGCAATCCTTCAACAAATTTTATTCTTAATCAAATTGATGAAGATATATCTTCAGGTCTTCACAAAAAGATACAGACTCGTTTTCCTCCTGAGCCCAATGGCTACCTTCACATAGGTCATGCTAAATCAATATTTTTAAATTTTGGGATTGCAAAAAAATATAGTGGGTCTTGTAATTTAAGGTTCGATGATACAAACCCTTCAAAAGAAGATATTGAATTTGTAAATTCAATTAAAGAGGATATTAATTGGCTTGGTTTTAAATGGAATGAAAAAGAAAAATACAGTTCTGACTATTTCGATGATTTTTACAAATATGCAATAGAGCTGATAGAAAAGAAGTTGGCATATGTATGCTTTCTCTCGACAGATGAAACAAGAGAGTACAGGGGGACTCTAAAGAAACCAGGTAAGAATAGTCCTTACAGAGAAACAACTGTTGAAGACAATCTCAAACTATTTGAGCAGATGAAAAATGAAGAGTTTGTTGAAAACCATTGCGTTCTTAAAGCAAAAATTGATATGTCTAGTCCATTCATGTGTATGAGGGATCCTATATTGTATAGGATAAGATATGAAAACCATCACCAAACTGGAAAGTCATGGTGTATTTACCCTATGTATGATTTTGCTCATTGCATTTCTGATGCTATTGAGGGAATAACACACTCATTATGTACTCTAGAATTTCAAGACAATCGAAGATTATATGATTGGTTTTTAGAAAACCTAGATGATTTTAATAAGCCTAATAGACCTCATCAATATGAATTTTCTAGGCTAAACCTTGAATATACAGTGATGTCAAAAAGGAAACTAAATATCCTTGTAAAGAATGAACATGTTGCTGGATGGGATGACCCTAGAATGCCAACTATTTCAGGTTTAAAAAAAAGAGGTTGCTCTCCAAAAGCTTTAAAGCTTTTCTCAGAGAGAATTGGCATATCAAAAATTGATTCTATGATAGATATGAAAATTCTTGAAGATTCAATAAGAGATGATCTAAATCAAAATGCCCCCAGAACCATGGGTGTAATCGATCCAATAAAGGTTATTATTGAGAATTATCCCAAAAATTCAATAGAATCTATTCTTGCTCCAAATCATCCACAAAATGAAACTATGGGGACTAGAGAAGTTTTCTTTTCGAGGGAAATTCTAATCGAGAGAGATGATTTTTGTGAAGTTGCCCCCAATAATAAATACAAAAGACTATCTATTGGAAAAGAAGTAAGACTCAGAAATGCATATGTTATCAAGGCAATAACCTTTGACACTGATTTTGATGGAAACATTACCACAGTTTATGCAGAATATGATAAAGATACGCTTGGTAAAAATCCTTCTGATGGAAGGAAAATTAAAGGTGTAATTCATTTTGTCGAAGCTTCTCAAGCTGTTCAAACTGAATTTAGAATTTACGATAGATTATTCTTAACAGAGAATCCAGGAAAGCATGATAACTTCGAAGAATTAATAAATCCTAGTTCTCTGATTTCTTCTCTTGGCTTTTGTGAAAGAAACATGATTGGCGCAGAGCTTTATCAATCTTATCAATTTGAAAGAAATGGTTATTTCTGTAGAGACAAAGACAATGATGATGGGATCTTGGTGATGAATAAAACTGTTTCTCTTAGAGACACCTGGAATAATTAAACCATTCCCTCGATCCAATCACTCACTAGAGTTAACTCTTCTGTACTTGTAAGATCAACCTTTAAAGGCGTGATAGAAACATAATTGTTTTTAATTGCATGGAAATCAGTTCCGGGACCATTTTTATCTTCTTTGCCATTCTCTCCAATCCAATATAGTAAGGGGTCTTTTTTATCTTGAATAATATTTTCCGATTTATGTCTACTTCCTAATCGTGTTGATATGAAACCTTTGATTTCACTATAAGGAACATCTGGTACATTAACATTAAGAACGGTGTTTATTGAAAGTTTAGAGAACTCTACATTTTCTACTATCATCTCAGCTACCTGTGCTGCAGAATCAAAATTCAACCCATCCCAACTTGCAAGAGAAATTGCTATTGAAGGGTAACCAACAAATCTACCTTCAATAGCAGCTGCAACAGTTCCTGAATAAATAACATCATCTCCTAGATTAGGCCCAAAGTTAATACCTGAGATTACAAGATCAAAATCCTCTTTAAAATACCCACAAAGTGCAAAATGCGAACTATCGCTTGGAGTTCCATCTATTGTATAAACTGATTCAGATATTTTTCTAGGCTTTAATGGCCTGTCAATAGTTAATGAACTACTAGCAGCAGATTTGTTTTCTGAGGGAGCAAAAATTGTAACTTGGTGTTTTTTGCTAAGTTGTTTTGCCAGTATGTTGATACCTTCAGCAAGATATCCATCATCATTACTAATTAATATTCTCACTAAGAATATGCTAGCTGAACTAGATCGCCTTTTATGTCAACCTTAACATTACCACCTTTTGATAATTTACCAAATAGAAGTTCGTCTGCAAGAGGTTTTCTTATCTCTTTTTCGATAATTCTTGACATTGGTCTTGCT
>Ga0181572_10000403_pt1 | contig 31233 bp, 58 predicted proteins | sample 101ome_26_FD_133004 | JGI IMG/M metagenome (GOLD analysis project Ga0181572, IMG submission 133004) | Coastal salt marsh microbial communities from the Groves Creek Marsh, Skidaway Island, Georgia - 101408AT metaG (megahit assembly) | ecosystem: Environmental > Aquatic > Marine > Intertidal... | reverse complement strand
TGAAAGAAGCCGGTATTATTGACCCGGTTAAAGTTACAAGAACGGCTCTTGAAAATGCAGCCTCGGTTGCAGGTACGGTTCTATTGACTGAATGTATAATTGCTGACGATCCTGATGCAAAGTCTTCAGACTCTGCTGATGATATGTCCAAGCAGATGATGTTCGGTTAATGGTTGGAATCGGCCAATTAATTCACGTCCAGGAGGAGGTTTATGAGGTACAAGGGACTCTAAAGGTCCCTCCTCATAAGCCAATCCCTTCTGAACTAGTTGAAGAGATAAAAAAGCATTATAAGGTCGAGAAGACTTTTAGAAAAGATAACTTGCTTTATCTTGTAAACGAAGTTAAATTAGTAGAACCAATCTATGATTAAACAAGAAGAAAAACTAATCGAAATAGCCCAGAGAGTTCCTCCAGGGGACCGTTGGCAGCTAGATGGAGATCCCTTTGTTCAAAAGTCTCTTACCGACGCTTTAGAAGCTTACTTTCAGAAGACAGGAGAACCTTGTGAGTACAGACTCGCTCCTTTAAAAGGAAAACTTTACGCAATTACTACCCAGGAGGTAGAAGTTAAACCAGAACCACCAAGAAAATATAATATTTACGGAGACTATGAATAATCAAAATAATCAAATGAAGATCAATGTTGATCTAAACAATACCCAGCCGGTATTAAGTTCGGCAGGTAATCAAGTTTTTGCCGAAGGAGTAATCCTAAGAAAAGTTTCTCGCTTTGTAGCAGGAACAGATGAAGATGCTATGATGCCTATTCCTTGCTTTTATGACGTTCAGACAGGAGAAATCCTTTTAGAAACTCTACCTAAAGATCTGAGAGAGGAATATGAGCAGTCAGAAGATTAAGTATACAGACTTTATCCCTGACTCGATAGTCCAATCAATACTGGAAAAGTTTGTTAATAGAGCCGAGATGGGCTTTAACAAGTATAATAATACTTTAGATAGAAATGATCTCTCTAAACTAGAATGGATTAATCATGCTCAGGAAGAATTAATGGACGGTATTTTATACCTAGAGAAATTGAAAAAAGAAATAGAGCATGGCAAAGAAGATCCCGGCAATAGTAAAGCAGATTCAGAAGCATAAGCTTCAGGAGATAAATTACGCATACCAAAAGAATATTTCTTTCTCCCAGCTTCAGATGTTTGACCAATGTCCTCACAAATGGAATATGGTCTACCGAGCAGGGATTAAGATTTATCAACCTTCCATACATACTGTCTTTGGAAAAGCCTTTCACGAGACTATCCAACATTATCTAACAGTCATGTATGAAACTTCTGGAGTAGAGGCAGATAAGATAGACCTTAATCAATACCTCCAAGATAAGATGCTACATCATTATCAGGATGAGATGAAAGGTAATAACGATCAGCACTTCTCTACTTCAGAAGAACTGAAGGAGTTTTGGATGGATGGCTGTGCAATCTTTGATTACCTAAAAAAGAAACGTGGAGGGTATTTCTCTAAAAAAGGATGGTACTTAGTTGGAGATGAGATTCCAATCACTCTAACCCCTCATGCCGGATATCAAAATACAATCTTTAAAGGCTATTTAGATTTAGTTCTATACCATGAACCAACAGATACTTTTAGAATAATAGATTTTAAAACTTCTAAATCAGGATGGGGTGACTGGGCTAAGAAAGATGAGATGAAGCAGATGCAGCTAGTGCTGTATAAGGACTTTTTTCATAAACAGTTCAACATTCCTTTAGATTCTATCAAGATTGAATTCTTAATCGTTAGAAGAAAAGCAGGTATTAATCCTTACACCGAAGGACAGATATCAAGATTCCAGGAGTTTATACCATCATCAGGCAAGGTAAAAATAAATAAAGCCAGACAGGCAGTAGAAGAGTTTATTACCGAATGTTTTGATAGGGATGGAAAGTATCTGCCCAAAGATCATCCTAAAAAGCCATCTAAACATAACTGCCGGTTTTGCCCTTTCAAAGACATGCCGGAGGTTTGTGATGCGGGAGTGGGGGCGTAAAATAAATCAAATTTGTCACGCGAATTTTTGACTAGTTATATATTTATAATTATATAAGTATTACTATTATGGAAAAGAAAAAAACAGTTCTAACATCGGTCAAAGTGCAGGAAGATCGCTTTAACGACTTCAAAGTAGAGTGTATCCGTGACAAATTCTCTTTAACAAAGTTAGTCAACAGATGCATGGACATTTACTTAAACGATGAGAAGTTTCGGGACTATATCCTCAAACATCAAGAAGATTAAGGAGAGATCTTGCAAACAAAAACAAAATTAGTTATCTTTAAATTAAATGAAAGACGGTTATATACCACAAAATGAACGTAAGAAGATTCTGCTGTTATGTGATGACATCAGAGTCCATTCAGGAGTTGCGGGAGTGGCCAGAGAGATGGTCATCAATACCTGCCACCGTTACAATTGGGTCAATTTAGGAGGGGCGGTCAAGCACCCGGAGCAAGGGAAGAGATTTGATATCTCCAAAGACACCGACAAGCATGCCGGTATTGAAGATTCTTCGGTGATCCTATACCCGGTTTCCGGTTATGGTACCCCGGATCTAATCCGGCAGATGATGAAGATTGAAAAGCCGGATGCTATCTTTTTAATTACCGACCCTAGATACTTTACCTGGTTATTCAAGATGGAGATGGAGCTTAGAAAAGAGATTCCGATTATCTATTTGAATATTTGGGATGATTACCCGGCACCGATGTACAACCAGGCCTATTATGATTCCTGTGATGGTCTGCTGGGAATATCCAAACAGACGGTTAATATCAACGAATTGGTATTAGGAGATAAGGCAAAGGACAAAGTCCTTAAATATGTTCCCCATGGAATATCCACGGAGTATTTTAAGCCCTTGGATGCAGATGATTCGGGTTTGAATCAATTTAAACAAAAGTTATTCGGTGATAAGGAGTTTGACTTTGTGGTTATGTTCAATTCGCGTAACATTAGACGGAAACAGATCCCGGATACGCTTTTGGCCTTTAGAATGTTCTTAGATAGACTGGAGCCTGAACAGCGTTCAAAATGCGCGATAGTCTTACATACCCAAAAGGTTGACCAGCATGGTACCGATCTTCCGGCTATAGTTGAGTACCTATTTGAAAAAGAGGATAATGTTATCTTCTCCGATCAAAGATTATCGGCTGTAGAGATGAACTACCTTTATAATTTAGCTGATATCGGGATCTTACTTTCTTCTAATGAAGGCTGGGGATTGGCATTAACTGAATGCATGCTTACAGGAACTCCTTTTATTGCAAACGTTACCGGAGGTATGCAGGATCAGATGCGATTCAAAGACGGTCAAGGAAATTGGTTTACACCTTCTAAAGAAGTTCCTTCTAATCATACTGGTAAATTTAAAGAGCATGGAGAATGGGCATTCCCAGTCTTCCCATCCAATAGATCAATTCAGGGTTCGGTTCCTACTCCTTACATCTGGGATGATAGAGTTGATCCTAAAGATGCTTCAGATGCAATCTATGATGCTTACTTTTTTAATGGAAAAGAAAAATTAAAAGAAAGAGGAATGAAAGGTAGAGAATGGGCTCTAGGAGATGAGGCCGGCTTTACTGCCAAGATTATGGGTGAAAGAATTATTGAAGGAATAGAAGAAACCTTTGAAAAGTTCCAGCCTAGAGACAGTTACGAGTTCTTTAACACGGACGATTATCAAGTTAAAAAGTTACCACACGAGTTATATTATTAAAAATGAGTAAACCAGTTTTTGTAATTTCATGTCCGATTGATACTTATTCCGGATATGGTTCACGATCAAGAGATGTTGTAAAAGCAATCATCAATACAGATAAATATGATGTAAAGGTATTACCTCAAAGATGGGGAGAGACTCCTTGGGGTTATATTGCCGACCATGAAGAATGGTCTTTTTTAAGCAAGCATATCCTTCCCGAACCTAAACTCAGTAGCAAACCTGAGATATGGATGCAGATAACAATACCTTCAGAGTTTCAACCAGTAGGTAAGTACAACATCGGAGTAACGGCCGGTATTGAATCTAACCTTTGTAATCCAACCTGGATTGAAGGTCTTAACAGAATGAACCTTAACCTGGTATCCTCTCAGCATTCTAAGACTGTCTTTGAACAGACTAAAGCAGAAAAGAAAGATGATAGAACCGGTCAGGTAGTTCAAACCTGGAAGCTTGAAAAACCTATTGAAGTTCTATTCGAAGGAGCTGATCTAGAGACTTACTTCCAGACTACTCAATTTGATAATGAAGACCTCTACAATGATATCCTAAAAGGAGTAAAAGAAGACTTTGCTTTCTTATTTGTCGGCCATTGGTTATCAGGTAACTTCGGTCACGATAGGAAGAATGTAAGTCTATTAGTTAAATCTTTCCTTGAGGTATTTAAGAATAAGATGAATCCTCCTGCTTTAATTCTAAAGACTGCTCAGGCAGTTCCTTCTAAGATGGATCGAGAGGAGCTTATCAAAAGAATTAACGAACTAAAAAAATCAGTTAAAGCAACCAGACTTCCTAATATCTATGTTCTTCAAGGTAACTTACACGATTTAGATATTAACGAACTTTATAATCATCCTAAAGTTAAGGCAATGGTTTCTCTAACCAAAGGAGAAGGATTTGGAAGACCTTTATTAGAATTTACTCTATCAGGTAAGCCTTTAATTGCAACTAACTGGTCCGGACATGTAGACTTCCTACACCCAGAAGGAACAAGTCTAATTAACGGAGAACTTGAGAAAGTAGATCCAAGTGCTGCCAATGACTGGCTTATGAAAGAGTCTAGCTGGTTTGCTCCTAATCATGGAGAGATTGGACACTACTTAAAAGATGTTCATAAAAACTATAAGACCTATAAAGCAAAAGCTAGAAAGCAGCTACACCATTCAAAAACTAATTTCTCTTTTGAAAAAATGCAGGAACTTTTAGAATCCATCCTAGATAAGAATATTCCTGAGTTTCCTAAAGAAGTAAAGTTACAGTTACCCAAGCTTAAGAAAGTAGGAGAAACACAAGCTAATACTGAATTACCTAAGTTAAAACTGCCTAAATTAAATAAAGTAAATGGATAGAGACGAATTAATACAATGCAGCCGCTGTAAAGGAGATGCCTGTTATACTCAAAAAGTAACTCCGGAATTATCAACCTACTGGTGTTACGGATGCGGATTTATTTCTAATGACCTAATGTACGAAGGACAGGAATACTTCACAACTCAAACCGCAGACTTACCGGATCTTTATTTAGATCTTCTATATAAGGATGAGGATAATAAATACTGGATGCCTTCAATGGTTAATCTCCCGGAACAAGGAATGGTTTTTGCCCAAGGTACTTCTCCTTTAGAATGGAGATGGACTGCAGTCAAGGCCGTTGAGAGAACGGAAGAAGATAAGAAGAAGAATCCAAAAAATAATTCTAACTGGAAAATGGATATGACCAATCAGAAATTCTATAATGAAAAAGATTATATGGAAGCTCTGGATTATATTGGCATATTTAAGAAATAATTCTTATCTTTAGTATAATGAAAATCAGTTATGCCATCACAGTTTGTAATGAGCTGGAAGAGGTCAAAAGGTTGATTCCTAACTTATTAGAATATAAAAGAGAAGAGGATGAGATAGTAGTCCTTCAAGATATTAATAATCTACACCACCAATTAGCAGAATATCTTCAAAAACTAAAATATGAAGATAAGATTAAACTGACAGGAGAAAGATTTGACGGCCATTTTGCCGATTGGAAAAATAAACTTAAGGAACTCTGTACCGGAGATTATATCTTTCAGATAGATGCAGATGAATTACCAACTCAAGACCTTATTACAGACCTTCCTTATATAGTAGGTGAAAATAACATAGATTTGTTTCTAGTTCCTAGGGACAACAAAGTCAAAGGCATAACTGAAGAACATATTAAGAAATGGGGTTGGAAAGTAGATGTGTTAGGAAGAATCAACTTCCCAGATTACCAAACCAGAATCTATAAAAACTCTCCAGATATCAAATGGATTAATAAAGTACATGAGAGAATAGACGGATTTAAGACTTATGCAGCCTTACCTCATGAATACTTTATGCACCACATTAAGACAATAGAAAGACAAGAAAAACAAAATAACTATTACGATACATTATGAGAAAAAAAGTATGGTATGCTCCTTACAAGTTTGAATCTTATGGAGAAGAAGAAATTAAAGCAGTAGAAGAATCTCTACGCTCAGGATGGTTAGGAGGACAAGGTCCTAGGTCTGTTGAATTCGAAGAGCAGATAGCAAAACGCTTTGGAAAGAAGTACGGTGTGTTTGTTAACTCCGGATCATCGGCCTGTCTATTAGCAATAGCCTCTTTAAATTTACCTAAAGGTAGTAAGATTATTACCCCTGCTTGTACATTTTCGACCACCTTAGCTCCTATAATACAATTAGGATATGAACCAGTATTTGTAGATGTAGGCCTAAACGACTATGTAGCTGATATTAAACAAGTAGTAGATGCTATAACTCCGGAAGTAAGAGCAATTATGCTACCAAACTTAATAGGAAATAAACCTGATTGGAAACGTCTACGTCAGGAAGTTGAACTATTAGGAAGAGCAGACATTTATTTAATTGAAGATTCAGCAGATACAATCACAGAAACTTTTGAATCAGATATTGCCACAACTAGTTTTTATGCTTCTCATGTTATTACAGCAGGAGGAGTAGGAGGTATGGTAATGTTTAACGATAAGAAACATGTTACCAAGTGCCTGCAATATAGAGACTGGGGACGTATTGGAGATGATTCTGAAATTGTGGACGATAGATTTAATCATAAAGTAGATAATATTCCTTACGATCATAAATTTCTATACGGTGTTTTAGGTTACCATATGAAAGCTAGTGAAATGAATGCTGCCTTTGGATTAGTTCAATTGAAAAGATTTAAAAAGTTTTCTGAAATTAGAAGAGCAAACATTGAAAGGTATATTGAGAATCTACAAGGAGTAGGAGATTTAATACTACCTGATGATTCAATTAAGCCGAATTGGTTAGCTATACCTCTACAGACAGAAAAACGTTTTGAACTGCTTACCTTTTTAGAAAATAATAATATTCAGACAAGAGTAACATTTGCCGGAAACGTAACACGTCATCCAGTTTATAGAGAGTACTTACAAGACTTTGAAAACTCTGATACTATTATGAAGAATGGTTTCTTATTAGGAGCACATCACGGAATGACTATTGAAGATGTAGATTACGTTTGCGATAAGGTAAAAGAGTTCTTTAACCAGTAATGAATTTACAATCTACAACAAAATCACAAGGAGAGATAGTTACTCAAATAATTCACTTTATAAATGGAGAGAAGAGAACTTTTGAGAATATACTCACCAGCTCTGTAAAACAAGGGCAGTTTACTAAATTAGTAACTCTTGATGGTAGGTTAATAATGATAAACGATAAGAATGTACTCTGCGTAGAAGTATTTAAACAAGATGAGTAATATAGTAATTTTAGGAGACGGAATGCTAGGATCAGAATTAGCGCATCAGACTGACTGGGATATAGTTTCTCGTAAAGTAGATGGGTTTGATTTAACAGATGTAAAGGCGTTTGACTCACTACTAGAGACATACGACGGTATGATGCAAAGAGCTAAGTATGACACGATCGTAAACTGTATTGCCAATACGGATACTTACTCACAAGATAGACAAGCTCACTGGGATGTAAATTATAAAGGAGTTGCTGAACTTACAGACTTTTGTAACTACTGGGGAATAAAATTAGTACATATATCCTCAGACTATGTTTACGCTAATTCATCAGGAGCTCCTACTGAAGAAGATGTGCCTGTTCATCAAGAGACTTACTACGCATACACTAAGTTATTAGCGGATGCTTATGTTGAATTAAAGAGTAAAAATTATTTAGTAGTTAGAGCTACACATAAGGAGTATCCTTTTAAACACAAAGTTGCTTGGATAAATCAATTAGGGAACTTTGACTATGTAGATCAAATAGCATCATTAATAGTTAAGCTAATTAACTCCGGTGCTTCTGGAATATATAACGTAGGAACAGGGTTAAAGTCCATGTACGATCTTGCTAAAAGAACAGCTGAAGATGTTAAAGCATCTCTCGCCCCTCCACTAGTACCTACCAATACTCAGATGAACTTAGATAAATTTAACAGCATATGAAATACCACTTAGTTGTACCGACGATTATGACAAACCCTAAGCAGGAGTTTGATTGCCTTAAACAACTAGTTACTCAATTTGATGCTAGCAGTTTAGATTTTACGATCTACTTCGTAGCTAATATTCCGATCAGAGAGTTTACCGAGTACAAACCTACAGACAGCCGAATAGTAAAAAGTGTATCTAATTTGGAGTTTAGTATTTCTAAAGCGATAAATTCCATATATGAAGAGATAAATTACGAAGATAGCGACATACTTGGATTTATTCAATCAGATACATTTTTTAAGAACTCTAACTGGATAGTTGATCTGACTAACATACTTATCAATCCAGAATACAATGCAGGAGTGTTAGGATTACGTCCACATAGATCCTGTAATATAATCGAAGAAGGAATTAATTATAAGTCCAAATTCAATATACATCCATGTGAATGGAGTGATGGAGTGATGATATTTACTGGGAAGACTTTCCGAACTATTGGAGCATTTGATGAGAATTACTTTGGAGATTGTGAAAGTCAAGACTTCTGCTACCAGGTTAAAGAAGCAGGAATGATTAATTACTGGTGTAGCGATGATACAAGTTACTTTGGGTATGTAAATCGAACCACAGACTTCAAAGGTAAGGTGAGGCTTAATAGAGATGAGTTTAGCAAAAAGGTAAGAGAGTCTAGAATATATTTAGCAGAAAAATGGAGCAGGTAGAAAAGAAAGTTTTTGTTTGTACAGTATTCCATCACTCTCATTTACGTCCTCAAGGCAAGCAGATGGCAAAAGAGTTCTGTGACTCCTGGAGAGATTCTGACTTACCGTATAAACTAATAGTAGTGGATAACGAATCGACATGTGATTACTCCCAATACTTAGTAGGTATTGATTATCATTTTATTAGAGTTGATAATCAGAAAGAAGCCAAAGGTATTACCGGGGCATGGAATACAGCTTGCGAGTATAGTGTTAATCACGGAGCAGATATAATAACAGGTTTTGCAGATGATGTTCATTTGAATCCAACTCTAAAGACATTTGTAGACTCGATTGAAGATGATAATACAATCTATGCTCCATTAACTAATGGAGTAGGAGGACCTTGGGCAAGCTTTCAAAAAAGTGACCAACCAAAACCAGGTTTTCGTAAATCTGTTAAATGGGTGAATGGTTTTTGGTTAGGATTTACAAGTCAATTCTGGAAAGATAAGCAGGTTGATAGAAACCTATTTGACTTCAATGCTACAAAGAGTATGGACTTCTGGGCAGGTCAAGAGTTTATGATGCCTGTATGGACGAGTAAATACGGTACTAAAGTAGAAGTAATAGGTGATGCTTGGTTACATCATACGAAATTGAGAAGTTGGAAACAAGCTAGAAAAAAGGTTTAATAGAATGAAAGATGTAGTTTATATAGTAAACATAAATCAACCGAGCTACAGTCAGTACTGTATTAACTCCTGGCAACACTGGTCAGAGCAGAACAATGCTGAAGTAGTGGTGTTAACAGAGCCTTTCTCAGAGATAGAACCTCATTGGTATAAAGTATTCGTCTACAAGTTATTAGAAAACTCTAACATAGATTACAACCGTGTATTAGTGGTTGATAATGATACAGTAGTACACCCTGACACTCCAAACATATTTGATGAAGTCTCTGAAGATAAGATCGGAGTTGTATTTGATGATGTAAACTACGATTGGACTATACGAAGTACTGATGCTTACCATAAGCATGTATTTACAGATTACGAAAGGTTTGATACTTTTGAATACTTTAACTCAGGCTTTATAGTATTAAGCAAACAGCATAGAGAAGTGTATGAGAAAGTAGTAGAGTTTCTACTTAATAACTACCAATCATTGAACTGGGTACAGTCTAATTACGGAGTAGGAAGAGATCAAACTCCATTAAACTTTATGTTAAGATCATTTAGTAACGGATTACATTATATAAGTAAGCGATATAACTTACAAGGACTAGTTTCAAAAGAGATAGTAGATCCTAAAATGTTGTCTGAGATGGCTTACGTGTACCACTATAACGCTATGCCTAGAGAAAATAGAGAAATATTAATGAAACAAACTTACAATTACCTATATGAATAAAAACTTAGTATATATTGTAAGCATATCGGATAATACTGCTAAAGTAGATCATTCTCTTTATAGCAAGTACTGTATACAGAGCTGGGAGTATTGGTGTAATAAACATGAGGTAGATTTACACATAGTAACTCAATCTGACCCTAGATGTGGTAAACCCATATGGAATAAAGAACTTGTGTATGAATTTGCTCAAGGATATGAAAAGGTAGCAGTAGTAGATGCTGATACGATGATTAAATGGAACGCACCTAACTTCTTTGATTTGTTTGAAGAAGACTTTTGTATGGTGCATGATGATACAAACTGGTCTTGGGTGTATAAGAGTATGCAAAGCTATGGCAAGTTTTTTAATACATCTATGACTATGGATGATTATGGTAACGCTGGAGTACTATTTTTTCATACAAAATACTTGCATATTTGTGAAAAAGTCTTTAAATTATATTCTAATAATAAACAGGAGCTTGATAACTGGGACAAAGGCGGAGGTAAAGAGCAAACAATTTTTAACTATATGTTGAAAGAAAACAACGTTACTCCTAAATGGCTATCACCAAAATGGAATCTAATTAGTATGCATAAAAGAGAGTTATTCAAACATAACTTTCAGTTAGGAGACAATACTCCTCACTTTATTAAGCATGGGTATATTTGGCATTTTACAGGCTTTAGTATTGAAGATAGAATTAGCATAGTTAAGCAGACTTGGGACTTAGTAAAAGATAACTATTAATACAGTGGAAAATATTTTTAATTACGATCTAGAAAAATTAGCAGAGGAACTTAAAGAGCAGTTTGAGACAAATCAACCCTTTCCATATTTAGCAATTAAGGGGTTGTTCAACGAACAGATTTTATCTGATGCTGTATCTGAGATTCATCAAACTCAAGGATATGGCATGCGATACCGAGATCAACATCAAATAAAAGACTTAATAGAAGGAAAATCTCTCATAACAACGGCACCTGAAAATATACAGAAAGTATTTAAAGCACTAAACGGAGAACCTTTCTTAAAATTTCTTCAAAAAGTAACTAGTATTGAAGATCTTTTTCAAGACAATACATTTAGAGGAGGAGGTATTCACCATATTCCGCCAGGAGGTAAATTAGGTATTCATGTAGACTTCAGTAGACCGCGATGGAATAAGGAAGTATACAGAAGAGCAAATGTGCTCTTGTATGTTAATAAAGACTGGAAGGAAGAGTGGGGAGGCCACTTAGAACTATGGGATAATAGTGTTAAAGACAATGGTAAATGCATAGAGAAGATTACTCCTGAATTTAATACATTAGTATTATTTGGAACTAAGAAAGCATCCTGGCACGGACATCCAGAACCTCTACAATGTCCTCCGAATAGAGCTCGTCAATCTTTTGCATCTTACTATTACTCTAATACTCCTAGTGATGATTTAGAAGTACATACAACAATCTTCAACTAATGAGTAATACTAAATTTGCAATAGGTTGTTTAGTACAATGGTATGAAATAGAAATTTTACCAGAGTATATTGATACTTTATTGGAAGCTATAGATGCTTACGATAAAAACTCTGTTATGATTGATTTGAAGTTAGTTACTAATCAAGAACTAGAACAGTTAGATAACCCAGACAGGCTTGCCTATATTTTATCTCAGTTTGATAAACAGGTAGAAAAGTTGAAGGGCTATAGAGCAAACGTACTTATAGATAAAAGCTTAATAACTATTGCTGATTATCGAAGAGAGTTTAATAGCACCTACTGCGAACTAGCTGATGTACTAATATGGGGTGAAACAGATATGTTAGTACCTAAACAAGCTTTCACTGCTTTAAACAATTTACATCAGAATATAAACACTCCTAAGTACCTAGCTACCTTTGCTATATGTAAGATGTGGGATAATAGTTGGAAGCCTTTAGAGCATGTAGAGTTTACTGATAAGCCTTTTATAGAAGGAGATACAGAGAACTGGTGGTCACTTCGGTATACTATGAATGCAGAAGAGATGAATGCACTTAACGGTAAAGTAGAAGACTTAGATGTAGCTACCGTACAACCTCATAAATTTAACGGATGCGGGTTAGTTATTAGCTCAGAAGTAATTAAGTCTGGGGTTAATATTCCTTCATCGGTATTTTTTATACACGAAGATACAGCTTTTATGTTAATGACTCAGAAAGTACTAGGAAACATACCCCAATACCATTTTAGAAATATCTTAGTAGTTCATAATAGAAAGCACCCTAACAAGAGAGTCTACGTAAAAGGTGAAGAGGGTATTGATAAAACAGACACTGGAGCGCTTAGGAGAGCTCATGACTGGTACGCTAAAGCTAATAAGATGTGTGAGCAAAACTGCTACAACTTATTTAACCCTGAACATAAAGCATTTACATGGAAAGACGTATGGAAGTAGTTTGGTTTACTGAGATGGGTTATGAGGGAAAAACTCCTCGAACTCATAAAAATATGAGAACTGAGTTTGCTTGGTTTGTAGCGCAAAATGCAACACATCTAAGCATTTCTAAGTTAGAAACTTTAAAAGATCAAAGTATCGAAATAGGTATTATTATCATACCTAAAAAAGTAGAGCATTTTGTATCCTTAGATGTAGCAGGACATTTAAAACGAGTATGTAAAAAATACGCCTTTATGCAAGAAGGACCCTCTTGGTTTTTTCAATCTATACCCTTACAGCAGTCTCTTTGGTTTTTTAATATAATGGCACAGGCAGACTTCGTACTTGCACATAATGATAGAGATAAAGAATACTACAAAGGACTACTTGGAAAACCTACTTATATAAACCCTACTCTAATGATAGAAGATCTTCTAGAAATACCAGAAGAAGAAAGACAGGGAGTTATAATAGGAGGTAATTTAGTTGACTGGTACGGAGGTTTTAATTCTTTGATAGTTGCTCAAGAACTACAAGAACCAGTATATGCTCCTCAGATGGGTAGAATGGATAAATTAGAAACACAAATGCAAGAAATTAACCACCTTCCTTATTTAGAATGGAATCAATGGATGAAGACATTAAATAAGTTTAAATATGCAGTGCACTTAAATCCAAATACTATTGGAGGTACTTTTTATTTGAACTGTGCTTATTTAGGTATCCCTTGTATAGGAAATAAACATACAAATACTCAGAAAATATGCTTTCCAGAACTCTCTATAGAACCTGATGACCTGATAGGAGCAAAAAATTTAATACTAAAACTGCAGAAAGATCAAGAGTTCTATGACTATGTTAGTCGGGAAGCAAAACATAATTACAGCAAAAACTTTACAGAAGCGCAATATAAAATAAAATGGGAAAATATATTAAAAATAGTATGCAAGAATTTTTGAAAAATATACCAGATAAAAGAGTAGATAAAAATACTACTTCTTTAAAGTTTAAAGAAGATTTAATAACTTTCTTTAAAGATAAAAATTTAAATATTTGCTTAGAAGTTGGAACCAGCAAAGGATGGTCTACTAGAGTACTATCCATTTTATTCTCAGAAGTGTATACTATCGAAAATAATATTTCTAATATTGTAGAAGCTAAAGAACATAATAAGGATCGAACTAATATTGAATACTTAAATATTGATGCTACTAAGGAATGGAATCTACCTCTAGAAAAAATTGATATAGCATTTATAGACTGTATACATACACGACCTGCAGTCTTAAGAGATATTAACCAATCTTTAAAGTATAAACCAGCCTACTTAGTTTTTGATGATTACGGACTTTTTCCTGAAGTTAAATCTGCAATTTTAGAATTTATTGATAACAACTCAAAGTTAAATATTAAGACTAAATATATTGGAGAACCAGAAGGGAATCAACCTAGGGCAGGTAAAAAACTTAAAGACTGGGAGGGTATTATTTTAGAACTATGAAAATACTAATAACAGGAGGAGCAGGTTTTGTAGGTACAAATTTAATTAAAAAGCTTCTTGATAAGGGTTATAACTGCGTTAGTATTGATAATTACAATACAGGGCTTAAAGTAAATCACCAAGAAGGAGCAGTATATCTTGAAGATGATATTAGGTATAAAACAGATTACAGCATAATAAACCCAGACGCCGTATTTCATCTTGCAGCAATAGCTCGAATACAACCTTCGTTTGAAAGACCTAAAGACTATTTTGAAGTAAATGTAAACGGAACTATGCATTTGGTAGATTGGTGTTCTAAGAATAATGTACCGTTAATTTATGCAGGATCTTCTTCCAAGCATAGTGGTAAGTTCAAGAATCCTTACACGTTTTCAAAAGATATCGGAGAAGAAATAGTAAACCTTTACCAACATCATTACGGGTTAAAGTCTAGTATTGCTCGATTCTATAATGTGTACGGACCTTACCAACTACTAGAAGGGGGTTATACTACTTTAATAGGTAGATGGCTTAACAATATAGAAAAAGGCATACCTTGTGAAATTTACGGTGACGGAGAGCAAAGAAGAGATTTTACCCATGTTGATGATATTGTAGATGCTCTTATTAAAATAATGGAGCAAGAAGCTTACGGTTATGAATTTGAATTAGGGAGAGGTAAAAACTACTCAGTAAACGAAGTAGCAAACATGTTTAATATAAAACCTACTTACAGAGAAGGTAAGCCCGGAGAAGCAAGAAATACTCTAAATATAGATAAGACAGCAAAAGAAGTATTAGGATGGGTTGCAGAAAAAGAACTTCGTGACTATATTAAAGATAAAATACAATGAAAATAAGCTTTATACAACCCTCTAGAAATAACCTTAAGTACCTTAAATGGGCTTATGATGCAATAAGAAAAAACCAAGGCAGCCACCAGGCAGAGATCTGTGTAGCTGATGACTTTTCATCCGACGGTACCTGGGAATGGTGTCAAGAAATGATGGAAAAAGATCCTGATTTTAAAGCAATTAGAAATGAAGGACCTACTCGTTTAGGACATACTATACTTTATGACAGGCTGGTTAATGAAGTAGCAACAAGTGATGTTGCAATGATCTATCACGCTGATATGTACTTATGCCCTGGTGCCTTAGATTCTATTGAGAAACTAATTAAACCTGGTACTATTGTTTCATTAACTAGAATAGAACCACCTTTACACCCTCCAGGACCTGAGAAAGTATTTATTGACTGGGGTGCTACTGAACCTGAAGATTTTGATGAAGAGAAATTTCTTACTTGGTTTCAAAACGATTTAGTAAAAAAAGAACCTACAGAGGGTATCTTTGCTCCTTGGGCTTTTTATAGAAAAGACTTTCAAGAAATAGGAGGACATGACCCGTTATATGCTCCTCAATCAAAAGAAGACTCAGATATATTTAACCGTTTTCAATTAAATGGAATTAAGTTTTTACAGACTTGGGAAGGTTACGTTTACCATATGACATGTAGAGGCTCTAGATTTAACCCTCTGTTAACAACACCCGGTCAAAATTCAAATGAGTGGGAAGAGCAGAACGTTAGATCAACAAGAAACTTCCTTCGAAAATGGGGACATTTCTGTAAACACGATGCTTTAATGAAGCCTGTTATTCCACCTAAGTATGATATAGGTTTTCAAATCTACGGATGTAACTCAGAACTATTAACTGTTTTAGAACCCTGGTGTAGTACTATCTTAATTGAAGATGAAATGCAAGTATTAACTACTCACTATATAGAACAGGAGCAGAAAAATACAAAGTATAATCTATCTGAAAGAATAAAAACAGCACCGCTTCAAACATTAGATAATGAGGTGATAGTTAAGATTGACAGAGCTACTTTCAACAACCAGGATTTCCAAATCATTCAACAGTTATCAGAAATCATTAAAGATAGTGGAGAGGTAGGAGAATTTGAATTAGGGAATCTTCATATCAAAATTAATGCTTTAACAGAGTATCAAAACGATCTTATTAAGTTGCAATCCTGACTTATTTATACTATATTTAGATCATGAAAAAGATTGATACACCAATCTACTTAGAAATCTTCTTTGAAGATCCAGAAGATCTAAATCAAGACTTAGGTGAACTCTTTAACAAATCAGATTTTAAAGAGAAGCTTAAAACAGAACTCTTTGAAAGACTTGAACAGGCAATTAAAGAAAAGAGAACTAAAGTTACTTTATTTAGGTTAACATATTACGGAGTAGATTTAAGCGTTAAGAGAAGTGAATATAAAAAACTACTTAATAAAGTCTTAGAGATTTACCAAGAGGAGGAAGATTACCTAAAATGCGTTGAAATAAAAAACTTAATAGAGCAGATATGATATACGGATTTTACAACAAGAATGACAAAAATAGAGAAGTAATCTTCAGAGAGAAGTTTAACTCCCTAGCATCAGCAATCAAGTTCTTTACTCAGTTAAAGAGACTTTCCCCGCATCAGTTTAGTGAACTTTACTCCGTTATCGTAATAGAAGAAAAACCAGTTAAAAGAGATGGATCCGATTGAAGCAATAACTAAAGCCTTAGAAGAGATGCTTGACGTTAAGTTGACGATTGAGGATATGTCCGATCTTTATCTTGATGAAGAAAAGAAACTCTTTACTAAGATGGTTAACCACTTAGAAAAATTAACCGAGCATGAACATAAAGTCTTTGAGAGTTATAAAATAGATCTTTCAAGTATAGTAGAACCTTACTGGGAAATGATTGAGGAGTGTATAGGCTTTGCTCTCTCAGAAGAGGTTCAAGAAGTGATGTGGTGGTATATTCATGATAGAAAGAATGCCGCCGGTGAGATAGTATCTTGGGAAGATGAGGATGGGAGTCCTTATAAGTTTAACACCCCAGGAGATTTATACGAATTTATTTTACATAAATTTAACGGAGTAGGATAATTATTAAATAAGTTATGATAGTAAATTGTTACAGATGTGGAGAACCAATTCCGGAAGGAAGGCTTAAAGCCATTCCCACAACAAAGGTATGCGTAAATTGTTCAGGAGTATCTAAGAAACGTTCGGTGACTATCACCGGAGGAGAAGGAGAAGATACTTACAACGATATTGTTATACTGACTCAGAGAGAATACGAAGATTACTTCGGTCCAGAAGAGGGCAGCCCATCCTTACCAGATTGGGAGGAGGATACTAATGAGGCCTAAACCGCTTTCAAAAGATCAAATCCTGTCAGCAATCTCTCGGACTAAATCCAATCGAGCAGCTGCCCGGTACCTGTCTGTTTCCTACCCTCATTATAGGAAATGGGCCGAGCTTTATAAAGATGAAGCTTCCGGGCAGACTTTATTTGAACTTCATAAGAACCAATCAGGAAAAGGCATACCTAAGTTTCTTCCTGAGAAAGGTTTTAAAGGAGGAGTTTCTCTTCAAGATATAATTGATGGGAAAGTCTCTCCGGATTCATTCACCCCTGCAAAACTCAAGGATAAACTAATTGCAGAAGGTTATCTAGAAGAGTGTTGTAAGCATTGCGGTTTTAAAGAACGCCGGGTGCTGGATTATCGAATGCCTTTACTTCTTAATTTTAAGGATAAGAACAAGCATAATTACAAGATTGAGAACATTGAATTGCTATGCTACAACTGTTATTATCTCCATATAGGAGACATATTTAACAACAGGCAGATTCAAGGAATAGAAGATCATTTAACTATTTATAAACAAGAAACGCCCGATTGGGATTTGGATCAATATCAACTAGACAGGCTTAAAGAATTAGGTCTAGGTAATAATGAAGATGATTCAGAAGAAGATTATATTAGCAGAGTATGAAGCATAAAAAGCACGACAAGTTAGTCAAAGATTACAGCAGACAGAAGATGAAAGAAATGGATAGACTAGCTACCAAGCTTTTAAAGAATGATGAAAAGAATCAAAAGCTGAAGACTTATAATATAAAGGACCCTTTTAATTTGTTTGATGATGATAGTACCAAGGATAACAGCTAAATCAATAGAAGACTTTACCCAAAGAGTCAAGAATGGAGATTTGGAATTAGCAAGAGCTATCATTAGAATTATTCTTAAGAATTTAAAAGCTAAAGATACTAACTTCATAATTGCAGAAGTAGAATTTGAAGATGCCGGAGATAGTTATGAATTAAGTTGCCATTCTGATGAATTTATCTTAACTTTAGAGAAGAACCTTGAAGTATTAGTCGAAGCAGAAGCCTACGAAGAATGTACCAAAGTAGCAGCAGCGATTAGATACCTCAAAGATAATAATCAAAGTTATGATCTACAAGTTTGACCCAAACGAATTAGTCTACACAAAAGACAGAAAAAAAATTAAATTTTTAATCTTAGGATTTATCTGCTTACTTTTAATTGCTTTCTCGATAGGAAGGTATTCTAAAATCGAGATCTTAGATAAATACGAGAAAGAATTAGTATTGCTTAACCTTCAACAGGAAAAAAACAAATTTACAGAAGAGAAACTAATTGACCTTCTAAAAGAATTGAACGTTAAGTTTCCTTATATTGTCCTGGCCCAAGCCAAGCTTGAGACCGGTAACTTTAAATCAAATGTCTTCAAGCAGAATAATAACCTGTTTGGAATGAAGGAAGCCCGGGTAAGAGTCAAGACTGCCAAAGGAACTAATCTCAATCATGCTTATTATGATAACTGGCAGGAGTCTGTTTATGACTATGCATTCTACCAATGCCGTTATATGTCCCGAGCAACAACGGAGGCTGAATACTTTGCTGCTTTGGATGCAAGTTATGCCGAGGCTAATTACTACTCAGGAACCTTAAAAGGAATTATTAAAAAAGAAAATCTAAAAGAAATATTTAAATAAAAATGAAACATTCAGTTCATCAAAAGTTACGAGTACTAAAAGTCTACCTAGACGATCTTCACAACTCCAGAGGGAAAAAACAAACCCAGCCTCAGTGGTTGAAAGAGATCTTAATTAAGAATGGAACAATCAAATAACGAAGATAAATACGGTTTTAATTTTCCAGTAGAGAACTTTACCCAGTTTTTCTTTTCACTGGATGATGAGACTCTAGCTCAAATTGCTTATAGTTATCCTGAAGCGTTAAGGAATATGTGCCTGGCTTTAACCCTTGACCAGCAGATGTTAAGGGAAGAAATGAAAAAAAAGAAAAGGAAAAAAAAGTTGGATTCCTGATCCAAAGTTCGTATATTTAGGTTATGAAAAAGGTTATAATAGAAAAAGTAAAAGGAATGTCCTTAAAGGACAAGTTTAAGACAGCTAAGAAGTATATCAAAGAAGGAGATATTCCTTCAGCAGATGTGATGCTAGATCTATGCATTGTTCATCTATCAAAAGAGACTTTAAACGGTTTAACAGAAATAGACGGAGTAGATATTAATCTATGGAAGACTAGAGTATGGACGGCTGTTGAGAAAGCAGGATTGTTACCCGACTAATAGTTATGAAAAACCAGTTTGTATATCCGATAGCAGATACTGAAAATCTAATCTTCTCAGGAACTGAAAGTAGGTTTGATCTGTTTAGTAAAGCCGAAGGAGGTAATCAAGAATTAATTGCCCGATTTAATGCCGGTAAGTGGTCTTTTGAAAACGACCAGCAAAGGAAGTTATTTCTTGCCTTATTTGATAATAATAGAGTTAAGTTTTTTAAAGCTATTAAAGTATTTCAACGTTCTTTAAAAGAGCTTCCTAAGCTTTATGAATTTACCTGCCTTCGAAGAAAGATAAGTATTAAGGTTACAAAACTTAAAAAAGATATCTCAGAAAAGATTCAAGATATATTTTACCCTTATCGAACATTCTACCCCTATGAACCTAAGAATTATGATTCTTTTGTAAAAGAGGATAAAAAAGTAAAAACAAAAGATCGTTTAACAAAAGAAATGGACTAACTATGAAGAATAAAGAGATCCCAAAATTAGACTTACACGGTGTTAAACATGAAGATGTTTTGACTGTAGTCGAAGAATGGACTCTTTTATGGAGCTACAGAGTTAGAGGTTTTAGCGGAAAGATCATTACCGGTAATAGTATTAAGATGAGAACTTTAGCTACCGGTGCTCTTCAGAAGAATGGATTCTATTATGAGATAGCTCCTGATGGTTCAATACTAGTAAATGGAAAGATATGAAAGTAGAATATAAAAATAGATACGGAGACGTTTTTACCTTCACCAAACAAGAGAATGGAGACATTTTATGGGAAGGTAAATTTGAGCACTGTCGTTTTGCCTGGCCTAATGTCTATAAGGATGCTTATCAGCAATATAGAAAGGATGGAGGTCAAATACACATTGATGAATTTAAGAGAGAAATTCACGACGGTTCATTTGACGATAATGAACGATGGATACCTTCCCAAATAAATAAACAATATGCCAAGCTAGTTTATTCAGATACTAAAAGTATTTGTATGGTTGATCCATCAGGTGGTCCTTATATTAGTGCTGATATGGATATGAAATACATCAGTGAGGAATTTAAAGGTAGAGTTGTTAGGTCATTTGTTCCTATTGAAACTGGGTATTTGATTCAAACATATGGTGAGTTTGATCATTTAGAAGATAGAGATACCATAGGAGGTATTATATGAGGACTAAATTTGAAATAAAAGATAATAGACCATTCAGTGTAAAAGCTAAATCATTTGGACAAAGTTTATTGTTTTGGAAAGGACGTTCTAAAGGTATGATTCACACTCGTGGTATTGAATTAGATGATTTACGTTATATTTTCTTTCCTAAAGGATATGAAAAGTATGGCTACTTAGGTATGATACCTTACGATAAAGATAGTGACATTGGTAAAGCAATGTTCCCACTTGTATTGGCAATGGATTATGAAGCAAAACCAAAATGGTGTCCAAGATGGTTTCTACGTTTCTTAGAAGTATTTGGTGATGATAGATCTATTGTTAGAGTTAGGAATAGAAGATTACATAACCTAAAACGTAAACTAACTAAAGGTATAATGATGTGGGATTATAAAACTAAATGGCAGTGGTATGATTTACGAATCAGTATTGCCTCACCTGAGTACCTACAGAACTTAGCTGATGATATTGAGTACGGGTTTTACAAACGAGGAGAAAAACAAGAAGAGAAATGAAAGAAGAAACACTAGCAACAAATAATATTGTTTTAGACGCGGCTTCGCCGAACTACACAATCATCCCCGCCGCTACTTATACAACAATCAAAACACCAAACTATGTAGGTGGTTATAGATTAGGAACAGACAACTATGTTCAATTTAACCTAACTTATAAACCAAATTGGTTTCATCGCACTATGATGAGATTGTGTTTTGGATATAAATGGGTAAACCTTTAACACCCAACAAGAAATGAAAGAAGATATCTTTAAGAAGATAGAACCTAATGAAGCACTAAAGAAGGCAGCAGAAAAGTATAAAAAAGGGAAGGATATGAGCAAGCTAAATCAAATTAAAATACCAGTAGATATTGAATCCTATAATTGGAAGTTGGTTAGAGAATCAGATGGACTAACTAAAGAGTCTAAAGAAGTATTATGGTTAGAGTTCAATGAAGATAGTACTTTCAAATCTAAACATAGTGAACCTGCTGTTGGTAGATCTCTACTTATGTCTCCATTCAATCAGTTCTTTACCTGGCAAACAACTACAGTTACAGAAATCGTGGAGGAGCGAGAGGATTATATTAAATTTAAAACACAAAATAGTAATTACGAGTTATTCAAACTATGAGAAAATACCTAATAATAGGTCTATCAGCATTAGTAATAGAGGTATGTTCTACATTTTATATTAGAAGTGTAGCAGAAGGAAATGTACCAATGATGTTACTTTTTGCCTCCATTGGACCATTTTTAGGGTTACCATTTCTTGGTTATATGGTTGAGTCTAAAACTTGGGGAGAACGAATCAAACAAGCTATATCACTAAGTATTGGATATGCTATTGGTGTTATGATAGTAGTATATTTTATTAAATAAGAATATGAAAGCAATATTAGAATTTGATTTACCAGAAGAACAACCCGAATTTGATAATGCTGTTAATGGAGGGAAATGGTCTATAGTGGCATGGGAATTAGATCAACATTTAAGATCTCAACTTAAACACAATGATAAATTAACTGAGAAACAATACGATACACTTCAGGAAGTGAGAGATAAATTGTGGGAGATTGTAAATGAATATAGTTTAAATTTTGATTAATATAAAAGAGGAGTTAGTTGCCTACTTAAAAGATAGTTCGTATCTTTAGTACATGGGAGAAAAAAGAGGCAATACCGGAAAACTAAAGTACGACTTTAATACCGCCTGGGTATGTGAGGTTCAATTCAACAACGGTAAATGGTACCGCATCATTGAAAGAGACTTTAGATCCTTTAACGGTCCCAGAAGGCTAACCGCTCCTAATAAAGCAGAGCTAGGTAGATTTGATGTAGGGTCAGAAACTTTTGAGTATGAAGGACCTTACTACTATTGGAATACTAATACCGAGTATGATCCGGATAAGCAACCTAAAGGAGAAATAATCCAGCAGAAAGGTAAAGAAAGACAGCAGGCAGAACGAACATCAGTTGCCGGCTTATAAAAAAGTTATTATATTTAAATTATGGATCAAAAAGAATTATCAGACGGTCTTGAGTTAGCAGGTCTAGGATTTGCAAATGGCAAGGCACCCGGTTATCCATTCACCGAAAAAGAGAAATGGAGTATGATTGAAGAAGCAGCAGAAGCTTATGGCAAATTCCTAGATGCACTTAAATGTGATTGGAGGAATGATCCTAACTCAGCTGACACTCCTAGGAGAGTTGCTAAGGCTTATGTATTGGATCTTTGGAGAGGTCGTTATGACATGATGGATAATGTTACAGCATTTCCTTCGGATGGTTATGACGGAATGGTCTTTGAAGGTAATATTCCAATTACATCTATGTGTTCACACCACCATCAAACAATCCAGGGACGAGTTCATATTGGATACGTTCCAGGTCAGGACGGTAAGGTGATTGGCTTATCAAAGCTTAATAGAATAGTTGAATACTTCGGACGCCGGGGTTCTATTCAGGAGCAGTATACAGTCGCTGTCCATAATGCAGTAGATAAGATCTGTGAAGGCAATCAAGGAGTGGCAGTAATGGTTGAGGCAACTCATAACTGTGTATCATGTAGAGGGGTTAAGCACTCGGGTGCATCAATGAAGACTTCAAAGTTATCCGGATGCTTTATGGAAGAGGATTCGGCAAGAGCAGAGTTTTACGAGTTTGTGAAAGGGTATGCGTGCAAGTAAGCGGGCGCAGAGGGGGGCTTTTAATCTCCAAAATTTGGCTCGCGAATTCTCACCATATATATAAATTATCTCTATGATTAAAATAGCACACGAATCACCCATCTCTATCTTTCCCCAGGTCCAGTCTTGGACGGACTATGATTATGCCCTGGTCCATCTCTTTGAAGAGTCGCCGGAGTACTTGGAACTGTTTAAAAAGGCCCTGGCCGGCGGTCGGGAGGTGATCCTAGATAACTCAATCTTTGAATTGGGGTCTGCCTTTGACATGAAGAAATTCGCCGAATGGACTGCCGAGATAAAACCTACCTGGTATATCATTCCGGACGCGTTAGAGGATTCTCTTCAAACGAGAATGAACGCCGTTGAATGGAATGCACATTACCGAGAGAAGGTTCCTGGGAAATGTATAGGCGTGGTTCAGGGTCGGACCTATCAAGATATAATTGATTGTTATCAATTCTTAGATAAGGAAATAGACGTTGATATGATCGCCATATCATTTGACTATTCTTATTATGAGACCGAGAGTCCTCATGAGAATAAATTAGTATCTTGGATGCTTGGGAGGATCAACCTCCTTCATAGAATGTACAGGGAAGGTTACATTAATGAGAAAAAGCCTCACCACCTATTAGGATGCGCGTTACCTCAAGAAGGTCTGTTTTATCGCGATCTTCCTTTTATCTACTCGATGGATACTTCCAATCCGGTAGTTCACGGCAGTAAGGGTATTCTTTACAAGCAGGGGCAGGGTTTATGGTCTAAGTCTTCACAGAAGTTATTTGAGATGATCAATATGCCTAAGGAACAATGTTATCTTCCTTTGGTTGCATCTAATGTTGAACAGTTTAGAGAGTTTTGGAACGGATGAAATGGATAGCATTCTTTTCACAGACCGGGTCTGAGATTGTTGAAATCTCGCGACGGATCGGACGAGAGCCGGATATGATTATTACTAACAATCGTCCGGCCCATCTAAGGACTATTAATCCGGAATTACTTAAGATAGGTTCGGCCTTGGGTATAACACCGAATAAACCTGAACTGGTAGACTATCTACAGAACCTAAGACATCTACCGGGAGAACCTGATCAAACCTTGATAACCCTTCATGGATGGTTAAGGATAGTACCGAAGGAGGTTACGGATATGTACGAGCATGTTTATAACGGACATCCTGGTCTAATCTCGCGATATCCTGAATTAAAAGGCAAAGATCCTCAAATGAAAGCCTGGAAGATGGATTTAGATACTTCCGGTTGCGTTATTCATGAGGTTACCGAAGAACTTGATGATGGATTTATAATCTCAGAAAAAGAAATTCCTATCAGAAACCTTACCTTGGATCAGTTATTTGAAAACCTTCATAAAACTTCGATTGACTTATGGGTAGATTTTCTTTCAGAGAAGTTGTCTAAATGAATTTAAGTTATTATCTTTAGAGTAAATGAAGATATCTTTCACAGGAGCTCAATCAACGGGTAAGACTACTTTACTTGAGGCTGTTAAGTCTAATGAAGACTTTAGGTTTAAGTATGAGTTCATCGATGAGATTACTCGTCGGATGCAGAAGAAAGGTCTTAAGATTAATGAAGCCGGTGGTAATACTACTCAGTTACTTATTATGAATGAGCATATAAAGAATTTACTTTATGAGAATGCTATCATGGATAGGTGTGCTATCGATGGAGTGGTTTATACTCATTGGCTGTATAAGCAGAATAAGATTGAGAAATGGGTCTGGGATTATGCAAGGAATGTATTCGAGCATTATGTTAATCGTTATGATATAATCTTTTACCTTAAGCCTGAGTTTGATATAGTTGATGATGGGGTTAGATCTGTGGATGTTAGTTTTAGAGATGAGATCGTGGAACTCTTTGAACGTTATATTAAACATGTTAAGATACCTGTTATAACACTATCAGGTACTGTAGAACAAAGACTAGAACAGTTTTATAAAGCAATAGAAAAATATGAACAGTAATAATCAAAACGATGTAGTAGCGATTGCCGGCAAGCACCTAGGTAAGGTCGGCGGGGAAGGTTATAAAGCAACCTATGACCCGGAACTCCTGGTGGCAATTCCTCGGCATTTAAACCGAGAAGCTTATGGAATTAATGAAGGCGATCTTCCTTTTATCGGAGGTGACGTCTGGAATGCTTATGAAGTATCTGCAATTACTACCAAAGGACTTCCTGTTTCGGGTATGATGAAGATATATTGTCCGGCTGATTCACCTTTACACGTGGAATCTAAGTCGATCAAACTATATCTTAACTCGTTTAACATGACCAAACTCGGTGATACTACACAGGAATGTAAGCAATTATTAGAGCAGACAGTCATGGAAGACTTAAGCAAGGCTTTGAATACCCAGGTAAGATGCCGCTTTTTTAATAAGTCAGGTACCCCGGAAGTACCAATGGAAGATGCTGGGTTTGACTCTTTAGATGCTCTGGTAGAATTAGATGAAATCGAATTTGATACCTACCATTCAGATGCTTCTCAATTAAAGGTTGCTGAGACTTTAGATTCAAATGAGGTAGTAATGGTTCATTCAGACCTGTTACGTTCTAACTGCCGTGTGACTAACCATCCAGATTGGGGTGACGTATTTATACATATGGAAGGTAAGAACATGCCTGATTTTAACTCATTGGCTAAGTATATTGTTTCTCACCGTCAGGTAAGTCACTTCCATGAGGAGATTTGTGAGATGGTATTTACTCATATTAATGAGGCTTATAGTCCTGAGAAGTTAATGGTTGCTTGTCTATATACTCGAAGAGGAGGTATTGATATTAATCCTATCAGAGCAACTCACGGTGATATGATTCCAAGCTTCTTTACAGCAATGGATATCAGATTAAGTAAAACCTTAAGACAGTAAAATATATAGAATTATGAATACATCATTTATTTTTGTCCTGCTAGCTATCATCGCTGTATTAGCGATAGTAATCGTGGCAATGGATCATCAAGAAAAGAAAGCTGAAGCAAAAAGATTAGCTGCCGAAGCTGAAGAAATCAAAAAGGCTAAAGCTGCAGCCGCTGCAAAGTCTAGAAGAAAACCTCAACCTAAAAAGCCTGAACCTAAATCAGAGGTTAAGGAATCTGCCCCTAAGAAAGAAGAGTTAGTGGAAGAAGCTCCTAAAAAAGCTTCTACACGTAGAGGGCGTCCTAAGAAAGGTAATGGCAAAAAAGAAAGAAAAGCGAACGGTTCTAAAAAATAAACCGCGCAAGTACAAGATTGGTGATACGGTCGAGGTCGATTTCAATGGAGAACGACACTCGGCCGAAATCATCGACTTATACCAGCCTGAGGATTGGCCTGCTAGATGGGCCTACAAAGTCCGACTCAAGGACGGGTATAAAGTTCCTTTTGTAGGAATAAAAAATACAGAAAAGTTTTGTAATATAGTTGCCTGAATGCGATTTCGTTCGTATCTTTAGATTGTTAATTAGAAATAAGGTTATGAAATTTTTGACTAAAGAAGAAATCCAAGAGCAGGCACCAGCAGTAGCCTCAACCCAAGCTGCCTCTAACGTATCTGATAAGTACGTTCACGTACCAACTATGGAACTTGTTGACGATATGGCCAAGTTAGGCTGGGGAGTCTCTGATGTTAAGCAGGTAGGCTAAAAAAAGGGTCTAAGCAAGTTTAAGAAGCATTTGGTTACTTTCCGTAACGAGAGTATCGTTATTAAAGGAGATGACGGCGAAACTGTTTATCCACAGATTCTTTTAACTAACTCACATGATGGGTTATCATCTTTCCAGTTTAGAGCCGGACTATTCCGTTTAGTATGTTCAAATGGATTGGTAATTGCTACTGAGGACTTCGGTCAGATGCGTATCCGACATAAAGGATATTCGTTTGAAGAACTTAAGAAGACGGTTATGGAGCTTGTTGAAGAGCTACCAGTTACTGTTGAGACTTTGAATAGGTTTAGAGAAGTCGTTCTATCCGATGAGCAGAAGCATGAATTAGCTATGAAGGCAATCGGTATTCGTTTTGGTGAAAATGGAGCCGAGGTTGACGTTCAAGAGATTCTAAAACCTACTCGTAAGGAGGATGAAGGTTCTGATCTTTGGACTGTGTTTAATGTGATTCAGGAGAAGATGGTTCGAGGCAAGTTTAAGTATAAGACTATCAAAGGTCGAAATAAGACTGCCCGTACTATCAAGAACTTCAATCGCGATGTTAAGCTTAATGAAGAGCTTTATCAATTAGCAGAGTCATTTATTTAATGAAGAACCTACTAACAGGTATACTACTATTCTTTTTAGGACAATCCTTAATCTGGATCCAGACCAACGGTCAGTTCGTCTGGAAGTCCTTTAAGGAGAATCCATTCCTGCTTGCATTTGGCTTTGGAACTTTAATTTCTTATATGTTAATCTTTGCAACCAGGTTTACAGTAGAGTATTTTGATGGTATGTTATGGCCGGGTAGGTTCATTGCATTCGGAACCGGGATTGTAGCTTATGCATTGTTAACTTGGTTTTTCTTAGGAGAAGGAATTACAACCAAGACAGCAGTGAGCTTAGGGCTATCCATCATTCTAATCTTTATCCAAGTTCTTTGGAAGTAGAGTTGGTTTTTAAAATATTTATTCGTATCTTTAAGAAATGAATGAGAAAGAAAAACATACCCCAGAAGTTAGAAGAATGGCTCAGCTCATACGTCGAAACATGATGCAGAAGGATCACGGGTCAAAAAAAACTTACAGTAGAAAAAATAAAAGTTGGAAACAGAATAAATAAAGGTTATAAACATGAGTGCATTTTTAGAAATTACTGCAGAATTAGAAAGAGAAAAAGTTAGAAAACTCCTTGAGGACTGTCCTCCTGAGTTTAACCGGTTATCGAGTAAACTACCAGTCGATGTTATCGAGTTCTTAATAGATGAAGGTCTGTTAAACGCCGGCACGTTATGGGAAAAGATTATAGAGTGGTCTGGAAGGGCTAAACATAGTACAGGTATAGGTGCAGATTTTGTTGATGGCACAGATGCTAAAAATGTTTCTATACAAGAATGGCAAGATCCAAAATATTCAGTAGCTAAAGGACATTATATGAGAGATAGAGCTACTGCTACTATTCAAGGAGCAACTAAAAAAGGAGATTTATTAGTTTCCTGTTATAGTAGAAAACGCAAAGAGTATGACTATTTCCGAATACCTCAAGCAATGGTTAACGGTGGTACTTTTAAGTTTGAATATGATTTCGAAACTAGACAATTATCTAAACGTACCCGGGTAAAGCAATTTAAAATGTCATTAAGAGAGCTTTTAGGTAGCTAAGCCCAGAGGCTAATCAAGATCCTATAGCTCAACTGGATAGAGCAGCGCACTTCTAATGCGCAGGTTACAGGTTCGACTCCTGTTGGGATCACCACGCAGTCAGATGCATCTGTTTGTAGTAGCTACAGCAGAGGGGGTTGGGTAACCGGCCCCTTAACGTTCTTTGAATTAATAGAGTTCCTACCCAAACTCCTTCATTAAAAAACAGAAAGGAAAAATACACCATGGAACAAATTTTAGCTTTCGGTTTAGGTATTATGTTAGTCAGTACAATTATATTGGTTTATGTAGTACTTAAGTCAGCAAAACAAGTTAGTAAATGCGTAGAGAATATACGCGAAATTGAACAAAGAATTGATAATCTTCAAAGGGATCTTAACGATAGGGAATACGATTTCCACAGAAACATCGATGAGACGAATAGGAAAGTTGATTCTAGAGTAGATAAGCTGCATGATGTCCTGGTAAGAGACTTACAGGATGTTGAACGCAGAATGGTTGCATTAAAGAAAACAGTTAGTAACGAGTATTAAAAATTAGTATAACCAAGGAGTAAGGGAGAGGAACTTTATTGATTCAGTAGTTGGTATTCAGAATAATAATTCGTATCTTTATCTCAGAATGGCATATAATAGATTTCAATATTGGGTAAAAGGTCCTAGGCATAGGAAGCTTCATAAGCTACAACCTATAGAAGATAAGATTAAGAACGGTGACTTTGATTGGCCGGAAGACGTTGAAAGAGATTATCTGAATCAGAAGAGAGATCTGGAAAGACGTGTTGAAGCTTATAAAGAAAGCCGTAAAGGAGCTAGCCGTATAGATATTGATGTTGAGATCACCCAACAGTTCAAGAAGACAAGAGTGACTCTAATGAAGGTTCAAGAGGAGATGTACCTAGAAGATGAGAAAAGATTACAAGCCTTTAAAGATGAATTATCAAATCTATTTAGAGGAGGTTATGATAGAGAGAAGTTATGGGAGAGAGTCTTAGAAAGTTCTCTTAAAGAGGACTGTAAGGATACTATGGACTTTTACCTATTGTATAAAGAGGAATGGGAAAAACTAAAAAATGGAGCTTAACGTAGAAGAACTTTGGAGTAGAATTAATCCTGAACTAACTAAGGAGAGGGTTCCTTTAGGTACGGCTGCTGAGGTTAGATTCCTACAGAAGCACGGTATTGCTCACCAACATAATATCTTAACAGCAGATATAATTGAATCAGAACAGTATCAGTATTTATCTAAACGCAATCCGGATGTTGGATGGGGAGATATAAAAGAGGTTGTGTATCCTCTACTTACCGAAGTTGTAGAGTTTCAAAAAGAAGGTATCCCGATTACTGATCCGATTACAATTCCGTATTATATAGACGTATTAATTAGACATCTTGCCGCTACGGGTAAATCTCAAAGACATACTATCAGATTTGGAACCAATCCTGTATCTAAAAAAGCCTTAAAACAGCTACAGGAGGTATGGCCAGTTATTCAAGCAGTAGATCAGTATAAAGATGATCCTGAGACTGGAGGTCTAAGATATGAACTTTGGGGTAGAATTACTGAGAGTCTATGGTTTCTAGTTTCAGCTAACTTAATGCCGGAGCTTATATACCTAACTGATATTTTATTACACCATGTAAAAAAGGTATTCAAGTATAATCCTACTAATAGAGTCTTTAGCGGAGCCATTAATGAAGCTTACCGCGGCAGGGTATTAGTATCTTTGAGCTTTATGAGAGCGGAGGTTTATAAGAAGAATGGAGAAGTAGAAAAAGCAAAACAAGAATATCGAAATATTTACAAAGAGTGGGAACCTAATGAAGTCTTATCTACTTTAACTTCAAGCAGGGTTATAGAGGCTTGTACTTCTCTATATTTATTAGAACCTACAGAAGAAAACAGGCAAAGAGTTATTACTAAATGGAATGAAGCTTTAAATTATAGAATTGAGTTTGCAACAGAAGAATTGAGAGAAAAGTGCTTAATAACCTATATGGTAGCTAAACACCTGTTTGATTATAAAATACAATGAATGAACTAAAAGTCGAAAGAGCGGTTATTGAAGTAAACGGAGGTTGTAACTATACCTGCCAGATGTGCCCTCAAACAGATCCCGGACGTCATAAAGGCTTCTTAAAGAAAATGCCTTTGGATTTATTTGAAGAGATCGTTGCTCAATGTGCCGAGAAAGGATTAAGGGTAGTTAATTTAGAAGGTTCCGGTGAACCTACCTTAGCTAGAAATCTACCCAAGTATATTGAGATTGTAAGAAAGTATGGAGCTAATGCTGATATATTCTCTAATGGGTTTAAATTTGAGAAAGGATTTGCTCAAGACTGTATTGATGCTGGGTTGAGTAGGTTTAGAGTTTCTGTTATTGGTTATAATAGGGAGCAGTATATCAAATGGATGGATA
>Ga0181572_10000400_pt1 | contig 31317 bp, 21 predicted proteins | sample 101ome_26_FD_133004 | JGI IMG/M metagenome (GOLD analysis project Ga0181572, IMG submission 133004) | Coastal salt marsh microbial communities from the Groves Creek Marsh, Skidaway Island, Georgia - 101408AT metaG (megahit assembly) | ecosystem: Environmental > Aquatic > Marine > Intertidal... | reverse complement strand
TAAACCCCCAAGATGTTCAAATGTCTCGTCTGAATCGCCGCCAAAATTTTTCTCACTCTCCAAGCCGCTGTGTATTCATCTCTCACGTGGTGGTCCACGACTCTTCGAATGAAGCTCATCGCCTCTTCACCCATTTCGCCGTACCAGCCAAGTGCAAACGGCACGAATTCGCTCGTCAACCCATCCAAAGGGACGAAGTTCACCCATGCGGGCGAGCTTCTCTTCTTCTCTTCTGCGCCCTCTAAGTGGTTGTCGACTGCCAGAATGTCAGTGCCACGGCGAGTGAGTGGCGCCGCGTTGGTGAGATCAAACACAATCTTGACGTTGTCGTCGAAGGCGTTGTCAATGACCATGTCTGGTCGATGTTTCTTGCCTCCCTCGACAAAGCAGCTTCGTGAAAAGTCTGCATCTTTCTCGAATACACACGTTTTGCCTCCGCTGAGTAGTTTGTTCATGGTGGCCCCAAAAATGCGCATCACTGCATCGTGTCGCCGTCTGGTGCCCCAATGGCCACTCTTCTTGTGGTCCCACAAACTCTGGAAGCCCATCCGTTCCGCGAACGTGAATTTCTCGTCGCCCTCGCCTGCGACAATCGGTTGCGCGAGAGTGAGTCGCAAGACGACCGGCAGCGCTGCGTCCGTGATGTAGTTTGCACCTCGGAAGCCCGCAGCGTCGACCCTGTTGTCGTCATCGATTGCTTTGAAACTCGTAAAGTCGAGCCCGCCTTGAATCGATTCGATTGCTCGCCATCGGGACCGCGCGCTTTCAAAATCACTTATACTGTATACTCATACGGACTCACTACTACGGCAGAAAATTCGACGCGACGACGCGACGACGACGATTGTGGCGACGAGACTCGGCACACGCTGAATTACATGTTGGTTCTACGCGACGGACGCATCTTGTTCACCAAAGCCGGACACAAGAGCGTTTTAAGGACCCCTAAGTGACTTTGCTCATGCATGACGATTTCATCAGATTTTGGGACGCCAACACGAATCGAGCGCGCGTTTCATTCGAGTCTCGTCGTGGCGTCGGCGTCACACTCGCGCGGACGTAAAAAATCCACGCGTCCGCGCGGGTGTGCGACATGCGCGGTGACGAAACGTGCGATCGCGACGTCGAGCGCGCCGGCGCGGTCGACGCCGTCGTGGACGCGGCGCCCGCGACGTCGTCGGTTCGGGGGAATGGCCGCGGGTTGGCGTCTCCGAGCGTCGAAGCGCGCGCGCGCGTGCTGGGCGGTAAGGGCTCGAAGACGCTCGGGAAAAAAGTCAAAGACGTCGTCAGCATCGTCGACGTCTATCGCGTCAGGCCTCGAAAGCCGTCGCTCATCGGCGGACTCGTCTCGGTCGCCATCATTCCTGCCACCGCGATTTTCGTGTGGGCGCTGTACGCCGATTTGAAGACGTCGCCTCCCGTGGAGAGTCAAGAGATCATGTGGACCTACGACGAGGGTCCGTACGAGGCACCGCTTCGATGCGAAGCCCCTGGAGGGTGCTGGGTGAGCAACAACTACGGGGACGACTCCCACCACCCCTCCGGCCTCGTCGCTGAGGAGAAAGATTGTGTCTTCCTCGGGTACAAGGAGAACAAAACCGTGCACCTGGCGTACAGTTTCGAACCCTTCGAGGGATTGAGCGTCATCGCCGCGAGACCTTCGACGCCGGATCCCAATTTTAAGGTGGCCTCCATCCTCTCAGACATGAATTATTGGAAGGGACGATTCATCTATAACGAAGGCGTCATGCCGTTGTGGTCGTACACCATGGGAGGCATGACCACGGTGACGTTGGTCATCACCCACAACGAAACGCTTACGGGCGTCGGGGCGAAGCGCACGGAATTTTTCCTTCACCACATCTCGTCCGAGGACACCATTACGCCCGGCACCACGGGAAATAACACCAAGTGCGAAGACGGCCGCCCCTCGTCGACTCACTTACAGGCGAGGTTTCGTCTCGCTCCAGAATTTTACAAGGTGACCGTTCGACGCGCGTGGAAATCCTATCTCGCCTTCTTCGGCGCCTCGAGCGGGGTGTGGGCCGCGTTTGTCGCGTGGGGATCCATTCTCGTCGCGACGTCGGAGTCGTTCAAAGGCGTGATGTGCGCCGGCGCCGGCACCGCCGGCGCCGCCGGCGCCGTCGCCGCGGCGTCGTCCCGCATGGTCACCGGCGAGTGAGAGTCGCCGTCGCGTCAGGGAAACCCATACAAAAAAGGAAGGCAGTGCAGGGTGTGGTCGTATGAGTATACAGTATAGAGATACCGTCAGTTCCCCAATAACGTGCCTTAAAATGTTACGGTCGATTTGAGCGACGCCGCGCGGCGCGTCGCGCACGACGTGCGCGACGATCGACGCGCTCCTTTCACGAACCCGAACGCGTAGAAGTCTATGAAACATAATAATACATTTTTCCAAGCAAGTCTATCCATGGTCTACGCGTGCGCGCCTTTTTTTCGTCGCAAGCCGTCGACGTCAAAGTCGCGGGCGTTGTCGAGGTCGTTGACGGCGTCTTCGTCGATCCATCGACGGTCGTCGTCGTTCGTGTCGGCAGTCACCGGAAAGTCACGAAGTCGAATCTTTCCGAATACTCGCAAAATCCACGCACCCAACGACGGGCTCGTTTGAAAGTCTTGGCCCAAGGATCGCATCGTCGCGCGTTCGGTGAGCGACAACGCCACCCGCTCGATCCTTTGATACCGTCTCCGCATGGTAAACGTCGACCCGGAAATGAACGCGCGCTTCGACTGAAAACTAAACATGAGTTGAACGCGCGCGCCGCGCGTGTTTTGACCTCCCCTGTGATACGTTCTCGAATCGTACACCAACGCCGACCCTTGGCGCGTCGCTCCGACGACGCCGATGACGTATTTTGTCTTCGCGTCCCACGGCGGATGAAACGCCACCGTGTTATCCGTCGGATCAATGCGCACGTGCGCGTTAAAAAAGTCCATCTCTCCGTTGGTAACGCCGTGAGTCTCGGGGATGTCTATGCGACCATTTTCGAGATAGACGTCTCCGAGACCGTGCGCGCGAATCGCCTCCGTACTATTCAACTCGTACGCGACGGCGCGCATCAAATTCATCGCCGAATAGACGTCAAACTCGACGACGGGATTCGGCGCGTTAAAAAACAATTGCGTCGGCCCGAGATCCACCGGTGTGTCTTGAAGCGACACGAACACGCTCACCAACCGATCGCCTCCGTTGACCCCGTCCGCGTCGGTGTGCAGACGTTGCTGCGGCGACCCACCGCACGTGACGAGCGCGCTCAGCTCCACGAGTTCCGCTTCGTCGTCGCCGAAAATGTCGACGAGCGCCGGTTTGAGCTTGGAGATTATTTTATTCATCGAACGCGTCACCGTTTTCGTGAGTCGAAGAGACAGATCGAAACGCTCTTGGCAGTTTGCCAGCTTTCCGAGACACCCGGAATCCTTCTGATACGCCTGTGAACTTCTCAATAAATCCAACACGTGCGCTCGCGTCTCGTCCGCCTCTCGCTCGCTGAGCACGGGATCGGTCGTGAAGAATCCATACCACTCGAGCGCGCTCGCGAACGCGCCTCGCGTCTCCTTGTTCAATTCGAGCGAAACGCCGTCACCGGCGAGCGAGCGCAACGCGCCGCCTCTCTGTCGTCGCTCATCGGGCCAACCGAAGAGACGACGTCGCGCCGTCAGCGAGCGCAATCGCGTCGGCGCGTCGATGCGACACGCGCTCGAGTCTCGCTCCAGCGCCCTCAATCGACCCTCGGTCGCCGTCCAGGATGACGAGGGTGAGGATTCATCCTCGATCCTCTTCGCGCCGCTCGTCCGGAAGAGTCGCACGGACGCGCCGAGAACGAGCACGAAAACGACGAGACGCTCGAGCGCGCGTTTCGCGCGTCTGACGCGCGTTCGCGCGCGCTCCCCACCGCGTCCGCGCACCATGGCGCGTCGAGCGGTGAGGCGTGCATGAAATCATCGAAAACAAAATATCGCACCCTCTGGTGCGGGACGACGAGGCGTCAGAGCGCGGCGCGTGGATCGCGACGCGGGCGGCGTCGAGGGACGAGCGCGCGATGGTGACGACCGATCGGGCGACGTCCCGTCGGTCGAGCGCGGCGGCGGCGCGGCGGGTGCGACGAGCGAGCAAGTCGACGGTGATGGTCGCGGTGATGTTGGTGCTGGTGCTGGTGACGACAACGACGCTGGTGATGACGACGGTCGCGGCGGCGGACGACCGCGGGGGTGGTGACGTGGAAACACCAGACGCGATCGACGAGGCGTTCATGGCGTGGTACGACGCTCGCGCGGCGGTCGGGGACGAGACGGCAAGGACGCCTCCGCCCGTGTACGCCAACACGGCGGCGCGCGGACGCGACGACGCGACGCGGGGGATCGACGCGCGGAGGCAAAGAGGATTATTCGGGAGCACAGCCGCGCGCGAAAAGGGTGAAGAGTCCAAGTCGCGAAAGAGAGGAGGCGTCGGCGACGACGACGTGTTGCCCAAATTCCGAATCCGCGACGCGTTGACGGCGAGTTCGCCGACGAGAGCGCTGGGCAAAGAGAACGACGAGTGGGCGCTGGCGCTTGAACTCGCGAAAGAGCGCGCGAAAGGGAAAGCATCGAGATATTCTCCCTTCGTGGAATCACTGTACGAGCACACACCGGCGGCATCGACGCGCGTGCCAAAGAAAGCGAGTGTGTTGTTGCGCGGACACGCGGCTGCGGCGACGCTCAAGAGATACCAGGACGACGCGATCGAAGGATGGAAAAAATCTGAAAAAATATTTAAAAAATTTCCAACAATATTTTCAAGCGATGACATCACGCGAGAGGCGTTTGAAGAGGCTTTGGCGATCGTGCGGGCCACCGCGCTTGCGGCGACGAGCGACGAAGGCGTCGTGCGAGCGCTCGTGCCGATGGCGCATTTAGTCCCGCACGACACGCGAAGCGCGGTGCCGTGCGTCAAAATCGTCAACGACACATTCGTCGTCAACGTGGACGAGTTTAATGAGGGAGAAGAACTCGTATGTAGTCATGGGAATTTTTCAGACGCGGAGACGTTTGCGAGGTTCGGCGCCGCCGCTCTCTACTCTGCTGAAAAAAATTCAAACGACAAGATAGTGTACCGATTCGCCGAAGAAGAGCACGGTGAAAAGGATTTTTCACAGTGTGGATCTCCGGGAGAGACTGGATTCAGAGAGCGCGGCGCGACGAAAGCTCTATTGTGCAAACTGAGACTCGCTGCGGCCAACGCGACGGAGTGGCGCGCGGTTAAAAATTCCGTGCACGCGCTTCGAACGAAACCGCTGAGCGAAGAGAGCGAAATCGCGGTGTATGAAGCATTGTTCACCACTTTGATCGATCTGCTGAACTCGTACCCGAGCAGCGACACGGAAGATGAGGATCTTCTCGCCAGACGAGAATCCTTGTCGCGAGACGAGCGACTCGCCGTCGCTATTCGTCTCCGTGAAAAGCGTCTCGCGTTGAGCAGTTTGAATCACCTCCAACACACTGGGCGGAAACAGTTTGGCGGGAAACTTTTCGACGCTCACTTTGCGAGCGCGTTACCGACGCCATTCAGCGTGGGTAAGGATGAACTCTGATGGACGCGCGCGGCGACGGTGTACGCTAGTAGAGATGAATGTATTAATACAAAAGTAATAATTCGCGACGCGCCGCCTTTAAAAATCGACATACTCTGGAACCGAGTTCAGCACGTCATCGAGCTCCGTTCTGAACTCTTCCTTCGCCCTGTTCGTTTTACCCCCGACGACGATGCCTGTTTCTTCCTGAATGGCCCAAATCTGCGAGTGAGAAAGCAAACTCAGAAACGACGTCACCATGAGTCCGGCGAAACCGGCGTACACGAGGGGAACGCCGGGATCCGTCTTCAACTCCAATCCGGTGCTTCCCTTGACGTCGCCGACCACGATTTTCAATCCATCGACGACGATCGGCTTTTTACTCTCCGGACGACGCACGCCGACAAAGGCGCCCTTGCTATCGTACACCGCGACGCTCTGGAAGTCTCGAGCGACGAGCGAAATCCCGCGGTTCTGATCCCCCTCAAAGTCTAACGGTAAGAATGTTCCCCATATGCGCCCTTCGAAACCAGCTTTTCCTTCGAGCGACGCCATCGGGAGCACGTACGTCTGTTGTTTGCCCCCGACTGAAACGCCGTCCGCGGCGTCATCCGGGCTGCTCGGCGTCTCCACAGTCACTTGCATGGATGATAACGCCCAATCCGTTTGGTACATGGTCACGCCTCCGACTCTCAACGGCACGTTCACAGAAATGGTTTTTCTCGACGTTTCTTTCCCTTTCGGGTCGACGACGCTCAGATCGGAATAAAACTGGGACACTTGTCCGTTCGGCAAGTAGTCAATCGTAAAGTCGTTCACTTGTACGGTGGACTTTGCGACGCTAGGCATCGACGATAGGAGAGAGCCACGAGATAAACCCGAGGCGATGTCGAAGGATGAACCATCGGGAACCATCACCGAGCCACTGAGTCCGCCGAGACCGCTGTACGCGGCGCCGCCCAGCGTGAATAACAACGCCGCGTGGACGCCAATTGGCGCCAATCGCCCTATGAGCCCCTTGAACGCGTACATTTTCTTGCCTTTGATGAACACTTGATATCCACGCTCGGCTAATAAATCGCTAAAATCATCCAGTCTCGCGCGAGGCACGGATTCGGCTTCATCCATGGCGAGAAGCGTCGCGCGACGATCTAAAAATTTCCACTTCGCGGCCACCTTCCACACCGGCCATTGCCTCGTCACCGTACACGCCGTCAGAGACGCTCCCAAGAGGCCTAGTAAACCTAAAAAGTACCATGTGGTGTAAATGTGATCGAGCCCAAGGTCCAAAATCACGGGGAAATCGAGAAATCCGAGGGTTGGATTTTCAGTCGGGTAGTTTTCGACGTACCACGAGTACGACTTGTTTTGCTCTATGACGGTACCTAGCGCTGAAAACCCAGCGATGATCAACAACTCACCGATCGCGAGCGGTAACGAAGAGAGCGATTTCAACGTTTTCTTCCCCATGGCGGGTAACTCTTGCTCAAACAGCCATCGTCTGAACGCGTCGTCGTCGTCGTCGTCGCTCTTCCCTCCGGCGCGGCTCGACGACGCCTCGCCGTCACCCAACTCGGGCGCGCTCTTTACCTCTCGCTCGCTCGTCCCGCTGGGACGCGCGCGCGGCACCCACGCGCGTCCCCGTCGCGAGCTCGCGCTCGAGGCGCGTCCGAGCGCGCTCGACTCGCCGCTCGCCCGCGAGACGGAGGCGCCGCGCCGAGCGACCGATGTCGACGCCACGCGGCGGGCCCGATCGCCGACGACGCGGGAGAACATCGCGGCGCGCATGATGACGCGACCCGCCGACGATTCTTCACGGGCGGGCGACGCGCGCGCGATCGAGTGCGGGACGCGCGTCGCGTTCTCCACTTGTAGAGCTTCACGGGGGTGGAGCCAAAACCCTGGCGCCCGCGCGAAGACGCCCCGCGGCGCCTTCATTCGTGACGAGACATCAATCATCAAATTCAACGCTATCGCTATCGCTACGAGTATTCTCATCACCATCGTCATCACCATCGTCGTCGTCGCCATCGTCGTCGTCGCCATCGTCGTCGTCGCCATCGTCGCTCTCGTCAACCTCGTCGCTATCGTCGTCGCCATCATCATCACCGTCGTCGTCGTCGCTCCCGTAGTCGACGCACGGATGAAAGTATTGAATTCTCAGTTGCTCGGCGAAATCGCCGTCGCACTCGTCGAAGATGATGTTCGACGCCGTGTCGCCGTGGAGAAAGTGCGTGACCATGACGTCCGTCATGCCCGCTCCGGTCGCGGCGCCCCAATATGGGGCGATGTAGAAGAAGACGTAGAAGGCGACTTTGTCGAGACTCCGCGGCGCGTGTCGTCTCGGCCACTCCCTGAGCGGGGAAGGGCTCGCTACAGGATTGTCGTCTCGGGAAAATCGAAACCCGCAGGAGCACTCGCATCGAGGACACGTCACCGGGCACCACTTGTATCCTTTGAACCAACTGTAATCGCCGTGGCTGACGTCGTTTTCGACGTAAACGTCCGTCGTGTAATCGAGAGACGAACGTCCGAGGAAATCTTCGTACCGAGCCCACACATCGCGGAGCGGTTCCTCTACGTCTGTAGATTTGGGAGGATCGCTCGCGAAGACGCAATAGCGCGAATAGAACCCGTTGGGGTTGAACAAGACGCGAGTGATGACCGACGACGGAAACTTTTCGCCACCCTCGTCGTCGTGTGCGCGAGAGCGGCCGCAGGAACCGAACGCGTGACTCGCCAGAGGACGCGCCATGCGAGTCTCGGTCAACACGTGCCCGCACTCGTGAACGACGGGAACGTGCGCTCCTCGCCAAAAGAATTTCTCGAGCTTGATGCGTTCTAAAATCAGCGATAAACGCGAAACCGTGTCGTCCGTCGATAGGAGCAGCCATCTAAAATCGTCGTCCAGCGCGAGACACGGCACGAAGTGCATGATCCAAAAAGAAAACTTTGTCGGATGACGCGCGCCGCGCGGAAGCGTCTCTTCAATCTCGTCCCAAGAGAGTCCGCGCCATGCGTCGTCACCGTCGCCGTCGTCGTCGCGGTTCCCGCCTGCGTCGCGCGCTCTGAGCGCCTCTATGATTCTACTCATCAATTTTCTCGCATCTCGAATTCTACTTTCGCTAATCGTCTCCACGCCGAGACTGTACACGTCGAGTCCGGAGCACACGTCCGTGTCGAGCCACGCCGAAGGGGTGAGTCGCGTCGCGATCGGTTCGTCGTCCCGATGAGCGTCGGCGCGGTTCGTCGACTCTCGAAAATTGAAATCCGCCGGAAACCCGCACCAAACCAACGAAATCGCTCGAAATTCGACGACGTCCGGATCGTCCGCGCCGCACGTGCGCGTGAACGCGTCGTCCTCCGCGTTGGCGCGTCGCGTCTGATGTCCGTTTTGATTTCTAAACATCCACTGACACAGCGTGCCGACGCCCCCGTAAATCGCCGAGCGTCCCCTCTGGTACGCCCCCGGCACACCGACGACGCCTAAAACGTCTAAATCTTGAGCGACGGTGAAGTGACTCGCGTCGCCGGTGAAGACGACGAGACCGGTGTCCATTCTCGCCGGCGCGCCGCCGCCGGCGACGACGCTCGCGGCGCCGTCTCGAAACGCCGTCGCCGGATCCTCCCCCCTCGTCTCGTCCCATCCCTCCAACCCTAACCCTCGATCGATCGAACGCGCGTACGCCACCAACTGTCGCGCGCGCGTCTCCCCGTTCGCCGCGCCGACGGTGAACCTTTCGACGGCGCGTCTCGGCGCGTACAACGCTTCCCCAGGAACCAACGCGCGAAGCGCGCTCTTCACGTCCGTGATCACGCACGTCGGTCGATCTCGAGGATCGTACGCGACGCCTCCCCCTCGTCGTCCTCGATCGTACCCTCTCACGCGCGCCAACGCCCCTCGAATCCGCTCCGCGTGCGCATCCATCGCCTCCTTGGCGACGAACGCCGACACGACCGCGTCATCGTCCTCGTCATCGTCATCGTCGTCATCGCCGCCTCGGTGCGCCGATCGCGCCTCCCTCGCCGCGACGCGCGCCGCACCGTTCCGAGTCGCCCCCATCGTCTCCACGTCCACCCTCGTGCGCATCCCGTCGTCCCGCGTCGTCGCACCACGGACCCGTCGTCGTCCCGCGCCGTTCGGCGAGGTCGAATCGGCGAATCGAGGCCGACGTGTACATCTTCCTTCATCGGCGTCGAGTGGTTCGTATACGTGATCGACCGTTCTTCATAGTGTGTTCCTTAGAAATCCTAAGGTGTGGGCGTCGACACGTCGTCGTCGTCTCCCGGTCGCGGGTTCGCGCGAGGGGGTGGACCGGTCCTGACTCGTCGCAGGTGGAGGTATTTTTTATCTCTATGTAGGTATCTCTACTACCTATTAGATAGATACCATTAAAGTTCACTCACTATATATAATATGTGATGTTCACATGATACAAAAGTACGTCACGGTGCGACGACGGCGCGACGTGAGGGACGACGATAACACCCAATCGCACCACGTCTCTCCATTCATTCATCTCTCCATCGTCCGTCGCGAACGCGCGACGACGGACGAACTCGCGTCGTCGTTCGACGTCCGGCGTCCGACGTCCGACGTCGCGCGCGCGCGCGAACGCGAGACGGCGAGGACGTCGCGATGACGGCGTCGAGGAGGAGGACGAGCGCGAGGAGGCGGTGGAGAACGAGGCGCGGGTGCGCCATCGTCTCGTGCATCGTCGTCGCGTGCGCGTCCGTGGGCGTCGAGGCGGCGAATGCGGCGGCGACGGGCGTGCGAGGATATTACGTCAACGGTCGAGGCGAGGCGACGCGGCGATTGGCGATGGAACACGGGTTTTCGGGGATGTTTGACGAGGGAGGATTGACGCGCGTGGGCGCGGTGGACGCGACGAGAGCGTCGACGCTCGTCTCCGCGTACGAGAGCGAGGCGTGTAAACGCACGCACTGGGCGAAGAGTGGGGATTTAGCGATCAGTATGTTTAGTGGGGAGTACTTGGAGCGACTGGGGGCGTCGTTATCGCACCTGGAGGCGATATATAAGGCGTACGACGACGGCGCGAACGCGGCGTTGATTTTGGAAGACGACGCGAAACCAGATTTGATGCCGACGTGGTCGACCGATTTGGACTCGTACGTCGAGCGATTGCCCGAAGATTGGACGTTGGTGCAGCTGTCGGCGTTGGGTCGGGAGTCTGCCGTCGAAACGCTCTTTTTTGACTGGCAGAGAGAACGCTCGCGTGCGCCGGGAAAATCGCTGTCGACGCTTCCGAAGGGCGTTCGACGATTACAGGGCACGCAAGCGTACTTGATCAGTCGACGCGGGATGAGTCGATTAGTCAAGGCGTATCGAGCGCCGGGTGGTAAGGTGGACGTGTGCGCGATGACGTGCGTGGAGTTTGAAGAGTGCGTCCTCGCCGACGGCGTGCACTTGGACGAACACTACCGCGTCGCGACGCCGCCGCTCTTCGTGCGACGCTGGGCGTCGGACGACGCTCCGAGCGGGAGCGGGATCGATTATCTCGATGATTCTCGACACATGGTGTACAGTTGGGCGGTGAGCCTGTCGTTGACGAAGGGTCTATCGGCGAATATGCGAATGGACGGGGAGATGATTGCGAACGTTCTCGACGAGGGATTAAAAGTTCCCGATCGTTTAACCCCGAACTCGTTCGCCGAACACTTTAGATATTACTGCAAATTGCACCACGGAGGTGGTGCGAAGTGTTCTATCAAGAGGAGGCACTTGACGAACCAGAAACCGCCCAAGCCGCACCGCGAGGAGATTCGCGAGGTCGTCGTCGATGAACGACGCGACGCCGACGCGACGCCCGACGCGACGACTCGCCTTCGGAGAAATGAATCCTCCCTGGGACGCGTCGCCTTACAACGGGACATGCCACCGCCGAAGACGAACCTATTGTTTGATTACGCGACGTCGACGCCCTTCATTTCCATGTACATCTTCGGCGCTGTGGCGGCGGGCGTCCTCGTCACGAGCTTCGTCAAGCGACAGGATTTCGTCGCGAGCGCGCCGGACGAGCTCGAGGTGATTCTTCCGATAGACGCTCAAACGGAGGAGTACTATAGCTAACTAGCGTGTGTAAGTATTACACCATACATAGATAGAAGACATACTGACGACGACGACTATTCATCCGGTTTCATGCGTCTGGCGTTTTTAATCTTGTCCTTGAGCTCTTCGTAATCCCCCGTAAAGTCAAAAATCAATCCCAGATTATCGACGACTTGGTGCCACACCTCGCACTGTCCACACTGTACCCACATCGTCCCCCGCTCCAGAACGTCCGGATTGATCATGCGCATCGTTCGCCCCTCGCACTTGTTACACGTAAACGTCATCTGCACCCGCCGCCGCGTCCTCGGGAGCTGCACGCTCGCCCGCTTCGAATCAGCAACCTCGTCGTCGTCGTCGTCGTCGTCGTCGTCGTCGTCGTCGTCCGCGCGCGCGGTGCCGTCGCCGAGAACGTTCGCGCGTGCGATCGTTCGAACCCACGCGTCGACGACGTTCGCGTCGCGCCCGCGTCGCGACCATCGCGAGACGACGGCTGGTGGACGCCCTGCGCTCGCAGCCGCGCGAACGACGGAGCGACGCGTCGCGGTGGCGGCTGCGGAGCACGACGCACGGGCATTAGACGACGCTCGAACGCTCGCGGTCGTCGCGCGGGGCGCGAGACGCGGCGCCGCGGTGATCGTGAACGACATGAGTGGATTGATGATCGACGAGCGCTCGCGTCGACGAGTGCGGGCCTCGCGCGGAGCGAGAGGGATTTCATTCGATGGATACTTTGGTCGCGTTTGTTTGGTGCTGTGGTTGCGTACGAATTACATAAACCGCCATTCATTCCTTCCGCACATCATTATCATTGCTAGCAATCATTTTGACTAAGTCTGGCGTGGTGTTCCATCGCAGCCGACTTAAGCGAGGGAAGCGAGGAGGGCAGCCGCGGTGGACTGGACGTCAGCGAGGAGAGCGGTGGCCGCATTTTGGTCCTTTTGGCGGATGGCGAAGTCGAGGTTTTCGAGCTTCGCGTAGAAAGCCTTCGCGTCCGCGGAGTCCGCACCCTTGGTCTCGACGAGGTTGTTCACGTCAAAGCGGAGGGTACCGACTTGGCGGCGAAGTTCGTTGGACGCTTGCGTCCAGTACTTCTTGCCGACGTACTCACCAACGTCGTTGTTGATGCGAGCCTGCGAGAGAGGTGGTAAAAACAAACACGAGAACAATCATCGTCAGTCTCTCGCGTTCCGGCGACGACGCGAAGAATCAAGTCAAATCAAATCGATCAAATCACCGCCGTCGAGCGCGCCGCGCCCTCTCGCTCGCTCTAAAATCGAATACGCACCACGGACTCGGTCGCGCGAGCGACGGTTTCCTTCGTGTTGAGCTTTTGGAAGGAGAATCGGGACGGACCATCCGATCGCGGCTTTTGGTCCAAGTCCAAGTCACGAGCCTGCGTTCAAAATCAAACAAACAACGCGTCAGTCTCCTCTCTCTCCTCTCCGAGTCCCCGTCGATTCTAAACCCTAAACCCCCTCCGTCGCATCCCGGACGATGGATGAAATCTTTCGGATACGGTTACGCGAGTCCCTCCTCGTTGAGTCATGTCTCGTGAAATAACCCCAACACGCACGCACCTCGTAAATCAATTGGAGACCGGTTTGGTTCTCCTGTCGCTTGTCCGTGAGCTCGATGCCGACCGTGGCGAAGGCTGGGGCGGTGGTGGAGACGATGACGGCCGTCGCGGCGGCGAAGGAGGCAGCCTGTGCGCGCGTGGAAAGTGTGTACACGCGGCGCGATCGACGCGCGCGCTTCGACCGGTATCCTCGCATCGTCGTCACCCACCGGTTCGATCGATCAATCGCAGAACCCCCGCGATCGATGCGATGCGAAGGATCGATCCGCGATCGATCGCGGGGAATCTTGAACTCGACGAACGGTGTGCGACGCGACGCGAGGTGGCGCGAAGCGCGCGCGTCGATCGCATCGGTGTAAATAGGCCGTTACGGTCAGTCGTCGTTCGCGGACGCGGACGGCGCGCGCGGTGCGCCGAGGGGTGACATTCGTCCGCTCGCCTCTCGCGGGGAGGTCGCGTATCCGCGCGCGATAGAGTCGTTCGAGCGTCGTCGAGGGCGTGCGCGACGCGTACCTTGTTCACCGCGGAGGCGCGGACGGTCGTGGAGGCCTTCGTGGACTTCACGGAGACCTTTTGGGCGATAGCCTTACCGACGAAAGAGGAGGTAGCGGACATGGAAGCGGATACGACCGAGTTGCAAAGTGACGCGACGAGACGCTCGCGAGGGTGCGGGCGTCGAGGCAGGGCGGTGAGGAGGGGGGGTCGATGGAGGGTCGTGACTCTCGAGGAGAAATTTACTTCAACATGGTACGTGAAATCCAGATGGGCTAAAAAGACGCGTGTGTATTGATGAGATCCTCGCTCGCGAGGAGCGCGCGCGCGTCGTCGTCGCGTCGTCGCGTCGCGCGCGCGCGGTTCTCGCGCATCCACGCGTCTACGCTATGTGCTATTTTTTGATTCATCGCGACGCCGGTGACGTCGCCAACGCGGAACGTCGGGGGTATCCTCCCCCGAATGATTATTTTCGCCGCCGCCGTCTCGGCGAGCGCGCGCCGTCGTCAGATGTCGTTCGTCGAGAGGGACGTGTCGACTGCCCCTGCTCTCCATCCGAGCCTTCCAACGATCGCGCAGATCGCGGAGTTTTGAGCTCAGCGCTCTGTGCTCCTCTCGAATCTCGATCGTGGAATCTCGCTTTATCGTCGCGAGTAACTCGTCGTCCGCAAACGGGAGACGCTGACCAGCCATGCTTTGAAGTTGGATGCGCTCTCTCTGTTCGTGTAAACGCTCTGCATGCGTGATTTCTTCGACTCTTGACGCTTCAAACTTTTTGACGATGGCGTCTTCAAATTCTAGATCACGGATAGCGCGCTTAATCAAGCCTTCTTGACTCTCCTCGTAGAACTGGTTTCTCAGAATTCGAACGAACGTGTACCACGTCCAAGCGTGCAAGGCAAGCAGTAAAGCTGTGATCACTTGCACGATCACGGAGCTCATCCCAGTGCTTTGATTGTAAGATTGCTTAAAGATCAAACCACTGGTGAATGTGGCTGTTGTCGCAAGTAAACCATATGTTTCAATTTTGGCGTGCTCCTCGCTCGCGTAAGGCCTCGAGACGATGTGGAACACGAAGAAGATTTGCAAAAAGCAGTTGACGGTATATCCCCCCATGGTTGCATCACCTCTGAATATGATGACGATGGTAATCAAAACAAACTTTCTCACGAATATTATCCATTCCCACCACCAGTGAGTCTTCATTTCGAGGCCTTTGAAGAGCACGCCAAACTTGTATTGAACGCCGACTGATTTGTGTTCTCGCGCGACATCCTCTCTTTGCGCGAGCTTCAGTAACAAAAGAGGGATACCCAGGATGTACACGAACACCAAAATTATAACCACAGTGAGATACAGTGAGTAAGTACTTCCCGCGCATCTTAGGGAGTAATCTGACACAAGATGCCGATCTGCAGCGCTGAAGTCGCCGGTACACTGTGTAAACTCTACCAAGTACTGCACTAGGACGGGATACAGCAGCCAAAGCATGGTGACGAGCCATGAAATAACTAAATCATACGCGTGCACGTTCTCTCCTTCCGCGAGATTCTGCGCACTCGCGGACGGCTTGCGAGCTGTCTCATCACTCGTCTTCTCGTCGCCTTCCTCCTCCGCCGAGTCTTTCGCTTGGCTCGTCTTGGTGGCTTCCACTCTCGCTTTGGCTCGTTCTTCTTTCAACTCTTCGACATACTTCGACGCTGTGAATATTATGAATAAGAACACCATCAGACCCAGCGGTAGCGCTTCATGAAACAGTAAGTTTTGATAAAAGGACCACCCGAGAGCGCACTTCTGCGGAACGGAACGTGTGTCGGGGAGTGAAAGTTTCTCTGCAATCAACAGAAACGCCTTTGTGGATATAGGCCAATCGAGATCTAAGTTTTTCGCTAATCCTGTCATCTGCAAATAGGTGATGAAGGATTTTATCATGTTGACAGCTTGAGAACCTCTGCGTTTATTCACCTTGTAAATCGCCCATGTGAGAAGCACTATCCAAATGAAATTCATTATCAGGATCGGAACGCTGAGTACACCCGACAACCCCTTGGAACAATCGTAGCATTTTGGTGGATAGTTTTCACGAATAAAGTGAAAAGCGTATCCGTCGCTACACGCTGCACATTGCGCCCCCGTATAACTGTTGTCCAAACACGTGCTGTTGATACCACCGAGACACGCCTCCGCGTATGGACAAGCTCGAAACTCAAGAGTCCGAGGATTGTATCTATAGAATCCAGGCAACGTTTCCATGTTTTCTATACCGTCGCCGTTACACTTGGCACCATTCGGGCAATGTGCGCAACTGTAACTCTCCATCGGTTCTTTTCGATAGTAGCTGTCGAAAGGTACGGTCGTTTGGGAGATGCAGTGGCAAGCGCTCTTGCTCGCCTGTCCCAAGGAGCCTGCAAGCCGAATCCCTGATGATGTCGTGTAATTTTGTTTCAGACGACCGTTTTCGCGCGAAGTGTCCATAAACTTTGGACACGAAGTGCACGGCACGTCTCCGAGAGTCTCCTTGTAGAAACCATTCTTGCACGGCACGCAAACGCCGTACGGATGAAGCGCATGGAGCCATTGAAGAGAACCAGACGTGGTATTTTTGTATAAAGTCATGTTGCTCTCCACGTAACGTGTCTTTAAATCATCCAAGTCCCCGGTGTCACCGCTTACATCCCCGGTGAAACCTGGTAAACACGAGCAAGAGTTTCCATCAAGTCCGCTATTTGGTTTCACCGTCGAACAGTTCATGATGGTCACGGCCGTGTCAGCCGTCACGTTGACGATGTTATTGGTGACGTTGACGATCTCAACAACGGAAAATTCAAGTTGATAATCGACTCCGCGTGTTCCAACTATTTTCAGAGAGCCAAATGTTGCGATACCGTCGACCATGGTCACTTGAGTGCCAGAAACGCCCGCAGGTGTAGGCATCAAACTCGCGCGAACCAACGTCGCGTTCATATCTGTGCATACGTTTCCAATAGAATCCACCGCTGCGATGACCGGTTCAGGTACAAGCTTAAAATCATTTTCATTTATGAATGGTGGTGGTGTCACGACTTTGAGCGCGGTTGGAATACCTGGTAAGACTGTGAATTCCAGTGTGTCGTCCTCGAGTATCGGATAGACAGCACCCGGACACCTATTCGAACTGCACGTTGACGTGAACCTTAATCTATACACACCAGCCAACGCATTTTCAATTTTTAGACCGACATTATAGTGTGTATCCGGCGCCACGCCACTGTACGAAAGCTCTCTGCAATAGGAAGGTGCTGGATTGGTGTACACCGTCGAGTACCTGTGGGCTCCGGTGGCGGGATCAATGGTAAGCACAGGTGTCGGATTCGTGTCCTCGGTATTCTCACACCACCCAACCTCGCCATTTACGGCGAGGAGACTTCCATTCCACTGGGCACGCAATGTAGGGATCATAGCAGACTGCAACTGATGTTTCTCGGGTGTGAACGAAACGAGCTCAGCCGTGATGTTTCGTGCCTCGGCGTCCCAAGTCGATCCGACGGGGTACCCCCCGGGATCAGTCATTCGCAGTACGAAGCTTCGTAGCGTAATAGTGGGAGCGCCGAAATAGCTCGTTGGATCTCGACAAAGACTGCGCTCGACACGACTGAAGGAGTTACCAGAACACGCGTCGAGTGCAGCTGGATAGCCGGTGCGGTAGCGCAGCACCAGAGACGCCGAGTCCATACCAGGAGCTGAAAACGTCAAAGAATAGTTCCCGGTACAAGGACGATAGAAAACGAGATCATCGAATATAGCCGCCCCACCAATCGTCGTCCGAGGTGTGTACGAAAAATTAGTTTCTGACGTACAGTCACCAATCGCGACTGGCGAAGCCGCAACAGAAATTTCATGGTTGCTGCTGATGGCGTTCAATCCCGCGTCGACCGCTCGTACCTGAATCTTGCCCAGACGAACTTCCTTTGCTGTCTCATACTCTGTCTGCAGCGAAATGGGGCTCAACACGCCGGGTATGGTGAATGCCTGAAATAATTAATTTTGTCAGTGGAATTATTTTCATGATTGAACTCGTAGTGTGACGTACCGTTAAAACATCAAGCGCAGATGGAGCACCCGGTACGATGGCGAACGTGCGCGACACTGCCGCGACCGACGCCCCGCAATTCGAACAGCTGAAGGTTATGACATAATTGCCAGCCTGGTAATAATTAATTTAGGATTGTGCGTTCGAAAAGCATCGTTCATTTCATGCAAACTTACCTCAGGCGTTCCCAACGCAAGATTAGAAAACAAAACACTTCCATCCCCGACCGCTAAAGTACTGGTACGTCCAGATGCACTAAATGTGTGCCTATTTTGATTAATTAATTAATTAGAATGTTTAAAAAATATCTCGTGTGATGCGCACCTTGGACCGCTGATACTTGCGACGAGAGATGCACTCACAGTGTTACTCACTCCGAGCAAATTACCTGCAACGTCTGTGATCGCAATTTCGTGCGGTTCTAAAACTACCTGCGATTTTGCGCTGTACGAAACTTTGGGCGAATTGGCGATGAACAGCTTAGCCGGAGTGCCGATCGACACAGTCACACCATACGTCGCTACAAGGACGTCGTGCATGTAGAATTCAATGTTGTGTTCACCTGCGCTGGGTGCACGCAGCGCCAAGTTTTTGAACTCAACGATACCGGGTTGACTTGCCTGCGATTTAAAAAATTAATTAATTAATTTTTCGAAATAAAATAAATGAATGAATCGTGCGAATCGTTGACGTACCTGAGCGCTGCACACCGTGATGTTCGCGCAAGATATCGCGTAATTTGATCCTCCAATTATGGGGTGAATTCCCTGAGGATAGTCTTCTAATGTTGCAGTTTTGCAGCGTACAGTAATTTGAGCTCCGTGCGTGGACGTTGAGAGAAAATTACCGCCACCATCGTAGACTTTGCCAACAAGCGGATGCGTCGCGTTCGTGATCTTCGTGTGCAGTGACGATACGAATATTTCACTCGCTTGAGTTTGCGCGAGCATAAAGTTTTCCGGTTCGCCTGGCACAATCTGGAAAAAGTACTCCACTCCGAGCAAACCCGGGCTCTGCACCGAGACCGAGTAAGTGCCAACGGACGGGGTGGGTACTATGAGACCATCGATGAAACTTTGCCCGGAACGGGTGATCACGTCGAGGGTAACGACAGACGAACACAGTTTACCCCCGAGTTTCGACGTCGTACTGTTAACGCCAGCGCACTCGCACCCACCACTTTCTGTCGCTCGGCACAGAGTGATGGTTTTCGACGAGAGCTGCACCGCTCTCCTCTTGCAGGTTTCACACGATCGAGTCTCGAAGATACCGACGGGATTGAAACCTCCGTCTAGAATATTTGCGATGAATGGATGCATTGATACCTCTGCTGACGCACTATACTGCTGACACGTGCAATTCGACGCTATCTGACAGCCCTGCTCGCGCGTACTGCAGTACGGTAGAAGTCCGAGGTGCTTTGACGCTCCCGCTACGATGGTCAGTAAAACAGATGCAGAGGACAAGTTTGGATCTGCCGAAGTGAAAGTCAAGTTATAGATTCCAATCATAGGCTTGACCAAATGCAATCCGGAAAACGTCGCAGTGCCAGCGCTCGAGGTGATCTCTGAAAGTGAACCCACTCTGGGATACCGAGTCGTATCCGGAAACACAGTGAGAACAGAATCCCTCGTGACTGTCGTCTTGTTCGCACCGAGAATATACGGATGATAACCACTACTCGTATCATTCAGAGTCGCGGTCAACGTGATCCCGCTCGGCATTGTTCCGAGCGGAGACTCATTCCCGGCTCCATCAGTGGGCACAATCACAAAGTCGCTCAAGGGGACGGTGTCTCCGGCAGAGTATTTAGAAGCTTCCGAAGCTTGAATACTTTCCGTGAATGAACTTGCATACTCGAAACGGGTCGGACTTGAAACTTTAAAACCCTTCACTTGCCCTATTGTCACTGTGACGTTGAGCATGGTGCTCTGCAATTTCGGAGACCGCGTTTCACCACCTACGTCAGCGCTGACTTCAACGACTTTCAAGATGTGAGTTCCCACTTTCGGATAATCAGCGACCAAACCCGCGACCGACACTTGACCATTTCCATTGGTGTATAAAACATCAGATCCAGACAAAGCGAGAGTCTCGCTCGTGACTTGGATGGTTCGGTTAGGCGCCACGGAATCTGTCGTTGCGTAGCGGTCTCCCGTTCCAAGTGCGGTCCCAGTCATGTCTTGGATATCAATCGTGAACGAACCCAAGGTGACAGACTTGTCTGCTACTATAGCTGGTAATACTGACCGAGATGAAACACATTTATACCCGGCATTACCGGGAAGCATGTTTATGATCTGCTTGACTGAAGTCAAATCTGGAGAGGAGAAGGTCAGACTGAATTCCCCGACCGTCGGAGAGAGCACTGCAAGATCTGCAAACCGCCAAACTCCCTGATAATCTCTGCTCACTTCTAATGTTCCTCCTAAATTAATCCCTGGTGAAGCTTCCACCTTCACAGTTCGTGGATCAACCTCGGCTGAACCCACAAAGTTATTCCCACCGTCGTACGCACCAATAATGATTTCACCAGTGGATTGTGTCGGCCCCTCCGCGTACAGCGTCCTCTTGCTATATGTTCCATTTATTCGAAGATAGACTGGATCACCGGGATCGATCCGCACGATGGAGTGAGTGATCAATGGAACTCCATTCAACACGGCTTTAAACTGTATGATGTATTTTGAAAGCTCGCCAAAGTCCCCGCGAGTTGCGTCATCGTACATTATATCGTCGTTTGACCCGATCGCGCGCGACCCTGAAGGTGCTCTGGCTACTAAGGAAAGATCATCAAATAATACCCGGCCGTCGGTCGTCACTTTCATTAAAGTACCAGCGAGCTCGGCGCCCAGGCTTCTTTCCGCATACACTCCATTTGCACCGCGCGTGACTATTGAAGCATTCACCGTTACTTCATTCTCTGACAGAGATTGAAGAGCATTCTCTGCAACATCGACAATGTCTATCGTGAAGGAACCTATTGAGATATTGAGACCTGCTCGTAAGATGATTCCATCGGATGGAAACAGGGCATCGTTTGAGAGTGAACTTTCCGTCACCCCACCTGGAGAAGCCATCAATCCAGCCAACTGACCCGGTCGAACGGAAAATTGAGCGTGATCTAGGATGCTCAGACTCGTAGCACACGTACCGGAAGAACAATCTGCTGCGGAGAACGTGATCTTGTACTCGCCCGCGACTGGTACCGCAGTCAACACGGGTACAAGACTTGTTTCCCCGCTCGACGTCACGGAAGACGCAGTGTCCTCTGTGACATTCACCGAAGAAGCGCCAGCAATCGTCGCTGAAATCCGATAACCCGTAGTTCCTTGTCCATTACGATCATATGGAATTATGGTTCCGTTAATGTCGACGAGTGCAACCTTAAAAGTGCCGGGCGAAAAGTTTGCGGCTGACACGTGAGCTCTGTAAGACGGCGGTCTGTCCAAGACTTTGACTCCAGCTGGTGGTCCGTGGAGTGTGAGGGATCCTTTTGAATCGCTGTAATCGACGCCATTTAGTGTCACAGCAACGTTCACGGTTTGAGGAACACCATTTACGAGCCATGGGAGAGGACTTCCAACGGGATTGTTGCACCTACCGCCCGAAACTTGACAAATTGGACACGTGATCTCTGTCGCGCTGATGAAAGTCGCACTAGTCACACTCGAAGGGTCGTCATTAAACTTACACTTCAAATTTGGTGAATTGATGTATGGACCTCCGAATACACTAAGTTTGACTGGTGTGTTTTCATCGTCCTCACCCGTGAAGAGAGCAAGAGCATCATTGGACCCGATCTTCATGTTGGTGACGACTGCTGGATCGTGATAGCGCAAGTTCAAGTTTCCAGCGCTCCATAACGAACCTTCCCACACGTTTGTTGGATCATTTCTATCGCTTGGAAACCCATCGAATGATATTTCGACTTCGCTATATCCCTGTTGAAGTGAATTGGAACTCGCCGCGGACGGCGCGGCGCAAGAAATTTTATTCGGAGTCAAGTAAGTTGCCGGTGACCACCCAGTTTCCAAGAATCCATCGTTTGCATCGCGTCGATGACCGAATCGACAAGAAATTGAATGACTGAGACCACCACTGAGTGGTTTGGAATAGAAGCCTGATCCGTGTATAGTCACAGCCGTTCCGGCTGTCGTTGACATGACGTGCGTCGGCTCGATGCTCGTCAAGGTTACAGTGGAATATTTAGAGTACGTCGTTGCCGTTCCTGCACTCGCAGCAAAGATTGCGTGCTCCCCTGGAACTTTGGTGATACCACCGAAAACGAAAGATTCTTCAAACGTCCCCACGCGTCTGAAACACCCGCTCGTACACCCGCTCGAGGTATCAGTTCCACCTATTTCAATCTTCACGATCCTGCTGCTATTTCCGTCGCGCGATCCCACCGTCCAATACATGTAATCTTTTTCTCCGGGTCCACTTCCTTCCTGAACAGTTGCACTCAAGGCGTCGCGCTCTCCTAGTTCTGGATCGAGAGCTATCATGGCAAGCGGTCCATCTCCGCTCTGAAAGTTCAAGTCAAACATAAAGATACACGCCGCACGTTTGTGACAGTTTGCGCAATCTTCGTCTCTGCCCGAAGTTCCGACGTACCCGTACCCGTTGTGTTTGGTCATCGCCGTAAACGTCGAGAAACGACCTTGTTTCGCGTCAAACTGTCCTTCGCACGCGGCAGTCAACTTGACCGACGTCAAATCCAAGTACATTTCGTCCCCTTGCCCATTGATAATCTGTGAATTTACCTTGAACAAATTAGGATAAAATATTTTTGATGCAGTATTATTCAAGAGAGTAGAACCAGCGAATATGACATACCGTCCAACACTGTTGTTGTGCGGCATGCTCGTCTCGATTCGCATGGCATCGGGCTGCAACGCACAATCTGGACACTTTTGCTTCAGAAGACTCGGATCTAGGGGACGAAATCCTAAGTTCTCTAGATTAGCATTCACCATACCTATTATTCCCCGTTGATCACTTTGATGTGTGCCTTTGTATACAATCCTTCCGGAGGATTCATCCACTCCCAAGGCATCCAGGATGTACTCATCAATCTCAAGCTTTTTGGAATAAGCCCCATTGTTCGAGCTACCGAGCACGCAGGTCGACCATTGAGAATCATCTGACGAGCACGCCGTCCCTTGGTACTTGTACAGTACGAATTTGAATCGGTTTTCCGTGGTGGCGTGCCACATGTTGACGGGAGCGATGACTCCCGTCAACGTCGTCGATATGTCTGCACTCAACTTGGCGTACACTCCGTACCATCCGCGCGATTTGATGGGGTCGACGTGACCATAAGCTCTCGGGTGCTTCGTCGGACACGAGCTCGACGTCCCGGGGCCGCAAAACCCCGGAGAAGGCGCCAGTGAAAGAGGCATCGCGCCCGTCGGTTCCCGCCGCGGCCCAACGCCGGGACCCCAACCTCGCGACGCGAAACCGTTGGCGCTAAACGTCTCAGGCGACCTGGGATCGACTTCAATTATCCTGATACCCACGGAATCTTGCGCGTAGACGTACACGACACTCTTATGAATGTCCAATAACATGTCGCTGACGTGCTTTTCACCAAACGCCGTCCCGGTCGTATCGTACGTGTACGCGACGGTGCCGTCTATCCTCGTCTCCCTCCCCACCGAAGGCGTCGGAACGTCGCAACTGAGTCCCATCCATCCCTCCGCGCATTCGCACACGCCATCCACGCCGCACGCACCCCGACCGAGGTGCACCGAACATCCGGCGGCACAGCGGTTAAACGTCACGCTTTCGCACAAACGCGCCGATACGAGCGCTATGAGGACGCTGAATGCGATAGCACCCGTTTGAAAACCTCCGCGCGCGCGTTTTCTACCGTTTCCGCGTATCGTGACGTTCGTCTTCGCGTTCTCCGCCTCGCGACGTCGCCGAACACCCCCGCGGCGCGACGTCTCTTCGTCATCCGACCGCGACGGGACCGACGCCATCGCGACCGCGAGCGAGTTCCCACGGACCCTTACTCACGACGTTCGCGCGCGACGCATGCTCGCGTTCGGTCGCCACCGACTACTGTCGTCCCCACGCGTCACCGCGCGCGTCGACGGCGTGTCACCCCGGCCCGAGCCCAACCGACACCTTCGTCTCGGAACCTCGGGACCGCGGAGGGACTGTTTGGAGGGTCGTGACCCATCGTTCCTAGACCCTAGATGACCCACCCCACGCCTGCGGCGTACGCTTGAATGCGACGACAGGCGAGGGCGAGGGCGAAACGCGCGCGTCGACGGAGGGAGGGAGGGAGAGAACGCTCGTTTTGAAACGACTTTGTCTCACACGGTCGCCAGAGATGCGTTCGATGGACGCGAAAAGGCTCTGGATAATCGTTCGCGCGCTCGCGGCGATTTCACCGGATGGTAGAGGGCGTCTTCGCGAATCGCCGACGCGCGCGCGTTGTCGGCGTCGAACACCGGCCGCCAACGCACGTATCCGACGTCCGGCGCGAGATCGGTCCAAGTGAAGGATGTGTCGCGCGCCGTGACGAACGTCGGGAGCATGGCCTCGTGGTGACCGCTTCTGGACGAGCTGTTGAGGAACGTAAACAGCTCGAGGGAGAGCCGTTTCGAAATTCGAAACGCGGGCAACAAAGACGCCTGCCTGCGCCACGGGTCCACGTATCTGCAGTAGACGCACGCACGCCAGTGATTCCACGCCGTCTTATTTTCTCCGAAACGAAACGTGGTGTTGAAGGCGACGAGATCGCTCCCGTCGACCGCGTCGTACTTTGTAAACAGCCGAACCCACTGTCCCGTGTAGATGACGTCGGGTTCGACGATCCACGCCTTCTCGTGCTCACTGAAGGCGAGCCACCTGATCGCGGCTGGTTTCACCGAGGCGCCGTAAATTCCAGAGAATAGATGAAACGACGCGCCCCAAGCCTCTCGTTCGATGTCTCGAGACGCCTCCACGACGGTGACTTCTTTGGGAAGAAACGACGAAGGATTCGAACCGCCTTCCCGCACGACGACGGGCGCATACGGACCCGGAACGTGAATGTCCCTGAATAACGCATCAAAAGCGACGTGGGATGAACCTTCGTGCTCTTCGGCATCGCTCACGGTCAAGATGATCGCCGTCGAGGGTGTGATACCATTCCTTCGCCCGCTCGAGAATGAAGAGAATACCCACCACGCCGAGACGGAGAGACTGGCGACGACGCAAACGAACCGAGGTGCACACCGACGAAGGACGCGCTTACGCATCGATATTGGCACGCGTGTGTCCACGAAAGGAATGTTCAGACGTGGTGAAAGATATCATCGTAGCACGTGGCCATATGTGGACGATGCAGTGTCCGTCACATGGTAGTTTTCGTACTCCGATGGATTGTGAAATAATGTACAAATGTAATACACGCGCTGGTACTAATCCAGCCCTATACGATGAACATCCTCATCGTGCAAAAGACGACCGATTTGTTCCATTCGCTCTCTATTGACCCTCTTTTCCCTGGCCATGTCTAACAGCACTGCCCGCATTTCGTTTTCGACGTCTTCGACTTGCTGATACGCCTCGCGGACCATGGCGTCGCTCTCTTCTCGGATGGCGACGGCTCTGGCTTCGTACACGGTCGATTTTTCACGAACTATCGCGAGTTGGTCGCTCAATTCCTTCACTTGCATCTCGAGCTCGACGTTTCTCGACGTTTCTATCGTCTCTCGAGTCTCCAAAGTCTTGGTCAACTGGGCGACTTGCGATTCGAGGAAACTGATCGTTTTGTCGCGTTCGCCGACGGTGGCTTTCGCATTCTCGAGCGCGCGCTCGTACGACGCGTGATCTACCTCGGCGGCGTCGAGCGCTCTCTCGAGTTCAGACACGTTCACGTCGAGGGCTTCCACCTGGCGCGTCAGAGATTGACACTCCCCCGTCGTCGCGGCGAGCCTCGCCTCGGCAACTGACAGCTCTTCCGCGCTCTTCTCCGCGGCTATCGAATTTTCTTCTCTAAGACGAACGGCCTCGTCTTTGAGCGATTTGATGAGTTCACTCTGATGCTGAAGCATGTCACTTTTGATCTGCAAGCCTTCGTCTGCAGATTCAAGCTTGAACTGGAGCGTCTCCACGTCGCGAATGAGACGCTCCGCCGCCTCTTCTCTCGAACGCGCCTTGGCCTCGCGCGCCTTGGCGGTTTTCTCGGCTCGCATCGCGGCGTTCCGCGCCGCCTCGACGGTGTGATGGGAATCTTTTCTCTCACTCATCGCTTTTTGCGCGTTTTCGAGTTCACCCTCGAGGATTTTCACCATCTCTCGCGTCTTGGCGAATCCGTCGAGCTGGTCTCGTTGACTCTCCACGACTCGAGCCAACTCTTCGTTCAACGCCTCCGCCTCCTCGCGCTCCTTCTCCATCGATTTTATGCTCTCGATGAGCTTGACCACCTCTTCCTTGCTATTCTTTAAATCTTCTTCCCTTTGCACCGCAATCTCCGTGTGCGCGCGCAGTTCCTGCTCCATCGCCGCCACGCGCTCGAGCAAACGCGCCTTTTCCGCAGTCGCCTCGACGTGCGCCGCCGATTCTTGCCGAGCCTGATTGACGCGTTCATTCAGCATCACGTTCTGTTCGTCGACGTACATTGCCTTTAAATTGGCCAAATTCTCCGCCGCTTCGATCCTCACCTCGCGCAGCGTCGCCTCGAGCTCCATCGCGCGTCGCTTGTCCGTCTCGCCCTCGGCGCGCGCCGTCTCGGTCGCCGTCTCGGCTCGAGTCAACTCTCGACGAAGCGCGTCAATTTCTCCGCGAAGAAGCTCGAGTTCGCTCGGATCGACGTCGAGTGATTTCTGCGTCTCCACATCGCGCGTGCGCGGGGCGTCCGTCTGTATCCCTTCGTCTCGAACCTCGGGCGCGACGCGGTTCTCGAAATCGATGACGCGCTTTGTCGTCGCGAGCTCGAGTTCGACGCGCCCCCCGTTGGTGGTCCCAGTCGGCCCGCTCGCGTCGTTCACGTCGCGATTTTCTTTCATCACCTCCCCTCGTCGAGGTGTTCTCGAAAAGCGTTCGGCGTTCGGCGGCGTCATGCCACCGCTCGGACGTTCGCCGTCGCTCGAGCGTCTCGTCGTCGAGATGGTTTTCGCCATGGCGCGCGTGCTCGTCTCCACGCTCACGACGACGTCGTCCAGATGCGCGAGCCAAGGAACGAGCGAGGTCATCGTCAACCTGTACGACGCGTTCTCGCACATCTCGTTCGTCTCTCTTCCGATCACCGATCCCGGTTCCATCTTTAATCGAAGAGACTCCAACCGCGTGAGTTCGCTCAGCGCGCGCGTCGCGCGAAGACTCGTCAACGCGTTTCCCCTCGCGTCGAGCGCCCGAATCATCCACTCCGCCCCATCGCTCCGACTCAACCCGTTCAAACACGCGATTCTATTATTAGACACGTTCACAACCTCCAACGTCGGCGATAACTCCCCGAATCCATCCAAATTCTCCAACGCGTTGCTCGCCAAACTCAGTCTCCGTAAACGTCGCAGACGCCCCAACCCGCGCGTCGTCGTCACCGCGTTGGACGATACATCCAACTCCTCCAATCGCGTCAATCGCGACCACCCCTCCCAATCCACGCTCGTTATCTCACACGCGTGTAAAGTCAACGTTCGCAGATTCACAAACGTCTCCAATCCCTCCACCCGTCCCGGCGTTCGCACCGTCGTCCCGTACGCCGCCAACTCGCGAACGTCGTCGCGCGCCAGTCGTCTCGCATTCGCCCCCTCTCCGATCACCGGTCGAAGATCGATCGAGCGCGCGTCCTCCGTCTCGAACTCACCCTCGCGCGCGTCTTCACCCTTTTCACGGCCGTCGTCCACGTCCCCGACCTCGCCTCCTCCCACGACGACGTCGTCGTCATCCGTCGTCAACCTCCTCGGAGTCGTCATCGCGACGGCGGATACCGATCGATCCGTCGTCTCCACGCGCACGACGACCGACGACGACACGGACGGAATGAATTCTCTCGTCACCCTCTCTCGCTCCCGCGTTCGCGCCCTCTCGCTCGCTCTCGCGCGCGCCGTCTGCGGTCGGTCCCATCGGTATTCGCGATCGGCATCCATCGGTCCTTTCGGTCGGGGACGACCCTAAACCCTACATAAAGGAGTACGAGTACCTACCTAGTGTACGGAAACGAAGACTATACCATATGTCCGAATCCGTGCAGGGAGAGGAGAGACACCCGACCACGCGACCCTTCGTACTCGAGTCGAAAGAAACCTTTGTGTGCGCACGCAATCACACTGTTTACCCATATGTAGTTCCCTTGAGTCATGAACGGTCACTGAAACCCTCACTCTTTATGGTGTGAACGAGTCAAAATCCCTGGAACGACGACCTCGACATTTAGTCGATTGAGTAGTACATGAACTTCCATAGTCGCGCGTCCCGACGCCCATCGCGTGTTATCTACGCTTTACGTGTGACGGTCGGTACTACTTTAGTGCTACTTAGTATTACATCGATCGATGTATGAGTTCTCCACCTTTCACGCCGCCCTCGACGTGCCCGCGCGTCGCCCGACGTGCCCGTCGACGTGACTCACCGAGGGGGGGGGACGCGCGCGGCCGTGTGCGCGGGGACGCGGTGCGGCGCACTCGCGCCGTGAACGCCGGCCGCGTCTGGACGTCTGGACGCGTCCCCGAGGCGACCGGCGCTCGGGCGGTGGTGACGACGGACAGAGGACGGAGGACGAGGCGAAAGGAGGGATGGGGGGAGGATGGCGACGATCGATGACGACGACGACGACGACGACGAGGACGATGATGATGATGCGTCTCGCGCGTCGATCGATGACGTCGTCGTCGTCGGCGGCGGTGGGAGGTGGATGTGAGGGGTCGACGACGACGACGACGACGACGACGACGCGTCGGCGGCGTCGTAGTCTTCACGACGGATTCGTCGCGAGGGCGAGGACGAGGACGCGATGGGGATCGTCGTCGTCGGTCGTCGCGTCGTTCGCGTTCGTGGGTGCGGTCGGGACGTCGTCGACGGTGACGTGCGACGCAAAGGTGGAGGAGACGCCGACGCCGACGGCGCCGACGGCGAATAAATCGACGGCGCAGTGGAGGATATATACGGACATAGGACGAGGTTTAGTGCAAGAGGGGAAATTAGACGAGGCGAGAAAGTACCTCGAGCGCGCGCTCGTGGAGGCGAAGCGTGGATTCGGTGAAGACGACGCGCACGTGGCGGCGGCGCTCAACAACCTCGCCGAGTTGCACAGAATAGAGTCGAGGTGGGAAGAGTCGCAGCGCATGTTCGACGAGGCGCTCCAAATCTTACGGAATAGCTACGGGGAAAATCATCCCGCCGTCGGTACCGCGTTACACAATCTCGCGGGGTGTCGATTGGCGCAAAACGACGTCGACGGAGCGTTCGCGCTGTACGCCGAATCGCTCGCTCGCAAGGAGGCGACGCTCGGGACGAATCATCCGGAATACGCCACGACGCTCTATCACATGGCGGAGGTGTTGTGTCGAAACGAACGTAAAGAAGACGCCGTGGTGCTTTTGGAGCGTTCAATCAGAGTGAGCGAAGAGATCGGCGCCGCGCACACCGACGCGTGTCTCAGGCGCATGAAGCGTCTGGCCCAAGTGCTCTTTGAGTGCGCGCGGTACGAGGACGCCGAGCGCGTTCGGAGACGTATTTTGAGTAGTTTGGAGCACATGCACGGGGAAGATGACGTGAAAATCGCGGGTGCGTGCGAATCCCTCGCCCTCGTCCTCACCAAGCTCGATCGTTTGGACGAGGCGGAACGTCTTCTCGCGCGCTCGACGACGATTCTCTCGCGCGTGCGAGGCGACGGCGCGGCGCTCGCGCTCGCCTCGGCGAGACTCAATCTCGGTGAAATCGCGGAGAAACGCTCAAAAACGGACGACGCGATCACGTACGCCCGTCTCGCCCTCGACGTTCTCGCACCAAGCGCGCTGGACGCCATCAGACGAGACGATTTACGAGACGACGTGCGGGTCGGCATCGTCGTCCACCACGCGCGCGCCGCCGCGCTCCTCCGACGGCTCGCCCCGAACGACCCTCGCGCGTGTAATCACGCCCACACCGCCACGCAAAATCTCGCCGCGGTGAAAGCGATCGCCGAAAAATCAGGCGTCGCGATCGAAACCCGCGTGCGCGCCGCCGCGCGCGCCTTAGAAGTATCGTTGTAAAGTCGCCATCGTTGTACACGTATGTCATCCGCCTACGCCTAGCTACGAGCTGAAACGAATGATTCCACTCGACCGCGCGCGCGTCGTCTTCCCTCACCCTCCTCCCACGTCCTCACTCGGTAAATCCTCCGGGTCATAAATCACCAACAACACGAGCGAACACGACGGACACCGCGCGACGTCCTCGCCGTTTCGCAATTCCTCCAGGGTGATTTGGAAAAAGTCTCCACACGGACACTGATACGTGTACGCCCCGAGTTCATCGTTCCAGTCCATGTCCTCCAGATCCACCTCATCGTACGCCCCGCTCATCGCTCGCTCGTCGTCCCGTGCCGGTGGCGCCCGCACCGCCCGCGCGCGCCTTCCGTCCCGCGCCGTGCCGTCCTCTCCGTCCGTCTCTCTCCCCGGCGCCGCACCCCTCCGGTACCGTGCCTTCCGCGCGCGTCGCGAAAGTTCTCTCGCGACGAAGACGCGTCTCTCCGTCCGTCCGTCCGTCCGTCCGTCCGTCGTCACCGCTCGCGTCGCGACGAGCGGTGACGGTACGTTGCAAACGAACGCGCGCGGACGCGCCGTCGAGACCTCTCTAGGGCTTAGGTAGGGTTTGGTGCAGTGGGTGGTTTCCGGATGACGAAGAGGCGAACGAACGCAAATACGAAAACATCGGACGTGTTCATTGACAAAATATACTCTTTCGCCGGGACCGCATGTGCTCGCGCGGCTACGGGTGAAGAAACGATGAGTTGGAGAGGATGGGACGTCCACGGGCGTCGGCGCGCGGGCGACTCGTCACGGCTCCTGAAAGGCGGCGGCGCCCAGAGGTGTTCTTGGAGGCATGAGTGCGAGAAGTCTGCAGCCATGCGTGCCCGATCGGTGCGGCTCGCTCGACTCTGGGTCGGCCCACGGTGTTCCTTGACGAAAGTGTTTGTCGTTGAGGTACTCGATTTGAATGTATGAAATCGTGTTGTACCCACCGTCTTGCGAGTTCCATTGGTACTTGGTGTAATAAACGTCGTTAAGCAAGACATTCAAACCATCCGTATGATACTGAAAGGTGAATTTCCATTTGGTTTCATCGTTTTCTTGCACTGGGCCAAGATCGGGTGCCTTCCACGTTATCTCTTGGAGTTGGCCTTGCCACTGATTGCAGCGTTTGTTATCGGTGATGAACCGGTTTTCCTTCGGCCTCGGATCAAAGTGCGTGAGGATGTCATCACACGTACCACGCTGCGTGTGAAGATTCATCGTGCAGATACCGTCTCTGTTCACGCCGTACATGATGAACTGACCGCCCAGACCCGTTGGTGGGTGATTCTTCATCAAGGTTGAGCCCTTGTCCTTTAGTG
>Ga0181572_10000376_pt1 | contig 32006 bp, 31 predicted proteins | sample 101ome_26_FD_133004 | JGI IMG/M metagenome (GOLD analysis project Ga0181572, IMG submission 133004) | Coastal salt marsh microbial communities from the Groves Creek Marsh, Skidaway Island, Georgia - 101408AT metaG (megahit assembly) | ecosystem: Environmental > Aquatic > Marine > Intertidal... | reverse complement strand
GAAAACAGTTAGGAGCTAATAATGTGATAAATGGTGATAGCAAACTTAGCATTATTCAAAGAGTATTGTATTTTTTTCAGTGTATCAAAAATTGGTTTCAAATAATTCCAGGAAATAAGCTAAGTGTAAGTTCTGTAAATCTCCAGTCTGAACCTGATCCTGTTGGTACTCCATCAAGAATTCTTTCGAATATGTTTTGGAAGAATATTGATTGGAATAATATCGCATCTCAATTAGGAGATAAAGTAAACATATTCGACATAGCATGTGGGAGAGGACAGTATGGATTAAAATATCGTGAGTATCTTGGGGAGAACTTTGAAAGTTACACTGGGTTAGATATTTATAAATCAAGCGACTTCCCTGATTCATTCATTCATATCCTTGATAAGGCAGAAAATCTCACAAAATATTATAACAATCAAAATTTAATTGTATCTCAATCAGCTTTAGAGCATATTGAGAAAGATATTCAAGTTCTAACGAATTCATTAAGTTCACAATTAAGCTCCAAAGAGAAATTTATGCAAATCCACCTTGTGCCGGCCTCGGCTAGTCTTTTTTTGTATCTTTGGCATGGTTGGAGACAATACTCTTTAAGAAATTTGACTTCAATATCTAACAAGTTGAATTCTATTGCAAATGTACAAATAAAAATTTTCCCTATCGGAGGTTTGAATTCTTTTTATACTCATTTAATATATGTAACACTTCCTGTTATTCTTTCCAAAATATTTAAATTTAAAGCTGATGATTGGAATATTGAATGCACTAAAGCATCTTTGAGAATAAGATCAGCAGTGTTGAAAGATCGAAAAGTCAAAGGGCACCTCCCTACTTTTTGGGCTTTTGTAATTGCCAGTGAGGAAATGGATTGTTCAAATTTGTTTAAGCAAGATTAGTATTTAATTAACCAATAACATAAGTGTTAAATTAGAAAATACATATAATTACGTTGCAAAGCCAGATTATATATAGTGTGGCTAAAATACTAATCAAAATTGATACTTCTTCTCAAAAATTCTTGAGTTACATGATTCACATCAATAAAAAACAAAAGAAAATTAATCAATATCTCCTTTTCAGACTTTGGAATAATATTTCCAAGTTAAGGCGTAAACAGTTGTTATTTCTATTGATTTTGACATTTTTTACTTCTCTTGCTGAAGTAGTAAGTTTAAGCGCAGTTCTGCCATTTCTCGGGATTCTATCAGGGTCGGAAATTATCATTGAGTATAAGATAATTCAAGATCTAATAAAATTTATTACAAATAATTTTGGAAGAGAGAATTTATTTTTATCACTTACCTTAGTATTTATTTCTGCCAGTATTATTGCAGGAACAATGAGAGTTGTTCTTTTGTGGGGACAAACTAAACTTGGTCACGCGATTGGTTCTGACTTAAGTAATCAAGTTTATTTTCGAACTCTTCATCAGCCATTAAGTGTTCATGTTGCTAGAAATAGTAGTGAAGTCATTGCTGGAATTTCAAATAAAGTGAATATTATTGTAGGAAATATCATAGTTCCAGTATTGGTAATTATAAATTCTATTTTTATGATGATAGCAATCATAACAACCCTGATCTTTATAGACCCGTTTATCGCTTTTTCAGCGATATTAAGTTTTTCAATTCTTTATTTTATATTTTCATTATTTACAAAGAAAAGGCTGGTTTCTAATAGTGAGAAAATAACTTCAAAAATTAATCTTGTTATTAAAACCATTAATGAAGGTTTGGGTGGAATTAGAGATATTTTGATTGATGGTTCTCAATCATCATATTGCGATAAATTTAGATCAGCTGATTTGGCATACAGAAAAGCTTTGGCTAATAATCAAATCATGAGTCAAGCACCTCGTTATGGGGTTGAGGCTATTGGAATGTCTCTAATTGCTTTATTGGCATTTAACTTAGGAGGAGATGGGCAAGGAATAGTTGAAAGTTTGCCTTTATTGGGGGCTTTAGCTTTGGCTGCTCAAAAAGTTATACCCCTACTTCAGGGCTTATATGCATCATGGTCTAAGATAAAAGGGTCAAAAGCTGTATTAATCGACTCACTTATTTTGATTGAACAAAGAGTGCCTGATTTTTCTTACAAGAAACATAAGTCAGAAAAAGTTGATTTTTTTAATTCTATAGAACTAAGGGATATAAATTTTCGCTTTAACTCTAATGATTCATTGGTTCTGAAAGATATAAACTTAAAAATTTCCAAAGGGATGAAATTAGGCATTATTGGAACCACAGGAAGTGGGAAGAGTACTCTTATAGATATTATCATGGGTCTATTAAATTCCGAAAAAGGTTCGTTACTGGTAGATGGAAAGAAAATTAATGAAAATAATCAACAAAGTTGGCAATCTCATATTGCCCATATACCGCAAAAAATTTTCCTTTCAGATACATCAGTTTATGAAAATATTGCTTTTGGTATTCCGGAAGAAAAAATACTAAAAGATAAGGTTCATGAAGTTGCTAGGCACGCTCAACTTGATGATGTTATTCGGAAATGGGAGCGTGGATATAAAACAATAATTGGAGAGAATGGTATAAGGTTATCTGGAGGCCAGAGACAACGCATAGGAATTGCCAGGGCTTTATATAAAGGTGCAGATTTAATGATCCTTGATGAAGCCACAAGCGCCTTGGATAAAAATACAGAAGAAAAAGTTATGAATGCTATTAATAACCTCAATCAAACAGCAACGCTAATAATAATAGCGCATCGATTTAGCACATTAAAAAAATGCGATTTAATTATTAATTTAGAAAACGGAAGAATTGAGGATTCTGGATCATATGAGGATATTATTGAATGAGAATCAATATATATTTCGTTTTACTCATAGCCAAAATCTTTTTTCGGCAAGAATCTCGCTCTAAATTTCTATTTTGTTATTTATCTATATTGTTATGGTTATGAAAAAAATTCTAAAAATATGTAGAAGATTCTCAGAGTTATTCTTACCTAGATCTTTTTCAAGAAAACTATTGGGTTTTTATGGCCTAATAAAGTCTCCTACTAAATCTTATTCACAGAAAGGAGAGGATATTTTAATTGACGCTTTTTTTGAACGAAGAAGCAAGGGCTATTACTTAGATATTGGATGTTATCATCCAAAGTGGATTTCCAATACACATATTCTTCATCAAAGAGGTTGGCATGGTACAGCAATCGATATTGATCAATATAAGTTGGAATTATTTAAATCTCTTCGAAAAAATAGTGTCAACATTATGAATAAAGCAATTGTTGGTCGCCCCACAAAAGAATCCTCGGTTGCAACTGTTTACAGATTTCGCAATAGACTAGGATGGTCTGATATAGACACATTAGACAAAAAATTGGCAGATTATAAGGCAAAAAATGGTTGGGGTGAATATGAAATAGAAGAGGTTTCAGTGCTTTATATTAATGACCTTCTTGCGACTTTGCCTCATGTTAACTTTCTTAATATTGATGTTGAAGGTTTAGACGATGAGATTATCAAAGCTATTGATTTAGATAAATATAAAATAGATCTGATTTTATTTGAAGATAATGCTAATTTTGGTGGATCAAAGTCCATTAAAGACAAACTCAAGAAGAATGGTTATGAGCATTTATTTACTAGTGGAGGTAGTGTATGCTTTTACTTATCTTCAAATGCAGGGAGTGATTTGTGAAAAAAAATTATTTTTCTGAGTTGAGTCGCTGTTATCTAATAGCAGAAATTGGTGTCAACCATAATGGTGATATTGATTTGGCAAAAAATATGATTAAAAAAGCCAAAGAAATTGGCGCCGATGCGGTTAAATTTCAGACATTTACTGCAGATAAACTTGTGTCTCAGAATGCGCCAAAAGTTCCCTATCAAAAGGAGTCCAGCAATTCATTAGAATCACACTATGAAATGATACGAAAATTGGAATTGAGTCATGGAGATCATTTTTTATTAAAAGAATATGCTGATAATATCGGTATTGATTTTTTATCTACTCCTTATGATGTAGATAGTGCTAAATTTTTGCATGAAGAGCTTGATGTTCCATTCTTTAAGACAGCATCAGCGGATATTATAGATTTACCCTTGCATAAATTTATCGCTTCAACTGGCAAACCATCAATTATTTCTGTTGGTATGGCTAGTTTAGGGGAGATCGAGACAGTATTAGATATATACAATGAGAACTGTTCTAGTGATATAGTTCTATTGCATTGTGTGTCTAACTACCCGTGTTCTTATGATAGTTTAAATATTAGCGTCATGAATACCCTTAAAGGTGCCTTTAATTTGCCGGTAGGATTTTCTGACCATAGTATTGGCTTTGAAGCTGCAATGCTTTCCATTGCTCTAGGAGCTAAAGTTATTGAAAAACACTTTACCACAGATAAGAAACTTCCAGGTCCTGATCACCTTGCATCATCAGATTTTGAGGAATTTTCAGATTTAGTAATAAAAGTTAGACATGCTGAAAGAATTATGGGGTCACAAATTAAACGCCTTCAGGATGAAGAGAAAAGCATGTTTTCATTTTCTAGAAAAAGCATACATATTGTTAACGAAATGATGGTTAATGATGAATTAAATATTGATAATATAATTTTAAAAAGACCTGGAACGGGTCTCCCCCCTGATATGATTTCGAGCGTTATTGGTAGAAAAATATCAAAGAATTTAAAAAAAGGTGAAATGTTAGATATTTCACATTTTCAATGAAAAAAAATACTTGAAATCGATACAAAGATGGGATTAGGATCTGTTGAAGTAAGTAATATGAAAGAGTCTAGTACAGTTATATTAGGTGTGCCTGTAAGAATTTTATGATTTATATTTCTACTGGTGGGTTTTCGAAACAACCCTCTTGGCAAACTTGTGAACTTTTAAGTAACTTCGGTATTCATGCTTTCGAGTTATCTGGGGGTTCATATGATAAGAATCAATTGAATATTCTCAAATCACTTTCTAGTAACTTTAACTTCCAGGTTCATAATTACTTTCCCCCACCTGAATTACCCTTTGTTTTTAACTTAGCCTCATTAAACCAAGAGGTTGCAAAAATGAGCATGCGACATGCAGAAAAATCCATGCAATGGTCTGTAGAACTCAACAGACCAGTTTATAGTTTTCATGCTGGGTTTATGCTTGATGTTCAGGTATCCGATCTTGGAAAAGTAATAAAAGATCGAAGCTTGTTTGATATAACAGAGTCAAAAAATTGGTTTTTAGAACGTGTCAATTCTTTATCAGATCGTGCGCGGGAATTAGGAGTAGATTTATTAATAGAAAATAATGTGTTGTCACAGAGGAATAGTTTAGAGTATGAGACTCCGCCTTTCTTAATGCTAACATCCGCAGATTGTATCGAAATCATGCACCAAACTCCAGATAATGTCAATATGTTAGTAGATGTAGCACATCTAAAAGTGTCTGCAAAATCTCTAGGATTTAGTCCCATTGATTTTTTAGAACAATGTGACCCATGGATCGTCGCCTATCATTTAAGTGATAATGATGGTAAGGAAGATAGCAATAGTAAAGTAGAAGCTAATTCATGGTTTTGGCCATATTTAAAAACCGATCTTGATTACTACAGCTTGGAGATTTACAACATTTCTCCTCAAGATTTGCTCCAACAACATAGTTTTACCTCAAAGCAAATATTTCGTCATGAATCCGATTGATCCTTTAGAAATAAATTCTAATTCTTCCATTAGAGAAGCATTACTGAAGTTAAACGATAATGGTTATGGGGTTTGTTTTGTCACTAGTCAGCGTGTCTTAGTCGGTGTGCTTACTGATGGCGATATACGTCGATATTTACTGAACAATAATAATCTTGATTGCGAAATTTCTAAAGTTATGAATCGAGATTTTTTCTCATTACCAGTTGAAAGTGATGAAAAAACAATACGACGGTCATTTTCTTCAGAAATAAAAATCATTCCTTTGTGTGACAAGCAAGGGTTGCTTGTTGATTATGCTGATTCTTTTAAGAATCACAGAATACCTGTTATTGAGCCTGAATTTAATGGACAAGAACTAAATTACCTTGAAGATTGTATTAAATCTACCTGGATTTCTTCACAAGGGGCATATGTGAGACGTTTTGAAATGATGTTTGAGGATATGCATCCTGGGATGCATGCCATTGCTGTATCTAATGGTACTGTTGCACTACATTTAGCATTGAAATCTTTGGGTGTGTCTGATGGCGATGAAGTAATCGTGCCTGACTTAACATTTGCGGCAACTGTTAACGCCGTCCTCTATTGCAATGCAGTCCCTGTTCTATGTGAAGTAGATCCTGAAACTTGGTGTATTGATGCTAAAGAAGCAGAGATGCTTATATCAGAAAGAACCAAGGCCATAATTCCGGTGCACTTATACGGCCAGCTATGTGAGATGGATGCAATTATGGATTTGTCGAAAAGATACAATTTAAAACTTTTAGAAGATTGTGCTGAATCAATTGGTAGTAAGTGGAAGGGTAAGCCATCCGGTATGTTTGGAGATGCAGCCACTTTCAGTTTTTTCGGTAATAAAACTATTTCTACTGGCGAGGGCGGTATGTTATTAATTCGTGATCACAATATCGCCAAACAAGCGATCTTGCTGCGCGACCATGGCATGAATCCTAATAAGCGTTATTGGCATGATGTGGTAGGCTTCAACTATCGTCTAACTAACTTACAGGCTGCAATTGGTGTAGCTCAAATGGAAAGACTAGATGAATTTATTGCAAAGAAACGAAAAATTGCTTCTACTTATAAGGAACATTTAAAGCACATTGATTGTATTGAGAAATTTCCAACTGAAAATATTGACAACATCCATTCTCATTGGTTATACACGGTTATTTTGAGGCAAGATATTGATCGTGATCGAGTAATAGATTTATTGATGGAGGTCGGAGTTGAAGCTAGACCAGTGTTTTATTCAATGCATATTATGCCGCCCTACAAATCCTTTAAAAAATCTGCCAAACATACTAATAGCTTGTTTATATCTAAACAAGGTATTTCATTTCCATCTTCAGTTGGGATAAGTTTCAATGAAATAAAGCATGTTTGTGATTCATTAATTAGGATTCTTGGTGATCTTAAATAGCATAATAAATCTAAATTATAAAATTAGAAGTCTGACATAGTGTTAAGCAAAAAAAAAGGTTTCCGTATTTTGGTGGTTGGTTTAGGAAGTATTGGTAAACGCCACTTAAGTATTATTAGAATACTTCGCCCAGATGCAGATATCAGAGTTATAAGACATAAATCTTGCACAGAGATTCCAAAGTTCGCGAACGGTTGCTTTGATAGCTTTCAAGAGGCAGTTGAATTTTTACCCCAAGCAGCTGTAATAGCAAATCCTTCACCATTTCATTTGAGCATTTCAAAAATTTTGGCGAATATAGGTTGCCATTTGCTAATTGAAAAACCTTTGTCAAATAATGCAAATGACATTTCTGATTTAATAAAAATACGAAATCAAAATAATCTTATTGCACATGTGGGATACAACTTAAGGCGCGATTCAACACTTGTTAGATTTAAAAAAGAAGTTGTTTCAGGTCTTGTTGGAAGAATACTATCGGTGCGTTGTGAGGCTGGTCACTATCTGCCTTCATGGAGGCCTAATTCAGATTACAGATTGGGTGTCTCAGCTAGAGCTGATCTTGGAGGTGGTGTATTGTCAGAATTAAGTCATGAATTAGATTATTTACGTTGGATATTTGGAGAAATATCTTCAGTCAGTGCTCGTCTAGATAAACAAAGCGATCTTGAGGTAGATGTTGAGGATAGTGCACATTTTCATCTAAGATTGGTATCAGATTCAGGTAATTTTGTTACAGCTTCAGTTAATTTAGATTTTATTCGCCATGATAGAAGGCGGGTATGTTTTGCGATAGGTGAGCGCGGTACTTTAAAGTGGGACGGAATTAAAGGTTGTGTTGAATTATGGAAGGAGGAATCAAAAAACTGGGAAACTTTGTATAATTTTCAACATAGCCGCAATGATACATACATACAGCAATGGGCTGATTTTTTGAACTGCATTGATAAAGATAAGAATAAAATAGAACTCTCCTCCTTGGAAGATGGACTCGCAATTATGAAAGTCATTGACTCGATAAGAGAATCTAACTCTAGAAACAGCCTGGAAATTTTGGTAGATTAATTTTATTATTCAGAAATATGGATTTTGTCGCTTTCATTTTTGCCCGCGGAGGGTCAAAGGGCCTGCCGGATAAAAATATTAAAATTTTAGCAGGAAAGCCACTTATTGCTTGGTCAATAGAGCATGCAAAATCTATTCCTTTAATTAGAAGAGTGATTGTCTCGACCGACTCAAAAAGAATAGCTGAAGTTGCTAGAGAGTTCGGAGCAGAGGTGCCCTTTTTAAGACCTTCAGAATTGGCTCAAGATGATAGTCCAGAGTGGGCATCTTGGCAACATGCGGTTCAATTTTTATCAGAAACAGAAGGAATGATGCCTGATGGAATGGTCTCCATTCCATGCACATCGCCATTAAGGAGTGTATTAGATATTGAAAATTGTTTATTGGAATTCAAAAATAATAAACCCGATGCAGTTATTACTGTTTCAGATGCGCATAGAAATCCATGGTTTAATATGGTTAAATTAAGTCCAGAAGGCTATTCCGAACTGGTTATACCGCCTAACGATAATATTTTTCGCCGACAGGATGCACCTCATGTATTTGATATGACCACAGTTGCGTATGTAGTAAAACCAAGCTTTATACTTTCTAATACCTCTATTTTTTCTGGCCAAGTTCGTGCTGTTAAAGTACCCCTTGATAGGGCTATGGATATTGATACTCAATTTGACTTTGATATTGCAGAGTTTTTAATGAATCGAAAAATAGGAAAATTATGACATCATTAGATCAATTAATGGATATGCATGGTAGCTGCGCTGTGATTACTGGCGCAACTGGCGGTTTAGGAAAAATTATGTCTGAAACGCTTGCAGAGTTGGGATATGACCTTATCCTGGTTGACATAAACAAATCAAATCTTTCTTCATTTGAATCAGTGCTAAAAGAGAAATGGTGTGTTTCCATCCAATCTCTTGTATGCGACCTAGAGAATGAACTTGAGCGTAATAAGCTCATTTATGACATTAAGAAGAATAACTCTAAAATAAGTTGCCTCATCAACAATGCAGCTTTTGTTGGAGCTTCTGATCTGGACCACTGGATCACCCCTTTTGAAGATCAGTCAATTGAGGTCTGGCGAAGGGCTATAGAGGTCAACTTAACAGCAGCATTTCATCTTTCTCAAGGCTTATTGTCTCAATTACGTATTAACAAAGGAAATATTATTAATATCACCTCTATTTACGGTGAGTTTGGACCTGATTGGCGACTTTATGCTGATACTTCAATGGGAAATCCAGCAGCTTATGGTGCTAGCAAGGGCGGACTTGCTCAGTTTACGCGTTGGCTTGCTACCACAGTAGCACCTGATGTAAGAGTCAATGCCATTTCTCCAGGTGGAGTTTTTAGAGATCAACCTGAACTATTTGTGAAACGATATGAGAATAGAACTCCTTTAGGTAGAATGGCTAAAGAGGATGATTTTCGAGGAGCTGTAGCCTATTTAGCAAGTAATATGTCCAGTTATGTTACTGGACATATATTGCGTGTAGATGGTGGTTGGGGCAATTGGTGATTTTATTATAGGATTTGGCTCATGAAAAAAGCTTTAATTACAGGTATAACTGGACAAGATGGTGCATACTTGGCCGAATTTTTATTGGGAAAAGGTTATGAAGTCCATGGTATAAAAAGAAGATCATCATTGATAAACACTGATCGCATTGATCACTTATATCAAGACCCTCAAGTGTTGGGTCGAAGGTTTATACTGCACTATGGAGACCTGACTGACTCAAGTAGTCTTGTCCGCATAATTCAAGATGTGCAACCTGATGAACTCTATAACCTAGCAGCTCAGAGTCATGTGGCAGTGTCATTCGAAGAACCAGAATACACTGCAAACTCAGATGCAATTGGCACATTACGACTTCTAGAGGCAATAAGAATTTTAGGATTGGAAAATAAAACAAAATTCTACCAGGCCTCTACTTCTGAGCTCTTTGGTGAGGTTCAGGAGGTACCTCAAAAAGAAACTACGCCTTTCTACCCAAGAAGTCCCTATGCAGTAGCAAAATTATATTCCTACTGGATTACTGTCAACTATCGTGAGGCATATAACATCTATGCTTGTAACGGCATCCTTTTTAATCACGAGTCACCAGTCCGTGGAGAAACATTTGTAACAAGAAAAATTACCATGGCGCTAGCCCGAATATACCTAGGTATGCAAGATTGTTTGTATTTAGGAAATTTAGATGCAAAAAGAGACTGGGGGCATGCAAAGGATTATGTTGAAATGCAATGGCTTATGTTGCAACAAGAAAAGCCTGAAGATTTTGTTATTGCAACAGGTAAACAGTACTCAGTTCGTGATTTTTTAAATGTTGCAGCGCAAGAATTGGAGATGAAGCTTGAATGGCATGGAAAGGGTTTGGATGAAGTTGCCATATACCAAGGTAATGAGATTGTTAGAGTTGATCCATGTTACTTTAGACCGACTGAAGTTGAGACTCTTCTAGGAAATCCAGAAAAAGCAAAAAATTCTCTTGGATGGGAACCAAAGACGACTTTTGAAGAACTAGTTAAAGAGATGATTCAGGAAGATTTGTTGCGGGCTAAAAAAGAAAAAATTTTCGAGTCAATCTCTGAGAATAATTTTGAGTAGTATTAGGTTAAAAAAAATATTAGATAAAGTTTTCTCCAAGGACGAGCTTGACCTTCTAGAGGAGAAGTTTCTAAATTTAACTCTTGATTTGGAAGAGGTTCATGACATTGAGAGTTTTGTTGATGAGTGCAGAGAGGAGTCTAAAAATTTTAAAGTAGCGGGAGAACATAGACTCTCCGACTGGGAAAAAGGATGGTCTGGCGATGGAGTTTATTATTCCGACGATTCTTATAACAATTTGCCATTTTATTTTAAAAACAACACACACATTAGAGTTAGAGACATTGTGTATAAAGATAATAGTGGTTTTGCTGAAGTTGATGCCTTAAGAGCTCTACAATTAGTTATTTTCAGGAAAATCCTAATGAAATTTGATTGCAACACTGTTTTTGAGTATGGCTGCGGCACAGGATCTAACATACAATTTCTTCGAAACAATATCAATACATTAAATTTCTATGGGTCTGATTGGGCTATTAGTGCATGCAAAAAATTAGTTGATAATGGAATTTTGGAACAGGAAAAAGTTAGTAGAGTAAATTATTTTAATCCTTCTACTTATTCTGGGGCAAAAGAAAACTATTTGGCTTTCACAAACGCTTCTCTTGAGCAATCCGGTAAAAATTATCATGATTTTATGAGTTATTTGTTTAAGAATAGCAATTGTTTGGGGGGTATCCACATCGAGCCTATCAGAGAATTGATAGACTTGAAACTCAAGATAAATCAGCAATCTTTTGAGTACGCTAAAAATAGGGGTTATTTGAATGGATTTTATGACTATATGTCATCTAATTCAGATATTCAAATTATTATTGCTAATGATTATGGTATTGGTTCAAAGTACATTAATGGGTATCAAGTTTTATGTTGGAAAAAGAAATAATTCAAGCCAAAAGAATTAGAGAAAAAATCCTAATGATGGTATTAAATAGTGGCGAGGGCCATATTGCCAGTAGTTTTTCGATTGTTGAAATTCTTATCGCGTTAATTAGTGTTATGAGAAAGGAGAATAAGGGAGAGTTAAATTTCAAGAATATTATCCTTTCAAAAGGACATGCTAGTTATGCATATTATGCTTTACTAAATTACCTAGGTGTGATGAGTGATCAAGAGGTGGAAAAAATTGGGAAAATGGGAAGCAAATTTTATGGACACCTCCCCTATGTTTTCAATGATGATAGATTTTCTTATGGAAGCGGCTCATTAGGTCATGGTTTGCCATATGCATTAGGTTTGGCTGTGGCTAATTCAATATTAAAAAAAGATGACTATATATATTGTATTGTTGGAGACGGCGAGGCAAATGAAGGCACTTTTTGGGAAACTTTGCTATTATCTCAAAAATTCAAAAGCTCTAAGCTGAGAATCTTAGTAGATTGTAATAGTTCTTCTGAAAGGGCAATACCTATATCTAAAACCTTACATAATTTAGAGAACGCTTTTGAATCGATCGATATTCTTTCTTGCGATGGCCATAATATTGAAGATATATCAACAAATATATCAAAAGGTTCAAATATAACTGTTGTTCTATGTAATACAATAAAAGGTTATCCCTCTAAAATGATGGCAAATAACCCTATATGGCATCATAGAACTCCCAATGCCAAGGAAGCTGATTTAATTCTGAAGGAAATTCAATGAGACATGTCTTTGCAGCCTATGTAAAAAAGCTGATTTCTGAAAATAAAGAGTATGCCTTATTACTTGGAGATATTTCTGTGGGCCTATTTGTCCAGGAAGATGATACCCTTCCTAAGAATATATTTAATATAGGAATTCTTGAACAATCCATGGTTTCTTTCTCGGCTGGCTTATCTAGTGGTGGAATTACTCCCTTCATTCACACCATATCTCCTTTTATAATTGAAAGAGCATATGAGCAAATAAAACTAGACCTACTATACAATAAGAACAAGGTTGTAATGGTTTCAGCTAATGGGCCCTATGACTATAATAAATTAGGTCCTACTCATCACTGTGCTTCTGATGTCCCTCTGATGGATTTATTAAATCCTATCAATATATTCTTACCCGGAAGAACAGAAGATGTTTCTGAATGTATCAATAAGGCAATTGATTCGGAGTATTCATCATATATTCGTTTAACTTCAAAAGGCAGTTCTTTACAAAATATTAAAGCCAATGAGGTATATACCTATCAATTTTCTTCAAATGTTTTGAATGTAGTGATAGGAGAGTCTCTATATTATCTTGAAAACAAACTTTCCTCTATCAAAGAAGATTGGATTTATATATATGATACAAACTGTTTACAAGAAAATATATTCAAAGGATACAAACAAGTTATTTTTTGGGAGCCCTATTCCAAACCAATCTTAGCCTTACGATATAAAAGCTCCATCGACAGTTCGTGCTTAATTAAAAGTCAAGTCTATCCAGTATCTATTGAATTTGGTATATATAATCAGCCAGAATTTATTGAATTAGAGATATAAAGTGTTTTCTTGTAAAGTTATTAATAAAATTCTGGAATTCTACAATGGAAAACCCTTAATAATTGAGGGAGCAAATGGCTCAATAGGTTTATCTTTTCTATATATTTTCAAAGAATACAGTATCAAACCAAGTCCATTAATTTTAAGCACCTATGCATCTAAGCTTGATGATGGCTGGTTGAGATTTGACCCTAATATTATTCATATAAAAGCATCAGAGGAAGGATTTAGTAAAAAAAGATCAAGCCTTTTAAAAAAAATGAAGCATATTAACGTAATCTATTGTTCTGGTTATGGCAGACCGGGAATATTTCTAAATGATCCAAAATCAGTGATTAATACCAACATATCAAATTTAGTAGAGTATTCTGAAATAGAAAATATTTCTTCATTTGCCTATATGTCAACTAGTGAATTATATTCTGGACTTGAGGGAGAGGCTAATGAGGATTCTATTTTGCCCACAAGTCCTCAACATCCTAGAGGTGTTTATATTGAGTCGAAAAGATTAGGCGAGGCTATAGTTGAAAATATAATAGGTAATAATGTCCCTAGAGTTGCATCATATAGAGTTGCTCTTGCTTTCCCCCCAAAGCTTCTAGATAGAGATAATAGAGTTATGGCTGATTTAATTCAAAACGCTTGGAGAGATGGAGTAGTTACATTAAATGGTGGGGAAAGCTATATCAGACAATATCAATATGGACCAAATTGTGCCAGGAAAATTTTGGCTTCTATGGCCCTTGGCTCCTCAACTCTTTATAACAATTCGGGCTCTCATATCATTACCCTTGGAGATTTAGCCAGACTTATTGGAGAAATACTTGGATTAAATGTGAAAATAAAAGAAACTTCAGCAGATTCATCTGCACCTAGGTCAGTTCTAGTAAACTCCCAACGTTTAAATACCGAGTGTAACTACCAAACAGATCAAGAGCTCTCATTAGCTGAATATATTACAGAGATGATTAATGGAAAAAGCATTTAGCCTTGTTGAAACAAATATTAAAGATATAGAAAGAAATAAACTCGGCATAAAAGTCTTTAATAATATTGAATATCAAGATAATAGGGGCATACTTAATATAGGCTATGAGGGGAGACTATCCGGAGGTATAAATTCTTTGTCTATCAAAGAAAGTTTTTCTAAACCTTATTCTGCTAGAGGTATGCATCACCAGAAAAGGCCTTTCGGCCAACAAAAAATAATATCTGTAGAAAAAGGAAGTATTCTAGATTTCGTTTTTGATACTGAACAAACCGAAAGAATTTTATATTTTTTTCAAGTTGATGATTCAATGAAAGTAAATATATACTTGCCAGATAATCTCGCTCATGGCTTTATTACTCTAACAGAAGTCAAATTTAGATATCTTTGTGTTGGAGAATATAGTGAGCCACACGAAACTACTTACAACGTTTTCCCTAGTGTTAAAAATTTATTAAACTTAGATGAAATTACACAGTCTAACAAAGATAGTTTATTCCCCAATATAGAAGTATTTATCTAAAGTAACATTACATGAAGAAAAAAATTGTTATTGCACACGGGCATTCCTCAATTGAGGTGTTCCATAGTATGATACCAATGATACTGGCCAAATATGAAATGCCAGAATGGAAATGGGATTTTGTTGATTATAAGATTTCTAATATTTTCCAACTTCGTGGCGATTTACTTATTCTTATCAGAAAGTATCATGATGGAATTACAAGTGATTCAGACATTGCTTTAGAGCTCTCAAAGTTAAGGTTAAATTTTTCAAAGATAGTTTATTTTGACGACGCTGCTGCTGCATCAGTCGTTCGATTTGCTATTTTTCCTCATGTCGATGAATATTGGAGAAGATCTCATCTTACTGATACCAATTTATATCAAAAAGAATTTTATGGCGGTCATCTTTACAGCAACTATTATCATGATAAATTCGGAATTGAGGACTTTGATCAAGCATTTATTAATCCTGTAGTTGATGACAAGAATAATTTTAAGAAGCTGAAATTGGCCTGGAATATCGGAATTGGTGTTTATCCAACCAATACAAGGTCAATTTTGAATAGACACTATCTTATGACTAGGAGGTTTATTTCCTCTATGACCATAATTCCATCAATTAAGCCTATCCATATGTTAGTACTTAATTACATTAATAGCATGAAGCAGGAGCTAGTTAAAGAGGTTAACCTCAAAAACCGTTTAAAGAAGATTTCTTCTAGATTTTTATCAACTAGTTATAGAAATTCAGTAGGTTTTCAAAGAGAATTGTTAATTAAGAAAACTCTAGAAGAAGATTTGTTTCTATCTGGAAATATTTCAAAAAAAGAATTTACAAAGGAATCATTTAGGATTTTTGGAATGCTTTCTCCTTATGGCTGGGGGGAAATTTGTTACAGGGATTTTGAAGCTGCAATAGCCGGTTCATTTCTAATTAAACCAGACATGTCGCATATTTCCACTTGGCCCAATATATATGAACAAGATATGTATCATTCAATTTTATGGGATCTTTCGGATATTGATAAACTGGATTGCATATTTGATCAGATAGAAGTTTGTGAGCAGTCTGTATATAAGACAAGAAGAAGGTATCTAGATTCCCTAAACCTTTTTACTAAGAGATGTATAACAATGATAGACCATTTGGTGTAAGAATCACTCTTTGACTCATAGTGAATATATTAATTAGTACACTCTTTAATCTAAATGAAACATGTGCCGGACTAAATAGAGTATATAAATTTAGTGACGCTCTAGCTCCACATGGGATTAATTGTTTTATTGCAGGTTCTGGTTGTTCAAAAGGTGATTGGACTTTTGAAGAGGATAAGGAATTTAAAAAAATATTATTCAATAGGAAAAAATTTTCTTCAATCCGCCACTCCAATACTATGAATTATGCTGCAGAGGCAAGTAAGTTTTATAGAAATTATTTAAAAGATATATCAAATCAATTTCATATTGATGGAGTATTAATATACTCTCCGCAAGGAGAGGTTGTGGGCCCAATAATCAGAATCGCAAGAGAGATCGGGATATTCGTGCTAGCTGACTGTGGAGAATATTATCATTTATCAGCTCATTATTTATTCAATGGTATGATTTTTCAACAAGTTATCTTCAAGTATCTTCAAATGAAGAAATTAGATGGAGTGATTGTGCCCAGTCCAATTTGGTACCAAAGGGCTGAAAAATTAAATTTACATAGAGTCTTAATTCCCGGAATCTCTGATAAGGAGAAATATAGAAAACATCCTTCTATAAGGAAAAAAATTAGCATTGTTTTCATGGGTCGATTTTTAACTAGAGAGATGCCAAATGTGATCTTTAAAGCCTTGTCAATATGTAAACAAAGACGGATTCCATTCAGTTTCAATGTTATTGGATCTAAAAACAAAGGATATGAGGAAAGATTCTGGCTAAAGAAGTTAAAAGACTATAAAGACTTAACTGATGTCACTCATCTGAATGGTTATATTTCTGATAAAGATAGAGATACCACTCTTTCAGAAGCCGATATTTTTATTATGCTTCGTCCAAAAAATATTGAGACTGAGCATTTATTTCCATCTAGAGTGCCAGAATATTTATTAAGTGGCAACCCAGTGATTCTTTCAAACACTGAGCCATTAAATTTTTTCTTTAAGGACGGGCATGGTGTTAAATTTATATCTAAAAAAAATAACCCTTTAGAGTTGGCAAATTTGATTGAAGAACTTGCAAACTCCCCAAGTTACCGCTTTAATCTTGGAAGGCGAGGTCGAGAGTATGCAATATCAAATTTTTCAAGTAGAAAAATGGGGTTATCTTTGGCGGAATTTCTTAATTCGATTAAAGATAATAACTCTAGTTAAGAGTCGATTCATAAAAACTAGTCTAGTTGATACTCATCCAAGAACAGTAAATTGATTCTTAAATTTTTGGCTAGTAAAATTATAGCTTTCTGCTCTAATTTCTGAAAATTTGAAAACTATAGATATTGCGTTATTTATAATTCAATTTTTTTTGCCATTTTTTAAGAAATTACTGAATTTAGAACAGTTTCGAAGATTAATTTTAGAGATTTTTTATGATTTATGTCTGTTTTGCAGTATCGCCACTCCACCTTATATGTATAAAAGAACTGGCTAATCTTCATAAAAACGACACCTTTGTTGTCTATTGTTTTTTATACAGCCGCAATAACATGGTTTATGACCAAATTATTAAAACTATTAAATTGTTAAATCTAGACAATGTCAGTGAAGTTTTAATGCCAAAAAACAATATTATGGGAGCATTTAAAAGATTGGCTTTTGCATACTCTATACTGAATAAATATAAAAGCCAGCGTTCAACTTTTGTTATCTTCGACTTCAGAAATACTTTCTTGCATTCTTTGAGGAGATTGTTTATTGATTCTAGATTTATTCTTATTGATGATGGTTTTGCTACTTATGAATCCTATCATTTATTTATAAAGAAAAGTTATTACTTGCCGTTTTCTCAGTACAAAGGCTTTCAAGGAAATATTAATAAGTTTATTCATTTCGGGCTTCAATATAACTATCTTCTAAATAAAAAAATTGATATTTTTACAATATATGCAAGAGAGTTAAAATTGAGCAAAGATTCTTTTAATGATTTGGGATTTCTTCGTGAACAGTTAGAGGGCATTTCTCCAAATTATTCAGATAAATTAGTATTTTTTGCTGGTTCGAGATTTGCTGAGAAAGATATATTGACAATTGAAGAAGAAATCGCGGTAATAGAGAAGATATATCATTATTGGTTAGAGAAAGGAAAAGAAATGATTTATATAGGAAAACGAGTAGAGAAAGGCAAAATTTCAGAAAAGAAAATTAAGAGTATTGAGGAGAAATCCATCCCTGTTTTGTTTTTTGATTTACCACTTGAGCTTGCATTGATAGAAACTAAACCTCAAGAAATGCCAACCATCATCTGCTCTTTTGGTTCTACATTAAATAAGACCCTTCCTATGATATACAAGGAAATTGATGCATACGTTGTTGAATCCGATTACATTACAAAAAAATTATCAAATTGTTATACAGGGAATGTAAAGGATTCAAAGATAGAGGTTAAAAAATATTTCTTGCAATAGGGAATTTTGTATTTACCTTTTGATTTATAGATCTTTAAAGTAATTATTGTTTTTTATTTTCGGTTTCCAACGCTTGAAAAACTAGAGTTTCTCAATTTTTAATAAAGCTTATTCAGTTTGATCTGTTATTCATAGAATATAATATTCGCTTTCAAAGTCATAATAGGTCTAAAGAATATTAATTGTGAATTTAAGGGGTAAATGTTTCAAATTTGAAAAGTATTTTAATAAATATGTTTTGCCAATTTTTTCTATCAGCAACAAGTAAATAAAACAAATGACAGAACATAACCATAAAGAAAAAATATTTTGGTGCAAAAATTGTTTAAATGCATCTACTAGACCTCGAATAGAATTTGATTCCAGAGGGTGGTGCAATGCATGCCAGTGGATGGAAAAAAAGAAAAATTTGGATTGGACTTTTAGAAAAAAAGAATTACAAAAAATAGTCGAATATTGTCGTTCTCATCCATCAGAGTTTGATTGTATAGTTCCTGTTAGTGGTGGAAAAGATGGCTCAGCTGTTTCTTATAAATTAAAACATGAATATGGATTAAATCCTTTGACTGTTACTATTGCTCCTCCTTTATCTCTTGAATTAGGCAATACTAATCTTCAAAACTTTATTGATAGTGGGTATACAAATATAAAGATATCTCCTGATTCGGAGGCTATGAGATTACTTAACCGTAAAGGGTTTGAGATGAAAGGTTTTCCATACTATGGATGGCTAACTGCCGTATATTCTGGAGTAGTAAGAACTGCTCTTAATTACAATGTTCCTATGATTTTTTATGGGGAAGATGGAGAAGAAGAATATGGAGGATTGCCAAATGCTAAAAATGAATTTATTTTTGATGTAGACTACATGCGTAAGATATATCTTGAAGCAGGCCAAGATAAAGTCCTTGCTGCGTCAGGTTTGTCAGATTCGGAGTTGTATTTCTTTAGTTTTCCAAGTGAGAATGATATTAAGAAAATTGGAGTTAAGGCTACACACTGGTCAAACTATGAGAATTGGGATCCATATAAAAACTACATGCTTGCCAAAGAGTATTGTGGCCTTCAGGAGGCAGATAACACTAACAGCGGAACCTTTACAAATTTTGCTCAGAATGATCAGGCATTATATGCATTACACACTTATGTAATGTATCTTAAATTTGGTTTTGGACGTGCAACCCAGGATGCAGGAATTGAAATACGTAGAGGAGCTATGACAAGAGATCAGGGGTTAAATTTGGTGCATTTGTATGATGGGCATTATCCTGAAGAATTTATTGATACATATCTGAATTATTATCAGATGACAAATGAAGAATTTGATACAGTGCTTGATACCTGGGTAAATAAAGACTTATTCAGTAAAGAAAATGGGCGCTGGCAACCGAAATTTACTGTTAAGTGAGAAAAACTCATAAGGTTGCCGTTATTGATTATGGAATGGGCAATATATGGTCTGTTATCAGTGCTCTAAAGTATCTTGGCGCTGATGTTGATCTGGTTAAGGACCCTAGCCTTTTGCAAAATTACAGCAGTATAGTTCTTCCAGGCGTGGGTTCGTTTAAAAAAGGGATGGAGCTTTTGCGTCAGAGTGAATTGGATAAGGCAATTGTAGATCGTGTAAAAGGCCATGATGTAAACATATTGGGTATATGTTTGGGGATGCAGTTACTAGCATCTAAGGGTATGGAACATGGAGAAACCGATGGATTAGGGTTAATTCCTGGAGTTGTAGAAAGATTTACAAGGAATGAGCTGCCTGAACTTAAAATTCCCCATGTTGGTTTCAATGCAATCAAGATAAGCGAACCGGCCGGTTTATTTGTAGATATTCCTGATTATTCATATTTCTATTTCACTCACTCATACAGATTATTGGCAAGTGAGATATCTGCTAAACGAAGCGCATTATGTTCCTATGGTATTGATTTCCTTGCTGCATTTGAAATTGATAATATATGTGGAGCTCAGTTTCATCCAGAAAAAAGTCAGACAAATGGACTGATAATGTTGAGAAACTTCTTAAGACTTACTAGATAATTCAGGTTAAGAAAATTGCATAAAAAAAGATTAATTTTTACCCTCCTATTTGAAAATGGATCTTTTATGTTAAGTAGAAACTTTCGTCTACAAAAGGTTGGGGATTATGGTTGGCTAAAAAAGAATTACAATTTTTCAAAAATTTCATTTTCTATAGATGAATTGATTGTGCTTAATGTTTCACGAAGTACTCAGGAATCAAAAGAGTTCTATAAACATGTTGGCTTTTTAACCGAAGAGTGTTTTGTGCCTATAGCCGCTGGTGGAGGCATTAGAGACCTTGAGCAGGCTCGTAATCTTTTAAAATCAGGTGCTGATAAGGTAGTCATCAACACTTTATTGGCCGAGAATATAGATTCCATCAGGGAAATGGTTAATGAATTTGGCCAACAATGTGTTCTAGTCTCACTTGATGTCAAAAAAACAAAAAATGGTTTTAGTGTTTGGACTCACAATGGAACTGTCCAACAATTAGAACCTTTGGAGTATTGGATTGAATTGGCCTCCAATCTTTCTGTGGGAGAAATATATTTAAATTCTATTGATCGTGATGGAACTGGACAAGGTTACGATCTAGAGTTACTTAAGCATATTCCCCAAAGTATTTCAGTTCCGATAATAATTGCAGGCGGTGCAGGACATTATTCTCACCTGGATGAGGGCCTAAATCAAGGCTGTATTGATGCAGTTGCAACTGCTCATTTATTTAATTTTGTTGGAAATGGACTTAAAAAGGCAAGAATTGATTTAATCAATAACGGACATGATTTGCCTGACTGGGATGTAGATTTAGCAAACCAGCTTAAAAATATTTTATCTATCTAAGATTATGAACAATAAAGATCCTTCAATAGCAGACTGCCATATTACAAGAGATGGACAAAATATAGCCTCAAACATAGTTATCATTGATGGCTTTTCAAGCTCTGGGAAAAGCTTAGTTGGTCCTTTACTTGGTCATCTTAATAAGACTGAACAGTGGCAAATGCATTATGAATATGAGTATTTATCTATTCAAAACTATATAGGCGAACTTTCACTCACATCCTTATCAGCTTTACTAAAAATTCATGCAGACATGCACCTATATTCCTTAATGATTGGACGTAATGTAAATTTTCGTAGAACTGATCAGTCCTCCCCTTATTATGATGATTTAGAAGAAATTTACTTGTCACGAATTGGGAAAAAAGATGGAGATCATGTTTTGAGAGCGGAAGAGAACAAGGAATTGATCCTGCCATTACATGTTCATTATCTATTTGGAAATACAGATATACTCTATAGAGGATTTGAAAAGAGTTTAAAGCTGTATTTAATTTTGATAAGGGATCCCTTTTTTTTAATCGATAAATGGTTCAATGATGAATGGCCAAGTAATTTGTGTAAAAAATCACGAGAATTCCATTTATGCTGTGAATGTATTGAAGGCGTCGTACCCTGGTTTGCAATAAGTTATGCAGAGGAGTATTTGTCAGCAAGCGAACTAGAAAAATCGATATTGACGGTATACTATTATTTTTCTGGTCTAAAAAGTATGTATAGATCTTTGTCAAAAACAAACTTATCCAAGACTCTCTTTATTGAGTTTGAAGAGTTTGCAGTTTCTCCGGAGCCCTATATTGACAAAATAATTAACATTCTCAACACTACTAAACGTGAAAGTTTTAATAATATTATGAAGAAATTATCCTTGCCGAGAGAGGCTATTGATAACCTAGGTCACGAGAATTTCTTAAAAAAATATAAAAATAATCTTTCACAAGAATATCTTTTTCTGCTCGAAAAATTGGAAAAAATCTATATCTCGTTGAAAGCTGATATTAAGACACTTTGATAAAATAATGTCATAATAGTATATTTATAAATTGCTGAATCATCATGGCATATTTAATTCCACCTTGTCGAAATTTTTATTATTAGTCAATATTAGTGTCTTATTTAATTTATAAGCGATGGAGAAAATTTTATTTCTGAAATCAATATATTAGACTGCACTCTTCGTGATGGAGGATATCTAAACGATTGGGGTTTCTCAAAAACTCAATTTCATAGTATTGCTTCATCTCTTGAAAGCTCCAAGATAGATATTATTGAATTAGGCTATCTAGATGACAAGAGAGGAAAAAAAGAAAACTCAACATTATTCGATTCAATTTCTTCAGTTGATATTATTCTTGATAATTTTGTCAGCAAATCAATAAAAGTTTTAATGGTTGATCTTTTTGCTTTTGATATTAACTCCATACCTTTGAAGGAGAATTCAAAAGTTGATGGAATTAGATTGGCCTTTCACAAAAAAGACATTACTCAAGCATTGGTGGCTGCCAAAAAAATAATAGCCTCAGGTTATTCATTATTTCTACAACCTATGGTTACTAAAAATTACAATGAAATTGAGTTTATTAGCCTAGTGAAACATGCAAATGCACTTAAGGTTTATGCTTTTTATATTGTGGATAGTTTTGGCTCTATGTCATTAGAAGAGCTTCGAAATTACACCGATATGGCTGACAAATATTTAGATAAAGAGATCAAATTAGGTTATCACTCGCACAATAATATGCAGTTAGCTTTTTCAAATGCGATTGATTTGTGCAGCCGGCAACTTGATAGGAGTTTGATTATTGATAGTAGTATATATGGCATGGGAAGAGGCGCTGGAAACTTAAATACTGAATTGATAGCAGATTACCTTAATATGCATAAAAAATATAAATATGAAGTTATGCCCCTACTTGAGGTGATTGATGAAATCTTAGCTTATTATTTCAAGAAGAAACCCTGGGGTTTCTCACTATCTCAGTATTTGTCTGCCTCTCTTGATTGCCATCCTAATTATGCTTCTTACCTGATTGACAAAAAAACGACCTATATTTCTGATATAAAGCAAGTCTTAAGCAAACTTCCAATTGAAAATAAAAATTCTTTTAATAGGCAGATAGCAGATGACTTGTACAAAGAGTTTTTATTTGTCGACAAATCAAAACCAAAAGGGCAATTCAATATTTCTACAAATAATAAAATATTGCTAATAGCTTCAGGAAGTTCAGTCAGAGAACACTTAACTTTATTTAAAGAAAAGGTTATTGACAGCGAAACTCAGATAATTGCATTAAATCATAAACCGCAATTTGAATGTGATTTTTACTTTTTTTCAAACCAGCAAAGATTCGATAAATTTACAAATCAATTACCTCTAAATAAGCAAGTTATCACAACTAATATTCGCAGTAAAAACTTATTAGACACTGTAATATCTCTAAAAGAGATAGCTTTTATTGAACAGAGCTTTGTCACCAATGTAGCATTACTAATGATTAATTATTTAATTATGAATCAAATAAAAGAAGTAGAAATTGCAGGTTTGGATGGATATCAAAAAAATCGAAATAATTATGTTTACGATGATACTAATGTAATAGCTAACGAAGATCTCTTTGAAGAGATAAATAAAGCTATAAGTAAATCTTTACAACAATTAAATAAAAGTATTAACATTCATCTAATAACACCATCCATTTTTGAGAAACACATACTTTCATGACTCTTAAAATTTTTAAGCCCTATCTGACCCATCATGCCTGTGTAGAAGTTTATGTTGGACAGAATCAGATAACTAGGAGAGGTAGATTAAAATAATCAGATTCCACGAACACTTTTTAATGACTAATAGCTCACCTTCTAATTATCTAATTCAAAAAAAATATTTATAATTTCAAGTTGTAATTATTAAGTTAAGGTTTGTTGTGTTATTAGATATTGATTTCAGTGTAATTATTCCAGCTAGATATCACTCTACTCGGCTTCCTGCAAAGCCCTTATTGCCCCTGCATGGAGTGCCAATGGTAGTGAGAACATGGCAACAATGCATCAAAGCAGTTGATAGAGATAATGTTTATGTTGCAACTGATAGTGAAGAAATAAGGAGTGTCTGTGAAGAGTATGGTATCCAAGTCATTATGACTAGTGAAGAATGCATGACTGGAACAGATCGTGTTGCAGAAGTAGCTACTAAGATAAATTCTAGTATTTTTATTAATGTGCAGGGTGATGAGCCAGTTCTAAATCCTGAGGATTTGAAAAAAGTAGTTGATATTTCGCTAAAAAACCCTGATGAAATTATTAATGGAGCTTGTTTAATATCGAGTGAAAGTCAGTTCCGAGATTTCAAGATACCTAAAGTAGTTATGAATAAGGACAATAAGTTGCTTTATATGAGTAGAGGTCCTATTCCGGCCAACAAAACGAATAGATTTATAAAGGCATGGAGGCAGATTTGTATATATGCATTTCCCCGATCTGCGCTTGAGGATTTTTCTAACTGTCAAAGCAAAACACCTCTTGAAGAGATTGAAGACATAGAAATTATTAGATTTCTAGAGTTGGGTTGGGAAGTACGTATGGTTGAATTATCGGATCAATCTATTTCACTAGATTCCCCCGAAGATGTTTTGCTAATTGAGAATGCTATTATCGAAAGAGGTTTATGAATCTTGCAAATTATGAAGCAATAATATTTGATTGCGACGGTGTTCTTTTAAATTCAAATAAGATTAAAAGTCAGGCGTTTTATAAGTCGGCCCTTCCATTTGGGCAGAAAAATGCTGAAAAACTATTGGAGTACCATCTAAACAACGGAGGATTGTCAAGATATGTAAAGTTTAAATTTTTTTTATTAAATATTTTAGGACAACCAAAAGTAAATGAGGGGGATTTATCCTCCCTTTTAGAATCATATGCAAATTATGCAATAAAAGGTCTTATGTTCTGCGAAATTGCTGAAGGTATTGATGAATTAAGGATAAAGACCAAAGATGTAGGATGGCTAGTAGCATCAGGTGGAGACCAGAAAGAAATCAGGCGAATCTTTTCAGAAAGAAATTTAGATAATTTTTTTGATTTAGGTGTTTTTGGCAGTCCTGATAATAAATTAGAAATTCTCAGAAGAGAACTTAATAAGCACATCAAATCAAAGAGATTTTTATTTATTGGTGATAGTAGATATGATTATGAAGTGGCTACTGATTTAGGTATGGATTTTATTTTTCTATATGATTGGTCTGAATCTAATGAATTTTATAAATTTTGCAAGGAAAAAAATATTCCATCTTTTAACAATATTTCTTCTTTACTAAACTTATGTTAGCTTTAACTCTTCATCCAAGCAAATTAAATATTGTTTTTAGAAAACATAATGTTTTTTCAGTTGTTGAAAATTTATGAGAGTGCTTCATCTTATTCCAACGCTTGCTTCTGGCGGTGCAGAAAGGATGTTGACTCGTATTGCTCAAAATGATGACAATCAACATATCATAGTAATTTTTAGATTGATAAATAAAGACTCTTGTTTTTATGATCTTCCCTCTAAGGTTATTTTGGTTAGTCTAGAATATGAGACTCAGAATGACTTCTTTAAGGCTGTTAGAAGATTTCTTAATTTTTTAGATCTTTATAATCCTAACGTAGTTCAAACATGGATGTATCATGCTAATTTATTTGGAGGCTTAATAGCTTTTTTTAAAGGGCATAGAAACATAATCTGGAATATTCGATCAGCCGAAGTCTCTTTTAAGGAAATGAAAAGAACCACTATCATAATTGCGACAATTGGAGCTCTTATTTCTCATTTTGTACCAAGAAAAATTATTACATGTTCGAAGCGTGCAATACTTGTGCATAAAAGATTACTTTACAAAAAGAATAAATTTCTTTACATTCCTAATGGAATTCATGATGATTATTTTATTGATTCTAAGAAAATAACAAATCAGATACCAGTAATTGGTTTTGTTGCTAGGCTAGATCCCCAAAAAAATCATTATGTTTTCTTGAAATCTCTTGAGAAAATTAAAACACCCATCAAACTCATTCTTGTTGGTAGGGGTGTAGAGAAGTTAAATACTAAAAATTTTAAGTTGGATCATCATGACATAGAGTTATTCAGAGATACTAAAAGTATTTTTGATTTCTATGATCGTTTCGATTTTCTAATACTTCCATCTACGTATGGCGAGGCTTTTCCTAATGTTTTAATTGAGGCTATGTCTAGAGGTGTTGTATGTATAGTTAGTGATGTTGGGGATTCTTTTTCAATTGTTTCTTCATCTGGCTATCAGATTAGAGACCCATATTCTTCTAACTCGATCTCTTTGTCTATAAAAAATGCCTTGCTTGATTTTGCTGATCGACCTGATAAATATAGAGAGAAATCTAGAAAAAGTATTTCAATTGTGAAACAGCGTTATGGTTTACGTAAAGTTATATCTCAATATAACCAAGCATGGTTCCATTAAATATTATCTTAGCTTTCGGAGTTGCTTATGAGTAAAAAAGTCGTCGCAATAACAGGTGGAAGTGGATTTATTGGAAGTCACCTTGCCCAAGCTCATATAAAACAAGGGGATGAGGTGCGTATTTTGAGTAGAGGTTCTGGGTTTATCGAAGGAGCTTATCATTATAAAGGTGATTTAGTTGATTCAGGTATTGAAAATATGAAAATATTGAATAGCTTTATTAAAGATATCGATGTAATCTATCACTGCGCAGGTGAATTAAAAAACGAATCAAAGATGTTTGAGCTACATGTGGAAGGAACTGAACGTCTATTAAAATTGGTAAAAGATAAAGAATGTAGATGGGTTCAACTTAGTAGCGTTGGTGCATACGGTGTTTGTACTTCGGGCATTATCACTGAAAAATCCAAAGAAAATCCATCGGGGATATATGAGAAAACTAAACTTATTTCTGATAATCTTGTACGCAAATCTGGTTTGCCTCACACAATACTAAGACCTTCTATTGTTTTCGGCGAAAAGATGAACAATCGATCCCTGTCGCAAATGATAAAAATTATAAAGTACAGATTGTTTTTCTATTTAAGTAGAGATGCTGTTGCTAACTACGTGCATGTTGATGATGTAGTTTCAGCACTTATTTTATGTTCTAGTCATCCAAAAGCTATTTCCAAAACATATATTTTGTCTGACTCTTCTAAATTAGAAACAATAATTAACTCTATTGCTGACGCTCTAAATGTAAAACGACCAAAAGTCAGAAAGCCATATTTCATGGTTATTATTATTTTAAAAATTCTTAGTAAATTTCCAAAATTTCCCTTAAGCAAACAGCGTATTAGAGCCTTAACAAATGATTGCCATTATGATGCTACTATGATTAAGTCCGAGCTAGAATTTGCCTTAAGTAAAAATTTAAGCAATGCATTTTATAAATATGCAGAACTCTTTAAAAAATAAAAAGAAGATAGCCATAATTGTTTCTTCCCCAATAACAGTGATTGCTTTTCTAGTAAATCAGATTAAAGCTCTATCAAATATATACAATATAACTCTAATATTAAATATTAAAAAAGATAGTAAGGACATTTTGGATTTACCAAAAAATGTTGATTTAGAGTCAATATCAATTGATAGAAATATAAGTTTAATGAATGACACTAGAACATTATGGAAGCTATATAGGATCTTTCGCATTAAAGAATTCGATTTAATATATTCTGTCTCCCCAAAAGCAGGGCTTTTGTCAGTCTTAAGTGGATTTTTAAGTAATATACCAATAAGAATTCATATATTCACCGGACAAGTTTGGTATTCGAAAAAGGGTATAAGTAGGTTTTTTTTCAAATTTATTGATCGAGTTATCAGTCTTTTCGCAACTCATATTCTTGTAGACAGCAATTCTCAAAGAGAATTTCTTATCAAGGAAAATGTCATCTCCAGAAAGAATTCCAAAGTTCTAGGAAATGGTTCAATTTGCGGTGTTGATTTAAATCGTTTTAGGTCAGATAAAAATATTAGAAAAAAAATTCGAGCAAATTTAGAAATCGATAAGAATTCTTCAGTGATACTATTTGTGGGAAGGTTAAATAGAGACAAAGGGGTTATCGATTTAGCCAATGCATTTCAAGGGCTTCAAAAAAAAATGAAATCAACATCACTGATTTTTGTTGGGCCGGATGAAGAAAATATTAAATCACACCTTGTTGAAATCCTGGAAGAATGCAAAGAAAAAGTTTATTTCATTCCACAAACCGATGTGCCAGAATATTTTATGATGAGTTCTGATATTTTGGTATTGCCAAGTTATCGTGAAGGTTTTGGTAATGTTATTATTGAGGCAGCAGCATGCGGTATCCCATCAATTGCTTCAAATATATATGGTTTAACTGATGCTGTGTCTAATCAAGAAACAGGTATATTGTTTGAAGCTGGCAATGTTGAAATGCTTCAATTTTTTATGGAAGAGTTTTTACGGGATAAAAAAACAGTTAAAAAATATGGTAATCAAGCTCTAAAGCGTGCGCAAAAAAAATTTTCACATGAAGTTATAACAGTTGAACTACTAGATTTTTTTAAAAGATGTCTTGAGGATAAAAATGAAAAGGATATTTGATATATTTTTTAGTGTATGTCTTCTAATATTTCTATTCCCTTTATTTTGTCTCGTAGCAATTTCAGTTAAGATATTCATTGGCTCTCCTGTTTTGTTTTATCAAGTTCGTCCAGGGTTGAATGAAGAATTTTTTACACTAGTAAAGTTTAGAACGATGACCTCAAAAACAGATGCAAATGGAGACCTGCAAGAAGATTTTCTAAGATTAACTAAGTTTGGAAAATTTCTTCGTTCAACTAGTCTTGATGAGCTTCCTGAATTGTTAAATGTACTAAAAGGAGATATGAGTTTTGTAGGACCAAGACCGCTTTTAACTGAATACTTGCCGCTATATGATGATTTCCAAAAAAAGAGACATAATGTTAGACCTGGCATTACAGGATGGGCGCAGATAAACGGAAGAAATAATATTTCATGGGAGGATAGGTTTAAATTGGACGTATGGTACGTTGAAAATCAAACATTTATGCTAGATCTAAAAATTTTAGTGAAAACCATATTTAAAGTCTTAACTCGTGATGGAATATCATCTACTAACCATGTAACCATTGAAAAGTATACTGGTATCAAAAAATGAAATTATTGGCAATTTTTGGAGCGGGTGGTCATGGAAGGGTTGTGGCTGAGGCAGCAGAATTATCTGGCTGGAAGGTGGAATGTTTTTTTGATGATATATATTCTCAACAGAATAATAGTAGCGATATACCTATAGTTGGCAACTTATCTGACTTAATGGTTAAATTTAGCGAGTTTGATGGAATTCACGTGGCTATTGGCGATAACAATATTCGTCTATCTATTATTAATACTTTGCAAAGTAAAGGCGTTGTCTTGGCTACAATTATTCATCCATCTGCATCAATTTCCAAAAGTGCTAAAGTTAAAGAAGGCTCTTCGATACTTGCTAATGCATCTGTAAATTCTAATGCGTTAATAGGTGTTGGGAATATCTTAAATACTAACTGTTCAGTAGACCATGATTGTACTTTGGGAGATGGAGTTCACATTAGTCCAGGAGTTAACTTAGCAGGAAATGTTCTAATAGGTGATCGAACTTGGTTAGGTATCGGAAGTATGGTTATTCAGTCTCTACAGATAGGGAAAGATGTCATTGTTGGAGCTGGTTCTAATGTGTTAGGAGATATTTCCGACTCATCTATTGCCTATGGAAATCCCTGTAAAGTTGTTCGAAAAATAAAGAAAAAACATAAATGACAGAAAATAATTTTTCATCCTGGCCTTCATTCACTGTAGAGGAGTCTAATGCTGTTCAAAAAGTTCTATTATCAAACAAGGTAAATTATTGGACAGGTGATGAATGTAGAAAATTTGAAAAAGAGTTTGCCGATTGGGTAGAGTCAAAATATGCAGTTGCACTAGCTAATGGTTCACTTGCTATCGAGGCTTCTTTGAAGGCCTTAAATATCACCAATGAAGATGAGGTCATAGTTACTTCTCGCACTTTTATAGCCACAGTGTCAGCTATCATAAATGTTGGCGCTAAGCCTATATTTGCTGATATTGATCGATCTTCGCAAAATATAGCGCCCGAATTCATAAAAGCTTTAATAACAGAAAAAACAAAAGCTATTATTTGCGTTCATTTAGCAGGTTGGCCTTGTGAAATGGATGAAATAATGACTATTGCTAAAAAACATAAGCTGTATGTAGTTGAAGATTGTGCTCAAGCTCATGGAGCAAAATATAAAGGCAAATCTATTGGATCAATTGGGCATATTGGTTGTTGGAGTTTTTGTCAAGACAAGATAATGACTACTGGTGGTGAGGGAGGCATGGTAACAACTAATGATGAACTCTTATGGCGAAAGATTTGGGCATACAAAGATCATGGCAAGAGCTATGAAGCTATTTATGAGAGGAGAGATTCTAAAACCTCTAGATTGGTACACGAATCGTTTGGTACAAACTGCCGTATGACTGAAATGCAAGCAGCAATAGGGAGAATACAGTTAAAAAATATTTCATATTGGCATAAAAAGCGTCTGGACAATGCCAACTCTATTTGGAATACAGCAAAAAAATGTAAGATTTTCCGTGTGCCAGCTATTCCCGATTACATAGAGCATGCTTGTTACAAGTGTTATATATTTGTTGAAGGTAGTGTTGAATTTCGTGACAAAATAATGCGAGAGATTAATGAAAAAGGAGTCCCATGCTATCCTGGATCTTGTTCAGAAGTCTATATAGAAAAGGCCTTCGATAATACTGGATTCAGACCTAAAGAAAGACTCACTGCTGCAAAGGAATTAGGAGAAAAGAGTTTAATGTTTTTAGTGCACCCAACTCTAAAAGAGAGAGAGATAAAAAAAACATGTGATGTTTTAATAGAGGTAGCTGAAGCTAACTATGAAGGTTAATTACAATTAGACTTTGGAAAAAATTTGGATATCGATGAAAAATATATGATTCTTGCTCTTGAAGAGGCATATAAGTCAAAGGAGAGAAATGAAGTACCAGTTGGTGCAATTGTCGTTATAAATAGTGAAGTCATAGCAAAAGCACATAACCAATCAATATTTCAAAATGACCCAACCTCTCATGCAGAAATTAATGCATTAAGAAATGCAGCAAAGAAGGTTGGTAATTATCGATTAACAGGAGCAACCTTATATACCACTCTAGAGCCATGTGCGATGTGTTATGGAGCAATTGCACATGCGCGTATCTCAAGATTTGTTTTTGGAGCCTATGACTCTAAGACTGGCGTATGCGGCTCATCATTTAATCTTCATGAACAGGCGTGTTTTAATCATACACCTCTAATGAAAGGCGGTGTATTAAAAGAAGACTGCTCTTTAATATTGAAAGATTTTTTTAAAGAAAGAAGAAATCAAACGGTATACATTCCGCCATTCACATGAAGAGTTTGAGCAGTTATATAACCACCTGACTCTCCTGCTAAGAATAAAACCGATTCAGCAATCTCATCAACTGTTCCTAATCTACCTAAAGGTATTTGATTTGCAAGAAACTCTTTTTGCTCTTCTGGCAACGCATCAGTCATATCCGTTTTAATAAAACCTGGAGCAATTGCATTGACAGTGATTCCTCTTGGGCCAACCTCTCTGGCAAGAGATTTAGTAAAGCCCATGATTCCAGCTTTTGCTGCTGAGTAATTTGTCTGGCCTGCATTGCCCATTGCACCAACTACTGATGCTATAGAAATGATTCTTCCACTTTTCTTCTTCATCATT
>Ga0181572_10000373_pt1 | contig 32097 bp, 38 predicted proteins | sample 101ome_26_FD_133004 | JGI IMG/M metagenome (GOLD analysis project Ga0181572, IMG submission 133004) | Coastal salt marsh microbial communities from the Groves Creek Marsh, Skidaway Island, Georgia - 101408AT metaG (megahit assembly) | ecosystem: Environmental > Aquatic > Marine > Intertidal... | reverse complement strand
TTATTTTTATAACATATACACATGTATTTTATTTTAGAGTTGATTTTCTATATTGCATTTTATGGATTACTTTTATATGGGATTCACATTGGTTATTTGTATATAAGGGATAATTATACACAAAGCATTATTATTGATAATGTCTCCAAAAATAAAAAATATGACGAAATTTTAACTCATTTAAAAAATGTGGAACACTCCAATCAACAGACGATTTTGTCCATGGATAATGAGTTGTCCAATATGTTAGATTCTGAATTAGATGAAGATTATACTACATCATCTTAAACTACAGGGTAAGATGGCTGCATGGCAATACCACAAATTCCTGGGTCATTTGTGCTATCACTTCTTTCAATCTTAATGTATCCACCTTCACCCCACGAAGGTCCCCAGCTGTTCTTTACTAACCAGTAAGGAATTCCGCTTTCTTCACCATATCCTACAATCAATACACCGTGGTCCAAATTTGTACCACACGCTTCACTTGTTAATACACCTCCTGTGTACATTTGGAAGACACGTGTATCCGCTTCAATCGCAATGGACACTGGTGTATTGTATACCGCCTCTTTCAAATGGACTTGGTTGTTAGGGGTTACATCTACACATCCAGATACTGATACGACGGGACTGCATTTTTTACAGTCTTCATTGGATGTTGCTGTGTATGGATATTCTTCCTCCAAACACATACCATTGTCCATGGCGTATTCAAAAGCATCATCCATTAAGCCACCATAGCATCCGTGGTTTCCGTAGGATTTAGAACATTCTACCAATTGCTGTTCAGATAGACTTTCTAAATCGCCTTTGGCAATTTCCCATGCACCTTCCATAGCACCTGTAGCACTGAATGACCAGCACGAACCACATTGTCCTTGATCCTTTACTGGTGTCACAGCACCTTCAGCGCGCCAATCACGTTCATTGGCTACATCACTGTTGGTGGATTGAAACTTTGTACATTTACTGAAAAAAGGACCGCCTACACCGAAACCATTGAATTGACGGAATTCTTCCAATGTCATATCGGAAAATCGTGTCATGCCTAATGTATAGCTATTTCCGGCGTTTTCACGTGCAAATAGCATATTATCTTCAAAAATGCTAAAACGTTGGCGGAATTCTTCTACACTGGAATACATTTTGTTAAAACGATGGGTGAAATGTTGGAAATCACTCCATAACGGATGTGACGCATTGAACGCTGTTGATAGATTTACGAGAGAGAGTAGTGAGACAACAAACAAAAACATATTGTTTATACACTAAAACAATATTTTTCTTTATGTCCTTATATTTTAGACTTTTTCAACTGCATAAAGTTGAGGATACCATGATAATAGGGGGAAACGAAACCAGTATCCCTTTACTTTATATTTATCTCCTACCTTCATCATCGCATAATCATCACCACTATTAAATTCCATCAATATGAATCTATCTACGATTAAATATGTGTTTCCCTCACTATCAATCACACTAAACTCTGTTTTTTTACCAGGCTTTACATATTTTTCACGAACCTCAATTTCCTTTTCAAATGAGGTTGCAAACACTGCTATTATTTGCAATAACTTATACACAATGTACATTGCTATAATTGTCACAATGTATAATTGTGTAGTATCTTTGGGCAAATAAGACATTATATTTTTCATTTTCATTTAGACCTTATTGTATATTGTATATTGTATATACATATAAAAATTGATTTTGATATATAATCAGTATATCTATCAAACATCATTATGGAACTTGACGATAGAGAAATACAAACAGTATTAAAACGACTTCCTGATTTTAAACTTTCATATGAAACTGTTTCACATAAGAAAGTTTCTCATTATGATACAGCATTAGCTATACCTTATGGAAAAAAGATGTTATGTTGGTTTTCATATGACGGACATAAAGATAATAATGTATGCTATTGTTTGACGATGAATAAAAACAAGGATTATTCAAGCTGTATTAAAATGACACATCATTGTAATTACGAACTGGGATATAATACATTGTTATATGGCACATTATATCAAGAGGATAATAATCCGAACAAATATTTCATTATTGAAGACATTTATTATTATTGTGGTGTTCAATTACCTCACTTTCAAATGATTGAAAAATGGGACCTAATTCATTCTATATGTAGCGAATGTAGTACAATGTTTTCAAACTATCGTTTCTTCATTTGCTGTCCTATTATTTGGAAACATCCTAAGCAATGCTCATACAATGGCATTATTCCTCGGGATATTGAGAGCACCATTTCATACAATATACATCATATTCAATACCGTTCTAATTATAATATGGAACCTTATTTGAATGTGAAAACACAACAGTTGTCAATGTTGAAACAAGTCAAGAAAACGAAAGACAATATTTCCACCTATGCTTCCAAATATGATTGTAAATACAATAAAAACCTTAAAAGTCATTATTATAAGAAACAATGTGTGTTTGTTGTCAAGGCGGATATTCAATCCGATATTTACCATCTCTTTGCTTATGGTAAAAATAATACCAAAGAATACTATGATGTTGCTTATATTCCCAATTACAATATTAGTCGCAGGATGAATACATTGTTTCGGAAAATTAAGGAAAATGACAACATTGATTATATTGAAGAAAGTGATGACGAAGAAGATTTTCAAGACGTGAATCCATTCAAATATGTAGATGTGAATAAAGAATTACTCATGACATTTGAGTTTAATCACAAATTCAAGCGTTGGTGTCCTACCGGGATTGCCAAACAAGGTGATCGGATCATTCATATTGGGAGATTGGTATATAATTACAATACATAGAATGTATGTATGGACCCTAATTCATAATCTATTTTTTACATTATGAATTTTTTGTTTTGTATGTATGGATGATTTATACTGAATCTCGCAAATGAATCACCAACTTGATTTCTGTTAATGTATATGCACGACCGGTTTGGACGCGAAGACGATATTTATTATCCTTATGCACGGTTAAATTATTGGCTGCTGTTGTTGTATCATTTACACGGTATGCAGATGGACCAAATGATAAATGGAGTTGTGCTCCCTTTTGGACGCTACGTGTGTCAATATCAACAGTGGATAAAGAATTTGGCTGTATTGGTGTAGGTTCTAAATCATTTCCAATTAAATCCATAATCACCCAATTGTCTTGACCTGCACTACCTGCTTCAGCGTCACAATGTGCGTATATTTCTATATAACTATTAGATAGTGTTTCATTTTCAAATGTAATACTTGAAGTTGTATTTGTTCCATCTAAAAAGTTGATGATGCCATTGTTTTGAGAACGTGTAAAGTCAATATCTAAATATGCTGATGAAGCGTCTTGTGATACAAAATCAGAAAAATACAAAATTGCATTGTTAGACGGTGATGTTGCACCAGGAGGTCCTTGAGGACCTGTTGGACCTCTTGGTCCTTGTAACGATACGGATTGTGTGCTGGAACAACAAGGTTTTGTGCGAATATAGTATGAGTATGAATTATCTCCCATGAGAAAAATGTACTTTTTCTTGGTGTGTTTAACTTAGTAGGGTTGGGTATATACATTAATCATATTATTTTATTCCCATTTCAATATCTATTTTTGGAGGTGCTGATGGCTGTGGGTATTCAGGGATTACATATGCCCGGACAACAGGAATTTCAGATACCACTGGAACGACTACTTCTAAAGAACGCTCGTTGTGTCCGTGTATTTTTTGTGTTGATTGTTCTGATTGGTTTGTTTGTGTTTCTATTAGCGTTTTTCTATTTCGAATATATCTATAAAAGCAACATCCAGATACAATGAATACTGTAGCAATAGACAATACTATAAGTATTGTTTGATTCTGGCGATGTAACAACTCTGACATAGGGTGCAATATTGGTTTCTGTGTTGGTTTCTGTGTTGGTTTCTGTGTTGGAAAAGATGTCGGTTCTGATGTAGGTACTTTGGATATTGTTGGAAAAGATGTAGGTTGCGATGTTGGAGTATATGATTGAAATGAATGTGAATGTGTTGTACAAGGACACATTTTATTAACTCTTCTCTTTCCTTGACAGAGTTCTATCGTATCTTCTACATTTAGTTCAGAGTCAAAGTAATGGCATTTGAACTGCAACCATCCATCAGTAGGTTCGTAACCTACTTGTTTCCCTTTTTCAAATACATTACAATTGTATGCAGGATGTATCGTCTTGTGCAATAGTGATTCTACTTTCTCTGTTGTATCTACAGCAACAAACTGATATTGATCACAATGACCTAAATTATTATTAACACAGAATTCGTCACACGTCTCTTGGTATACACCGTACCACAGAGAGTCATCTAAAATTTCAGCATACGTATATGCTATCAGCGCAATAAGTAGTAGCATCATAGCTATTCTCTAATTTGTATGCTACAATACTATTTTACAAATTACAATCAATTTTTGTTTTATTCGTCACCAGCATGGAGGGAAATTAAATATCCATTCCAAACAAAATGTATCACTGCAACCATCTGGATCTTCATTACTAAATAAACGACGCTTAAACATCTCCTCGTCTGCCTTGTTTGGATATTCTTTGAAAAATAGCACCTGTATCGTTCCATCACACGACACATTTCCCACCTCGCAATGTGCTATCCCCGGCACCACATTATAAATCACCCCTCCCATCTTCCTGGAACGTTCCAGCATTAGTTTAATAAACAGTTCTTTACTTTTATCAGATATACATATTTCATGTAAATAGGATTTACACTTATTACAATGGGCATTCGGCATCCTTACCATATAGCAATATAATAATTGTATGAATTCTACAAAAATGTCATCTCAGTATGGCTGAAAATAGGCTTATGCAGTGCTATGCAGTAAATACCAAAATTTTACGTTTTTCTGATTTTTTCTTCGAAAAAAAAGTGGAACGAAATTTTCAAAATTGGACATTTTTAAAAATGTCCAAAAATGAAATATTGAAAATAGTTTGCACAAGGAGGTAGGAAAATCCGTGTTATGGTAAGGGAGGCTTTAAAATGAGGAAATAAAAAATCTGTGGGGACTGCATATTTTTTTTTGGACAAAAATAAAATGTCCGGACATTTTAGATAGACATGGGTAAAAAAACTCGCCAAAACTCGCCACAAAAATTTTACTGTGAGAAATGTAATTACATATGCTATAAAATGAGTGATATGGACAAACATAAAATGACTGCAAAACACAAAATGGTAAAAAATGGTATAAAAAACTCGCCGTTATTATTTGAGTGCATATGTGGTAAGGCATACAAGTATCAGCCAGGGTTGTCTCGTCATAAACAACAGTGCGCTACACTAAAACAACAACAAAGCAATGCAACTACCGAAATACAAACTCTTATAGAGGAACAACAGCGACACCATATAGAGCAAGAAAAGAAGATTGATGAACTTACACAGAAGATATCTAATATGTCGTTAGTCACCAATAATAACACCACTAACAAGTTCAATCTCAACTTCTTTTTGAACAATCAGTGTAAGGATGCAATAGATTTTCAGACATTCTTGAAACAGATTAAGATTGAGGAGGAAGATTTATTTTATTTCGGGAACCACGGTTACCTGAATGGAATGATGAACATTATAGACAAATCACTTGGCAGTTTAGAGGTTCATGAACGCCCTATCCACTGCACAGATGTAAAACGACAAATTATGTACTTCAAGAAAGAGGACGGTTCCTGGGAGAAAGACAAGGAAAAACGACAAATGCGACGCCTTATTACAACGATTGATAACAAGAGTTATTATTGTTTGGAGGACTGGGAAGACGGAAAACAGTTTAGGTTTGAGGATATGGATTCGCCCAATTTCAAATGGTACCTGAAAGTAGCTACCGAAACTATGGGCGGCGACTATGCTAAAGACGATATCAACTTGAACAAAATGTTAAACTACTTGGCTACTGAGTTCTATATCAAGAAAAATAAAAAAATCACACAATTTACAGCACAAGCATAATAAGGTGTCATTTCAAGGATATTTATTTGACAAATATGCATTACCATTGTATCATACATTTACCACCATACATTCCTTCTTCATCATCATCATCATCTTTTGCTTTGTCTGTGCCATTGCTTTCACACGGATCATATACACATTTCCATTTACTTGACACCATATCAATATAATTATCACTACTAATGCTATTGATGAGATAACCATTCTTCTTGTAGAATTTCTTTCGCTGGCTCCACTGATTTATAAAATTTGTATGAGCATCTACAATATCCACCACAATGGGATTGTTGTTTTTCACCCTCAATATACGCCCTATAGACTGTGTAATATCCGTCTTTGGCGTCACCATTACCAAGGTTGAAAGTGTTTTTATATCCAATGCCTCCGCAGCCATAGCATACGTAGCAATCACAATCTGCTTGGTTTCCGTTTCTTGAAGGTCTTTTTGCTTCATTCCACCAAGATAATATCCACACGACGCAAATGATTTATGTGTAATTGAATCGTGTAAATATGTCAATAAATTCCGGTTGTGTCCGAGAATCATAATCTGTTTTTCAGGATATTCACATATCAAGTCGCGAACCACACCCACAATGAAATCGCTCCTCGGTCCAAACGAACACAGTTTAGAAATCATTGTACTGTATTTCGGGTTCCCTTTGTAATCCAATTCCACTTCATTAAACTCTGTATCATTTGTTTTATAATGCATTGCACGAACTTTTACAATATCATCTTTCTCACGTTCTTCGTGATATATTTTTGGACCAATAAACATATATAATACGTGTGTCAGACGGTCTTTGCGTTCAACTGTTGCCGATATTCCAAGCATATATTTAGTCACAGCTTTGAATAATGCTTTGGAAAATTGTTCGCTACCAATACGATGCACCTCATCCACAATAGTCAAACCAAAACAATCAAATGTGGATTTGTGGAAATCTTTTATATAAAGGGTTTGTAACATCCCAATCACAATGTCTTTCCCTTCCACATCAAATACTGGTCCCTGTATTTTCCCAACTTTCGCACTTGGAAGGAAATCTTCAATGCGTTCTATCCACTGATTCATCAAAAATTCCTTATGAACAATGACCAATGTTTTCGTTTTCATACGCGAAATGATGTTTAATGCCATAATCGTTTTCCCGCGACCACACGGAACTTCCAATATACCACCATTCCCTTGTTCTGTATTACAATGTGTAATATAGGTATCTACAATTTTTTCCTGATAATCGCGAAGGTTTTTAGTAAATGGCACATCTATAGGTTCGGGTCCATCCACTAATTCACATTTAGCTGGAATACCAAATGTGTTTATCCCGTAAAATCGCGGAATATAAATCTTCTTTTCATTTTCGCGATAACAATAAAATCCATTGTTTTGATTTGCAGGACCACCACAATTCATTGCTATGAAAGGTTTAGCGTGTAATTCTTCATAGATTGAATCTAATATTTTAGGAGTAAGACACGATTTTGGAATGGTGTATCCTTTTTTTCCAATATAGGATTGAGATAGAATAGTAGCGATAAAGTCATCATCTAATGTAGATTGCCAAGGAGCGTCTTTTTTCTTAGCGTTTTTAGTTTTTTTTATGTTTTTGGCGGGTTTTGTAGGCTGGATATTTTTCCCACCCCATGCGTTGTGAATGAGTCCTGACATATGTATGTAGTCGTGTAATCTATTTATATAGATTGTGAAATGTTTAGAGAAATAAAATCAATTTTTGGTTGAATAAAATAATAGTGTATAATATATAATGAAAAACGTATTCAAATCATTTACTCCTCTTGAATTAACTGTATTAGTTCTTTTTGTATTTTATTTAATGTTCAATGTAGAAACTCCTGAACTTATTGCGGAAACTATTGAAAGCCCTATTGGTTTATTAACAATGGTTGTTCTTATTTTGTATCTTTTCTTCTATGCAAATCCTATTGTGGCAATCTTATTCATCTTCGTTGCTTTTGAATTATTGAAACGTACATCCTATGTAACTGGACGCAAAGCGATTGTTGATCATACACCTACACAAGATCGCAAAAACGCTCAAATGAAGGCAATGAACCCTCCCAAAGAAAAGTCATTGGAAGAAGAAATGGTTGAAAAAATGGCTCCTATTGGAAAAAGCGAAATGGTTGAAATCATAAACAGTGGATTCAAACCTGTTGCTACCAAATTAGACGGTGCTTCCAAAGTATAAATATCTTCATATATAATTATTGAATTACATATGAATTATGATATGAATTATGATGTATCAGTAAACCAAAACTTGTTGAGAATAATCCTACTTCCTTTTCCAATACTACTACCACTTGTACTCATATTAAACGGGATATAGAGAATAATAAACATAGGAATTAAAATACTTCCCCATAATTTTGATGAAGCTGGATTACCTAATTCAAAAAATCCTGACGATATTAAAGATGATACAAGAATTACACCAGCAAATAATAGTATATGAAATGAGATGCTTGTTTTATCATCCTTGCGAATTAACTTTGCAAGTGCTTCAAATATACTTGTAACTGAATAACCCATAAAATTATAATCATATTGTTTATCCATATTCCAATTTTCATCGAAATACCATTCATATAATGTAAAATCACGTGTACCATCTGAAAGTTTTCCAGTCATATATTCTTTTTTACTTCGACTATGTTGAATGCCGAAGAATGTGCTAATAATACCGAATAAAAAGTATATTGAAATGGTTGAATATGAATTTTTATATGAAGCTCCAACACTTAATAAGGAAAGGAAAATCCAAAACACACTAATCAATAATAATGAATCAATACCACCAAGTATTCTTTCATTTTCTGACGCATTTGTGCACGCTTCTGGTTTTGAACTTGGCAAAGGATTCATACAATTGTTTCTTGCATTTTGATTATACATAACATTCTTAATAAATTGGTCAATAATCGCCGTTTTATACACATTGGGACCAACAAAGTAGCATAGTAACATACCCACCATTACAACCACCAAACTCGTAGTTGTGCGTTGTAAATTGACATTTGCAGCATTTTCTGTATATTCACTATTAATTGGCAAGTTATATGTGGAGATGGTTTCCTCACTATATCCAGTGGGTTGGCAGTCAATATAAATTTGGTCTTCCTTCGCCGATAATGAATTTACTGTACCCCTATCCGTTTTTTTAGCATTTGAGCTTGATTCATATATAGATATTGCACTACTATTTTGACTAGAAACAGAATTAATAGTTCCAGTTCCATTTGTATCACCAATCTCAGATGGTACATTTTGATTAGGGTCTATAGTACTATTTGCGCCTACTTCAATAGCTTGCTTAAATACAATAAAATCATTTGATGAATGAGTGTAATAATAGTACCCAGTATCGCTTTTCAAATTCGTATTTAAATTAAATTCTATAGGACTCTTATCTCCTGTTATACTCATCATATTTAATAAACTATTTAATGCGTTGTATTCGTTTGGTTTATTTACTTTTATGACTGGTATTATGACAAATAATTTATTTCCACTACCATTATATGGGGTGTGTTCTAATATAATCTCACCAGCAACGTCGCCTTTAATATAATCAACATCATCAAAATCATAATTATGAACAGTATCACCATTTACATATAATTTGGTTGCCTTGTATGAGTTATTTATATTATTATTATTTGTAGTAATTTTTACATTAAGTGTTGGAATAGCATAATTTAGATTAACACTATTACTACCTACATAGTTTGATGGATATATTGTAATTCTACTATAATCATAATCAGTGGAGTCACTATTAAGGGTGTTATTCCCATTCCCATTTTTTAAATTAGTATAATTACCTTTATTATTATTAGCCATGTATTTGTATTATAGTTATATAATATTCAACTATAATATAATTTACAAATAAGGAATGTATTGGAAATCATTATTTTCATACTTGGTTACGTTAAAAATACCATTGTATCCTTCAACATAAACAGTATCTCCGTTCATTACGTCATCGCATCCATATTCATTTGAGCAGTTCTTTCCATTTACACTAATAGGCAATTTGGTATTAACCGCACCCGTATTAGAAATCGTATAAAAATTCCACTTGTCGCGTCGGGTATCGTTCAATTTCCCCATTAATGGCAATATAAGGTTCTCACCATTACCATTCATATTCTCTTTTGTCAATATACCGATTTGTGAATAACTATGTTGTTGCGATGTTGGGCGTGTCTTCACATTAATTGGAATTCCGCCCCGAACATCTCCTGCTAAAGGAGGAAAGTGTTGATTGGTAGAAAGTGGAGGTTCTAATGAAGAGTTAAAAATGTTCGTATTTTTATCTAAATCGTTGGATGAGCTTGAGTTTGATGGTAATTGGTTGAATATTTGTATAGGCGTTTTTTCTTGATAATTCAAATATACTAAATATCCAATAATGCTGAAAATAATGATGTAAAATGAAACAGCAGTGTATTCAACACATACTACGCCAGTGGGACATTGTTTGGGCATTATTATATACATACTAATGATATAATAATGATTTAACCCATTAATGACGCGAATTTCTGCATAGCAGACATCAATCGTTTTCCGCCACCATTCATAACGGAAATACCAGGTGCAGCATCTTGTGGGAATTCTTTTGATAAGGTGGTAAATGTTTTTGTAAATTGGTCTCCGACGGTGCTCATTTTCAAGCGGCGACAGTTGTAACATTGGTCACGAATCCATTTTGGATAATGAATAATGTGGATACCCGTCAAACTGAAAATCATTGTGTCCAAGTTCTCTAACATATCCCATAATCCTTTTTCAAGACCTTTACCGTCCAAACCTAAAATAGTAAGAATGCTGAAAAAGAACATAGGAACAAGGTACAATATTTTACCGAATGTTTCAATGACATACCAAATTACACACGAAGGTGCTGTGAATATGATTTTAAGGAAACAAAACATATGAGTAAGAACGAATTCCAGTGAATATAACATAAACACTCCTAATTGAATAACTCCCTTACCAAGCGTGATTATACCTAACGCAAGTGCCATTGAAGCACCAGAAATGAGTTCAACAATTCCAAATACGCTATTCAATAAAAACGAAAATATTTCACCAACATTCATTACTAATTTGGGTATCAGCAAAACCATTTTCAGCAAATCCTTAATCATATCCACAAAGGGTTCCTTTGTTGGTCGCTCTTTGAGTTTCAAGAAATACAGTAACTCATTGGTATAGTATTTAATTTTTTCTTTGATTTTATAAATGATATTAATATGCACGTATTCACTAAAATAATAAATGGTTAAAAATATACATATTAAAATAAATAATATGGAATAAGATGGATGCATATAATAGTGTATATATTATATGTATGTATAAAACTTGAGACGTTTATAGGTATTTTTCGCTAATCTTTGCGTATTTACCGTATTTGTTCATAAACTTTTCCGCTCTATTAAGAAGGGGTTCTAATGATTTGACATTATTGACCATCGTTTCTTGTAATTTTGATACTTCGGCAAAATCCTGTGTAATTTCGTCCTTTTTATCCACAATTTCCTTCTTTTCTTCGTCAGACATATTGTTAATCATATCATCTACTACATCATCAATATTTTTGGAACCGTTGGATGATTTGGTAGAAGATACTTCACCTTCTTCTTTGCCTTCTTTATTTTCTTCGTCGTCGCCTTTATTTTCCATACCTTCACTTACATTGGCTCCAAAACGGTAAATGTGTGACAATACCAAAGCAAAGAATAAAATAACCATCATATTTTTACTAAAGAATGAGGTTACAAACGCAGCTAAGATAAATACAACTATAGCATTGAATTTGTTGATTTGGAACATATACATAATATCCAAACACGAGATTAATGCAATTGCATACAATACTGAAGTGTTTTTCAACACGGGTCTAAAATCCATATTGAATTTACGCAAGCTTTTAAGATTCATCATATTATACTATATAATATGAAAAGAATTTGTGGGGAATTAGGTGCTTGTTCTAAGTATTGGAATTATTATCGTCGGAAGGTTCTGATACATTATCAGGTTCGCAATCAATATTTATAGTTTCACACGGAATATTGTTTTCAATGGGATTATCATTTATAGAATTATTGTATTCAAGTGTCATATTGTCTAAATGATAAGCAGGAGGAATACATTCACTTTCGTAGATATCAAGTACTTCTTTGACTACTTCTTCGCGCTGTATATCATCAGATTGAAACTCAAAACTGGAAATACTTGACGAGCGTTTTCCTTTGAATTTATTTAAAAAATCTTCAAGTCCATTAATTTCTTCTTTGCGATCGTGCTGTTCAAGATCACCTGTAATAACAAGTCTGCTGTTTTCACCAATGCGTGTCATTAGCATTTTCATTTGGCTTACTGTGGAATTTTGCATTTCATCGGCTATAATCCAGCAGTTTTTAAATGTTCTGCCGCGCATATATCCAAGTGGTGAAATTTCAATTATTTTTTCCTCAATAAGTTCTGTGACTTCTTTTGGACTTATAAAATTATATAATATATCATAAATTGGACGTACCCAAGGAGACATTTTTTCTTCAAGGGTACCAGGTAGATAACCAAGGTCTTCATCTACGGACACAGAGGGGCGTGTAAAGATGAGTTTTTCACAATTACCGAATAAAAAACTTCTCACGCCATTTTCAGTGGCTAATAATGTTTTCCCGGTTCCCGCCGGTCCAGTTGCTACCACGATTTTTTTATTTTTATTTTTGAGAAGACTATTGTATATTTCCTGGCTTTTACCTTTCGGTTTTGTAAATTTGCTTTCAACGTGGTGCTTATCATTGGATGACATATATTTATAATCAATTTGTATTTCTGTATTGTTTGTATAATGGGAATGTTCGTTTGTAGTATAGTCGGAGTAAAATTCTACAAGATCATTACTAATCGCTTTTTTATTTTTTCTTCCTTTACGCGAGTCGTTTGCTTTTGAATTCCCATTTTTCATCGTTGGTTTATCTACAAGTTTAGTCTTCATATAATATTTGCTTAAAATGTATAATCCCAAAAATATAATGAAAAACTATTCAAATTATAATTGAAAAGTTATTCTATTCCTCATCTGGAACAAGAGTGTGTATATATTTGGCAGACTGATATGCTATATAAACCGCAGCACCACCAATTAAAGCTGTTTCGAACCCATAATAATACCCCTTACCTTTTAATAATCCCAGCAAAAACAGAATTAATAATAAAATTACTATTGCATATGTAAATGCGTCTTCCAGTTTCATTACATAAGGAATCATTGGCATAGAACCTAAAATAACGAACGAAATAAAGGTGGATAATCCTACTAAGTAAGGATGTTTTCTACTTTCCCTCATACGTTCCGCTAAGAAGCTGGATACTCCCATACTAAATCCATCCGCTAAAATAGACGCAAAACCGAGAATAATGATGATATTATGTGACAATTCAGCACCGACGGAACCGGCTATAATAGCAAATGTGGTAATAAGACCATCTACTCCACCATATACGATTTCTGAATTATAATTTCCATTGTCATACATTGTTTGTTGTTATATATTGTGTTCATATAAAAAGATGTGCCAAACCAAAACCCAAAAATACACTCCAATAATCCAATAAATCCAATAAATCCAATTAAGCGAAACTATGGTATTAGAATCAAATTATTGAAATATAAAGAAAAAACTATTTTTTTGAAAAACATAAAATGTCTTCTTTATAATATAACAGTTTAGGAGAATGTCTAATGCACTTGTAAAACCCGAACCTTTATTGACACCAAACGATAGTCGCTATGTAATGTTTCCAATTGTGGATAATGACATTTGGAAAATGTATAAAAAATCAGTAGATAGTTTTTGGGTTCCCCAGGAATGTGATTTGTCCAAGGATTTGAATGACTGGGAAAAATTAACAAAGGACGAGAAACACTTTGTAAGTATGGTATTGGCATTTTTTGCTGCTTCTGATGGGATTGTTTTGGAAAATTTGGCAGTCCGTTTTATGAATGACGTTCAATTATCAGAAGCACGTGCTTTCTATGGTTTCCAAATCGCCATTGAAAATATCCACTCCGAAATGTATAGTTTACTTATTGATACGTATATCAAAGATGCCAACGAGCGTGACAAATTGTTCAACGCAATTGAAAACTTCCCTTGTGTAGAAAAGAAGGCTAACTGGGCTCGCAAATGGATTAATGATGAAGAAAGTTCATTTGCAACCCGTTTGGTGGCATTTGCCGTGGTTGAAGGAATCTTCTTTTCATCCAGTTTCGCATGCATTTACTGGATTAAGAAACGCGGTCTTTTACCTGGACTCACCTTTTCCAACGAATTGATTTCTCGCGATGAAGCCCTCCATACAGAGTTTGCTGTATTGCTCTATAATAAACTTGAAAATAGATTATCACAAGAAGAAATTCATACATTGATTTCGGGTGCAGTGGAAATTGAAAAGGAATTCATTACTGAATCTATTCCATGCCGTATGATTGGTATGAATGCTAAATTAATGAAACAGTATATTGAATTTGTTGCTGACCGTTTATGCCTTCAATTGGGTTATGATAAAATATATAAATCATCCAATCCTTTTGATTTTATGGAATTAATTAGTGTAGAAACAAAAGTGAATTTTTTTGAACGCACAAACTCTGAATACGCATTAGCAAACAAAACCGTTGATAAAAACGTATTTGACTTTTCAGCGGATTTTTAGATATGTTATCGCATTTCTAACATACAAATGCGATAAAAATATGATAAATGAAGAATAAAAATTGAATTAAAGGCTGTAGTATAATATAATATAGACAAACTCCAATATATACAAACTCCAATAAATATAAACTCATATTTATAATGGCTATATATTATCCATGTATACCAAGTACGAGTGACGAGAAGTATGCTGCAAACGCATACGAAGTGGCAAGTAAATCCGATATGGCAATGCAACTTGGATGTATTGCTGTTCGTAGCGGAAAAATTATTGCTCGCGGATATAACAATTACAGAACATTTTCAAAAGATGGTTTAATTCACGATTCGTGTTCGTGTCACGCTGAAATTGACGTATTGCGAAAGTGTAAGAAACAGAATATAATGGACAAGATTAATTTATATGTTGTTCGTAGGTCTCGTTCCCCACAATCTGAATATACAGATATGTATATGGAAAGTTGCCCGTGTAAGAGTTGTTATGAGACAATGAAGCAATTCAATATTAAGTATATTATATTTTCAAACGATACCGGAGAGCTTATCAAAATGAGATTTTCAGACTTTTATAGTAATCATATTACAAGCGGGCGAAAAGCAATCATTGACAAGCGTGTTAAGATTTTATGATATATGGTGGATAAAAAAACGTGTTCTAAAATAGCAAACATATTCTTTATAGGCGATGACGTATTTTTTGTTTTTTGTTTTTTGTTTTTTGTTTTTTTTTGATTTCTGATAATATCTACTATTACAATTATACATACAATCACATTTACCAGTTAATTTTCAACGCGTCATTCACCAATTGACACGAACCGTCCATATTCCATTTACAGACAACTGCGTATATTTCCACCCCCGCGTTTTTTGCTTGATACACTGCATCCTTGTATATGGGGTCAATAATGGACGGTTGGAAACTTGACACATCATCGCGTTGTATAACAAAGCATAGGATGGTGCGAATATTCTTTTTTTCCTTCAAAATGCGAAGCTCATTTACGTGTTTGAGAGCACGCGGACTAACTGGGTCGCTCGCTTTTTTCCTGTATCCGTCTGGAAAATATGCTACTTTTTGATCAAATGGAATGTCGTCATAATTTTTACCTTTTCTTTCCTTCTTTGGAATATCTTCGTAGTCAGCCAGAGGGACTGTTTTCACTTCAATAATAATTTCATTGTTGTCAATGTCATATCCGTGAAAATCAAATCGCGAATCTACGCCAAGCTCAGCATCTTTCACTACATATTCGCGTTTGTATGTAGTGAATGTCGGAAGCCACGAGAAATGGTTGTTTGATATACAGTTCTCCACAATTTGCTCTGCCAATTTGGGATGAATACCCACAATCACTGTTTTGTCTTTTTTTTCGTCATACAATACCGACAAATACACTCCGTAATGACATTTGCTCTTTGCATTTACTGATGGACACATTAATACTGTGGCATCATTGTCAGCAAGACCACAGCAACCGAGGGATGGACAATGTCCAAGAAAAGAGTTATCTTCATATGTTACGTCGGCAACATATGGAGACTTGATAGATAATGATGGACGTTTTACAATCGTTCCCTTTACAAGACCTGATAACTGATGAATAATGATCATTTTTGAATGAGTTTATTAATACATTTTGCTGTTTCTACATTCAATTTTTATGATATCTACTACCCGAGTGCTACTACACATGTTCTTTTTTCCTTTTTTCCTTTTTTCCTTTTTTTCATTGACACGTTGTTACATTTTTTCTTCACTACTGCGATTATTATTCTTTGAATTGTAAATATTCAGTGTTCGGGCACTTGCATCGTGAGCATCAATATAGAGAGGCATCCAATAATAATCTATAATATTACCACAGTTTTTGTAATGCTTATCAAATACAGAAATGTAATATCTCTTTTCATCATTAGATGCTTCCAAGTAATTTGCGTCTTTATACACCATATTCACACAATCTTTCTTTCCAACGTGCTCCTGTATAATTTCATACAATGAACGTGTTTGCTTGGATACGCCATCACTAAATGCTTCCTTTGAGCGCTGTAAGATTTCGGGAGGCAATAATATAGACCCATAATGTTCTTCGGAAAACGCTTTACGAAGAAGAAATTTTTCAATATTACCTGTAACTGTATGATTACGAATATGTACTGGAATGCTCATATAATAATTCACCCAAGAACGGTCAAGAAACGGTGTGCGGGGTTCCAGTCCGTGACTGGAAATACATTTATCCGAACGCAATACATCGTATTTGTGAATATTATACAAAAGTCGGTAACATTCCCGGTCAAATTCAATATTGTCAGGAACACAATGAAAGTACAAGTATCCACCACATAACTCATCAGAACCATCGCCGTTCATTATGACTTTTGCATCACTATACTTTGAAATATACTTACCCAATAAGTAGTTTCCAATACTGGCTCTAACTGTTGTGGTGTCGTAACTTTCAATGGTATAAATGACGTTTTCAATTTCATTCACAAAATCTTCTTCTGTCACTTCTATTTCAGTATGTGTTGTATTTAAATGTTTTGCAACCATTGATGCATAATACAAATCTTGTGACCCATTTAAACCAATGGAATATGTTTCTGGAGGTGCCAATCCGTGCTCCTTATTATATTCACATACTAACGCACAAATTAAACTACTATCCAGTCCTCCCGATAGCAAGCACGCTACGGGTCTGTCAGAAACCGAACAGCGTTTATATACCGCTTGTTTCAAATAGTAAATGATATTTTTGTAAATGGAATTCATTGTGTGATGATGATGACGTGTATTTATAATAGACTGAAATCCAATATCGTGGTATTTGAATGAATCATCATATACCCAGTGCGAAGAAACATCTGAATTGCGTTTATATACATTGTAATATCCTGGTAGAAAATGATTGATACTGTTGGTGTCAGTCTTGAACGCAGTCAAATATTTCATTTCTGATGCAAATCCATATAGCGATGTGTTTCCATATATAGTATCAGCATTGTCTTGTTCTTGTAGAATATAAAGCGGACGAACCCCAAATGGGTCTCGGGCAACATACATTGTGGGTTCATCCAATTCCATACGTATATCCATAAGAACAAAAGCAAATACGCCATCCAACATCCGCAATGTTTGCGACATTCCATAACGTTTGTATAAATGCAAAATCACTTCACAATCGGAATCTGTATTAGGTGTCACATTCATTTCACAATACAGCTCCTTGTAATTATAAATTTCCCCATTACAAATCAAAATAAGATCATTGTCCAAAATTAATGGTTGATGAGATTCAGGATTAAGACCATTTATCGCCAGACGATGAAACCCCAGAATGTAATTATAGAACTCGGGTTGTAGAATGGAATATTCCGGACCTCGCAATTTTCCTTTCATGAATTCAGTTTTTATAAAATCATATGTGTATGTGCTGTTGTTATTTAGTAACGCAAAAATACCGCACATTGCCGATATCATTTATATGAACAATACTTTTATATATATAAAAAAAGTAATATATGCACATAGTATATAATAGTATATAACACATATTTTCCTATATCCTATACCCATATCCTAAAATGTTTATTGATTTTGGAAGAATGAAAACAGTGAATGGTAGAACTACCGGAGAAAAGAATAAAGTATATAAAAAAATGGAAAATCATACATATCCTACTTTAGACACAAAGGTAAATCAACATAGTGTATTTGCACCTATATTACAAAACGAAGCGCAAAAAGTACAGTTGGATAAAGACATTGAAAATTTTGAAAACCTGGTGTTTTACACTATAGACGGAAAAGTGAATTCAATGTCAATGAATGACTCCGATAAAGAAGACGAAAAGGAAGCCAATACAACCGACGATGAAAAACGTGACGAACAAGACATATCAGAAGAAGAGGAAGAAGAACGATTACAATTAAATGTTGATTTTCCTACACACTTGTATATGGGAGCAGCGACTGTTGTAGGATTGTTTGTTTTTTACAGGATGATTCAAAAAACAAGGTAAAATATGACATCATTAATACAAACGTTTATTGATGTCAAAAAAGATGTTTTTATTCAAAAGCATTTACCAAAATATTATTATCATGAGATTATAGATTACAGATTACAGATTACAGATTTATACTAACGTGTATCGTTTATATAACTCCAAACCGATTAGACCTCCAAATACTTGAGATAACGCATATGGTATTATTTCAGTAACTGGTAATTTATTTATGGAAGCCATTACAATAGACAATGTGGGATTAATATGACCTCCAGAAATGGGCGTGGTGATTAAAAGTATTAATGCCAATGTTGCACCAATGATTAACGGGTTCCCCGTTGCAAGAATTACATATACAAAAATGGCACTTCCAATAAGTTCGGCTAAATATTCATACATGACGACAACTATACTATATATATTTATAGTATAGTTTATTTATAGGGCAGTATCGTTGTAATTACGGGCAACAGCACGTTCGTGTTTGAAACGAGCATATTGAGAACCAGACGCGGTTTCATGTTTAGCTAAATTATACACTTTGCGGTATGGAGAGTTTTGTGATGCGGTGCTGGGGTTGTGCCATACCATACGCACGCTTTTGCGGTTTTGGCTATCTTCTGCTTGTTTTTTTCCTAATATGGTGGGTTTGGGTGAAATTCCGTTCATTATGATTTATATATTAGTCTTACATATTTTTGCAACAAATATGTAAAAAGAATGGTTTTATTTTAGTCAAGTATATTATAATTTGCCTGTAGCATATACAATGGACAATATACAGGATTTGACGTTACAGTTATTGTTGAACCAAAAAGACTATAATAAAATAGTCAAACAGAAACGCAATGATTCTCAAGAAGACAATTGCTTTGACAATGTTAAAGAAAACGAAGACAAAATTATACAATGTGTCAAGCATCTAATAGACGGAAATGTTGGCGAACTAAATAACTCCATTATCTCATCGTTTGACGCTTTTACACACGAACTATTCAAACATTGGGAAATGTTACGAGTAAAACAGGACAATAAATTCAACGCGTGTGACGATAGTGATGATGACCAGTGCCCAGAACCATACACTGTGGCTAAAAATGATAGTGATGACGAAAATGAACACGATAATGATCACAATGACAACATTAATGTCATTGATTCATCATCTGTATGGAGGTACTGAAAAAGTGGATAAATAGTGTCATTAGAATGCGTCATCTTATTACATTTTCTGACGATTTTCTTTCTTGATCTGCTGTTGAGTGTGATGTAGTCCGCACGGACCACAGTGATCTACATTATTATAATCCACTTTAGAGAATGTCTTGTATGCACAGTCGTGATTTTGCCAACGTCCAAGTTCAGTTTTCCTTTGTGCTTCATAAATGCGAAATGTGTATGGAAATAGTTCGGTCATTCCCGTTTTAAACTGTGTATATTGTTTGTGTAGAATTTGTTGGAATTGTGTTTTTACGTATTGCATATGTGTATTAGGTTGCGTTTATTTACAATAATAATATCTTATACATAAACACTGTAGATATTTTTATATCCTTATATAATAACTTATTGAACAATTTATTGAATAACTTATTTTTGATTTATACTTTAATATAATGACAACCACGCGTAAATTCAAACATAAAAATTGTAATCCAAATGTATCGGGTAAAACAGTCAAAAAACGGAGCTGTATGACTCCCGATGTTTTGAAGAAGGTTCGCAAATATTATAATAAATACAATCCTCAACAGAAAATAAAGACACAGGACCCTCGTAAAATCTGGGGTGAGTTAAAAAAGAAAATCCATCATTGTAATAATGAAATATGTTGGCTGAACGAATTTAGAGATGTAAATATGAAATCCATAGTGAAACGGCGATTGTTTGCACCGAATAAACCGAGCGAATGGAAATCTGACCCTCATACCTGGTTGACGAATTTTGATATAATAAAGGTTCTCAACCAATACGAGAAAAGATATCCTTGTTTCAAATTATTTGGACCAAGCCCGATTGATTTTGATGATAAATATATTCAGTATGGGGGATGTGTGTCCAATGACATATGTAAATTTGATTTGAATACGATGTTACAAAAAGGTATTACGAAAACCGGGTTTATTTTTAATTTATCCAAACACAATGAACCAGGTAGTCATTGGGTGTCGTTGTTTATAAATACTGCCCAGAAGTTTATTGTGTATTTTGATAGCAATGGTGTAGAAGCTCCGGACGAAATCATTGTCTTGGTAAATCGGATTATAGATATGGGAAAACGGTTGAATACCCCCGTCAATTTAGAATATACGGAAAATACATTTAGTCATCAACGCTCAAATACGGAATGTGGAATGTATTCATTGTATTTTATGATTACCTTGATAAACGAAAAGATAAATGGGAAATCCACAAATAAACAGAAATTAATGGCGCATTTTTTGGAACAGCGCATTCCTGATGAGAATGTATTTAAACGCCGAAATATTTACTTTAATGAATAAATATAATATCACTATATAGTAATATTATAACATAGAGTATTTAATGAATAACGCAAAAAATAATAAACAAGAAATAGAATTAACATCAGAATATTTATTTTTACCCAGAATAAATCATGAAAATCATTTGAAAAATGTACAAATTAAAATAAATACTATCCTAAATGACAATGACAAAACTAAAGCTATTGAAAATCTAAATCATGATATAACAAATATAATGACAAAATACAATGAAATGAACGCATCTGGGCTTGATCAATTAGGGAAAATTGGAAGATTTCTTGATACATATAAATTTATGCGTAATAATAACGAAGTAAACGTAAGAACTCCACTGTTTACAGATATATTAACAAACCCATCAATAGTTCAAGGCAATAATGTAATAACTCCCGAAGCACATAGCATATTAAATAAAGCTAATATAGTTGAAGGTGACAATACAGGTTTCAATTTTTTTAATGTTACAACAGTATTTTCCTCTACGTTAAAACAAGCAGCAGAGTCACATAACAAATTAGTCAAACAAAATGATGATTTATACAAAAAAGTGACTGACCAACAAAAGGTACTTAAAAATCAAACCGATACAATAAAAGATTTGGAAAACGAAATACAAAATAAAGACCAAATTAGCAAAGCGGAGATAGTCAGTTTAGAAAACAAAAAAAAAGAAGCTGAAGACGAGTTAGCAAAAATACAACGTGATAATAACAATAATTTAATATTGTTAGCACAACAAAAAGTGATGATTGAACAAACACAAACAACTTTGAATAAACAAAAAACAGCATTAAATACAAATGAGAAAATAACAGAACAAGCAAAAAAAGAAGCGACTGCTGCTAAAGAAGAAGCGGCTGTTGCAAAAGCACAAGCGGCTGTTGCAAAAGCACAAGCGGCTGATGCAAAAGCATCCGCAGAAACTGACAAAAAAAGAGCCTCAGAAGCAGAAGCTGCTACAAAAGCCGCAGAAGCTGCCCAAGTAAAAGCAGAAGCTGCTACAAAAGCCGCAGAAGAAGCCAAAAAAAACGCAGAAGAAGCCAAAAAAAACGCAGAAGAAGCAAAAGGAGAAGCAGATATACAACTATCAGATTTGAGAACAAAAATAGAAGAGTATACAAGAAAAAACCAAGAATTAACAGAAAAACAAAATGCATCACAAGCAGAATTAGACAAAATAAAAAATAAAATAAAAGAAGCTCATGATCGTCTTAAAAATCAAACAGCAATACACCAAGCAGCACTTAAAAAACAAACAGACGAACAACAACAACAAATAGAAGAACTTAAAAAACAACACAAAGATGCTCTTGAATCAAAAAAACAAGAGTTCAAAGCACAAAAAAATGCTATTAAATTTATTAGTAGTCTAACTAATTTTGCAAAACAAAAAAAAATAGAAGCACTTAACGTAAAATTCGAAGAACAAGAAGCAGCCCACAAAGACAGTATTGCAGAATTAGAAAATATAAACAAAAAAATTATTGGAGAAAAAGATGCACATATAAAAGAATTAACCAGCGAAGTTACTAAACTCAAAATAGATAAAGATGGAAACGTCAAAGGTCCGCTTACAACCATTACGCGTCTTTTCCCCCTTGCATGGCAAAATTCAAAGGGGTATAATATTGGGAATATTATCACTCTTGTTCGCGGAGATAAACCATATTCAACAACAGACAATGTTGATCACTATTTATATAATTTATTCCAAAGCATACAAGAAGATACTGGAAAAACATCAACAGATGCTAAGAAAAAGTATGATAAAAAATACAAATCATCCCCATATCAACAACACGTAAGTAAAAATATACCGATAAATAAAGGTAATAATAATATAGCTCGGGCAACAATGATAGAGAAAAACCATAACTCTAATTCAAATGATAAAATATTTCAAACAAGTTTGGCTACAGTTGTACCTTCACCATCAACAAAAAAATCAAAAAAAATAGGCGGTGAAAGAAAATCAAAGAAACACCAGAAACAAAAAAAACACAATAACACAAAAAAACAAAAAATAAATAAAACAAAAAAGTAATGTAAATAATACTATCATAATAATATCATATACGTTATATGTCATTATTTGTCACCCGAGACAACCAAACTCTATTATGGAATGTGATTAATAAAAATAAAAAAATCAATAATGCGTTTCAAGGTGGAGAAGAGGAAAAACAAGAATGGTTCAAAGATATTATACGCGAGTTTCACCAAACTGGTCAAGAAGCATATAACATAATTCAATTAAAACAATTGAATAAAGATGTTATTCAGTTTATGATACAAGATGTGAAGAACCGATTATATCATTTACAGACACAACATCCTCAACAACAAAACCAACATACATATATTCAGCACCAAAATAAAGACAACAAACAATTCCAAGATAATATCCAAGATAATATGAGTGATTATGAACGCAGAGAACAAGAATATCGCAAGTTGCTTGAAAAACCACAACCCAAGGAAATCAATTTCGCAGAAGATACATCAGCTGAGTATGGCACAATGTCGCCAATTGAATTGGAGCAAAAAATGAAAGCCCGTGAAGGTGATATTGTGAATATAAAGAATCCCCTTGCCGAAGAAAATAAATTGTTGAATGAACGCATAACCACATTAAACACAGTAATGGATAAAATGCAACAAACCATTAATAACATTATAGAAGACAACAAGCAACTGCGACAGGAGTTGAACAATGTTATTGTAAAACAAGAGGTATCCAATGTCATATCCAGCGCAGTTCATAATATCCAATAATTACATACAATGCATGTACCAAATCCAATGGCGATCATGTTATCAACACCCCGTCGTTCAATTATTTTTTTTGTAATATAATAAATTATCCTTATATTACAAGTAAAAACAGGACACAAAGACATAGATAACTTAGAAAAATAGACAAAAATCCAATGTTTTTTCAGAAATTAATTTTTGACTTTGTATTAGAAAACCTCATTTTCGTGGTATTGTACATCTTGCTGTTATTGTTAATCTTTCCTTTAGAAGATATTGTCATTCCTCGTATGTTTGGAAAATTATATGAAACCATTAAAGACAAAAAGACGTATGGAGAGCCACTGAACATAATTGAAAATATGACATCTATGAATACGCCGGGTATATTAACGTGGATAATAGCAATCTACATCTTCACGTTGCTTGCGGAGAACTTGAAATTCTATATTGACTCGTTTATCAGTCCCAATTATTTGAAATATTTGCGTTCGCTTTTATTTACGGGAACAATGCGAAAACACGAAGAAGAATACGAAGACGTTAAATCCGGAGAATATATTTCAAAGGTGATGGAAATTTCACGTAATTTACGAGATTTATTCCAGTATTTGATTTCCCATTTCTTCCCATATGTATCTGTCGGAATAGTATTGATATTATACTTATCGTATCAGGTTCCCAAACTGGCGCCGATATTACTTATTTTTACAATGGTAATAGTATTGTTTAGTGTATATAGCACGGAATACATTATTTCACTTGTTCAAAAACGCGAAGATTTTTTCACCAAGGAATTGGCGGAAAGCATACAGGACAAATTACATAATATGATGAATATTGTAATCAACAATGAAGGATTTAACGCAATCAAGGACAATGATGATTTGGAAGAAAAAAACAAGAAGATGATGGAGGACATTATGAAAGCGGAATCTGTGTCAATGACATCCATGCAAATGGTAGCAATCACGGGTTATTCGTCGTGTGTATATATTTTGTACGGGTTATTGAAGGAAGGACAAATCACCGTTGCCAGTATGATTGCGTACTTGCTTACACTCGGAAAGTATTTATCGTATATGCAAAACATTAACTGGGGGATTGTATTTTCGCTGAGTTATAAATTCGGTATTATTAATTCCCATTATGACTTTTTATTGGACTTATTCAAATATACAAACAATGACAAGGCGAAAACCACGTTTGACGACGGATCAATCATATTTGAAAATATGAAATTTAAGTACAAAGACGGAGACTACATATTTGACGGGTTGAATTTGAATATAAAGGACAATGAAAAAGTAGGACTTGTAGGGCGTTCCGGTTCCGGAAAAACGTCGTTGATGAAAATGTTGGTAGGATTACACTCCTACGAAGGATCGGTTCAAGTCGGACATCAAGAAGTCAAAACGGCAAACAAGGATGATTTAAGGAATCACATTAACTATGTAAATCAACGCACCCAGTTGTTTAATGGGAGTGTAGTGGAAAATATGGTGTATGGAAACAACAAAAGTGAAGAAGATGTCAAGAACCTATTAAGCAAATACGGATTAAACAGTGTTTTCTCAAAATTGGATAATGGTATAGATAGTGATGTCGGTGTAAATGGAGGTCAATTATCATTGGGAATGCAGAAAGTGGTATTGTTGGTGCGCGGTATTTTGCGCCCGTCCAAGATTATAATATTGGATGAACCGCTTGCGGGATTGGACCAGAATACACGTCAAAAGGTAATGAATATGATAATGAACGAAAATAAGAACAAGACGGTAATTGTAATTACCCACGACAAAGAAATTCTACCGTATATGGACCGTGTAATAAATGTGAATGATTATCAATAATATACAATATTGTACAATACTATACAATATAAAATATAGATCTACAAGAATATAAATATTTCATAATAGTGTAATTATATTATTATGGAATTTCTACAAAACTGTTTATTCATTAATTTAGAGCATCGTACTGACAGATTACAGCACGTCCATGAGCAGTTGGAGATGATGGATATAAAGGGAGAACGGTTCAATGCTATCAAGACAAAGGATGGTGCGGTCGGTTGTTCAATGAGCCACATGAAATGTTTAGAAATTGCAAAAGAACGCAATTGGGAACACGTGTTTATTTGCGAAGACGACATTTATTTTACAAATAAGGAGCTATTTGTAAATAGTATTACCAAATTCAATGACAACATCAAGGAATGGGATGTTTTACTTGTATCCGGAAACAATGCACCACCATTTACGCACGTGGCTGAATATTGCATAAAAACAAAAAATTGTCGCGCGGCCACTGGATATGTGGTAAAACAACATTATTACGATAAATTATTGAACAATTATAGAGAAGGATTAAACCAATTATTGCAAGAGCCCAAAAACAAGCACGAATATGCGATTGATATGTATTGGAATAGAATACAACGACATGACAATTGGTATTTGATTATACCACTCAGTGTAGTTCAGAAGGAAGGATATAGTGATATAGAGAATCGCAATGTAGATTATAAACGTTTAATGATGGATTTAGAAAAGGAATGGTTGATTGAGCAATATATACAAAAATTAATTAGTGATTCGCATAAATAAGGATCCCATAACGTGTTTGTTTTTCTGCGAATATTCCATTGATTTCAAATTGGACTGGTGTTGTTTTTGTATCATTTTCTCCATATGTTGGTTGTTGCGTTGATTCAATAGGCGTTGTGCTTCGGCTTTATCCATAGGACCAATATTTTGCTTACTTCGTTCAGTTCTCATGTGTTCTACGGATGAAAATGTTTTCATTTTATTGTAATCGGTTTCGCAGACATCAAAAATCGTCTGGTCTTTATGAACTTTACGAAGGTCATCAAATTTCAATTTGCCGAAAATGTCACTTCCACAATATTGGGTATCATCGTCATCATATAATGAATTTCCAGAACTATGATGTAATTCTTGGACACTTTTATGGACAACCATTTCCTGATTATTTTTCTTGAACTGGCGGAACATTTGCCCCATATTGTTTGCATTAACGTGTTCATTAGTATTATATTTATCATCAACTTCTTCAGCAACGAACCAATCGTTTTTTGATTTATCAATAGCAGATACCATATTTTCTTCAAAAAGAGTATTAAATTCTTTCTGAAATTTCTTTTGATTCACGTCTTTTATTTTGTTCTTAATCTGCGTGGTATGAACGTCATCTTCTTGTTGAATAGGTTGATATACACTTGATTTCACGTCTTGTGATTGTTTATTATGGTCAATATAGTGATTATATAGAACATCAAATGCTTTTTTATAAAATAAAAAGTATTCGCTGGGAAGTTTGGATTTGTCAGGATGTGTCATCAATACAATTTTCTTGGCTTTTTTCATTTGTTCTTGAGAAATATTATAATCGGTAATATGAAACAATTCCAATATGTCTTTGAAACTGTACATTTGTATATCTAAATTGTGAGGCATGGTATATGATTATAATATATTTTTTATAATATGAAAATACATAAAATCAAAAAACTATAAAATGCATAAATTACATAAAAAATAGATATATATTTTATGTATAATGGATAATAATGACGATGACCTCCAGCGAACGTTTATTCACACTATTCCAGATAAAGACACGCTATTGTCTATTCTAAAAGAAAATACAGGTATTTTGGTTCTGAAATTTGGTGCTACGTGGTGTAAGCCGTGTAAGCAGATTGAAGAATATATCAATTATAAATTCAGTGAAATGGGTGAAAATGTATTATGTGGTTCTATTGATATTGATAAAAATTTTGAAGTCTATGCATTTCTAAAGAGGAAAAAAATTGTACAAAGTATTCCAACAATTATACGTTATGATTGCGGAAATATTACGTTTATACCGGATGACGTGATTACAGGAACGGATATTGCTAAATTAGATATGTTTTTTGATGATATAATGGAAAGTTAAATATGTAAGTTTTGATTTTCTGGTATATGTTTGTTTTTGGATGTCTATTTCTTGACTTTACGATTTTTGATTGATTTAGATGCCAATGAAGCTTTTGGTTTATGTGTTTTTGTTTTGTTAATGGATTTTCCATTGGGTGTTTTACTATTGGGTGTTTTACTATTGGGTGTTTTACTATTGGGTGTTTTACTACTGCTGGATTCCCTTCTTGGTGTCTTCTGTTTTATATAATGCTTACCTCCCTTGTTTTGCTCTTCCATCCTTCTCATTTCCTCTTCTTCTTCTCTTATCATTTCCTCTTCTTCTTCTTCTCTTCTCATTTCCTCTTCTAATTCTTTCATCTGTTCTTCACTTAATTCTTCTTCTTGTTCAGGTTCAGTTTCTTTGTCTGGCTGAGTTTCAGATTCTTGATCGGGCTCCTTAGAGGGTTGAGTTTCAGACTCTTGTGTAGGTTCTTGCTCAGGTTCCTTAGTGGGTTGAGTTTCAGAAGTTTCACTTACAGAACTATCTAATAATGTTACATATGCCAATACAAGAGAACTAATGCCAATCATACCATATGCAACCATAGGAATTTTAGGTTTATCCAAATCCATTATAATAAATTATTAGTAATATATTTTATTATAAGATAATAACTAAATGTTATTGTATTGAAATACAAACAATATCAAAAAGATATATTCCAATCATCATATAATCCCCCATTATGCAATGAACCATAATTATCAATGTCCATTATCTTATTGTATTCACGTGTATATAGTAACTTATAGTGTAAAGGTAGTTCTTTAGAAGACAAAATGCCGAGCATCTTTTTTTTGTAGTCATTTACACGTATATCGTATTCACTATATTTATAGTGGGGAAACTCATTTGGATGGTGAAGAGATCTCTCATCCAACCCTGTATTGTGAATATCGTCATTGGAATCTGAATGTATGCGTAATACACGACTTGTAAACATAATAATATATACACATAACACATAACAAAACATGTCTAAAATCTATTATCATATAAATATTTCTTTCTATATACTATAATAAAATGTTAGCATCATTAAATAATGAAAAGCTTAAACAAAAATATATAGAACATATATTAAATAAAGAGTTCAATGGTAATGAAGACATTAAAGAAACCGAATATAGTGACGAACATTCAGTAAGCGATGATGACCGTGATGAAACAGAAAGAACCTATAATATTAATAACAAAGAATACATTCATGTATATGAAGATGATTTAAATGAAGACTTATCGCTGTTATTAGAAAGCAATAGTACCGAAAATTATGACATAAAATTTATATTGATGTATGTAAATGACGAATTGAAAATGCCATTTTCACAATATTTCTTTGAAAGAGTTGAAAATGAGATGGTTTTACCAAAAGCGGTAATATCAAAATCATCATTATTTGAAAAGTCTAAAGACTACGCCAATGATTTGGATTATGATAGCAATCACTATGTTTTTATAGATGAATTAAAAAAAACATTGAAAACCAATTATAGCATTGATCAAAAGGACATTGATTATAGGGGATATACAGTAAAAGATTCCGTAGTATATGTATTATGTAATATGCAGACAACATTATTTGATAACGGTTATATGGCAATTTACGATGAAATTGTGAATACAGGCGAAATTCAACACACATCTATCCAAAACAATGTTGTGGATTTTTTCAAGGAACACGTGAATATACAACAGTTTTTAGATATGGAAGAAAATATGATTGATGTTCCAATACATTGTTATATGTGTAATTATGACAATGAAAATAAAAAACTCATCAATATAAAAATGGACGATATGTTTGAAGATATGATTGACCATAAACTATTCGGTACAAATTATGTATTCAGTGAAGCATTATTAAACAGTGACAAAACCACAGAATATAAGAAATATGCGGTGTTTGTAAATGATGTATTGTTTCAGTATGAAGATATTTCAAAATTGGCAATGTCTGGAGGCGGAAATGGACAACAACTAAAGGAAATGGATGATTATAGTTCAATCATGTATCATGATGGGGATTTGCATACATTTATACTTGTAAAGAATTATGAACAATTTTGTATGATTGAATAGTAATAGAAAAACATCATCAACCATAAACTGACATAACACCGACAGCAAAATATAATCATCTAATATTATATTTTACATTATAGCATATGTTGGTATTGCATTCTGAATGTGTATTTTATGCTTCAGTAGCTGTGTATTCGCGTAAATAATTGTCCAAATTATCATCGGATACATTTTCATTTTCATATGTATTGAAATATGATTTCACTTCCTCTGGAATGGGATGACGACCATATAATTTGACAAATGATTTCACATATTCATCTATGGTTTCTTTGCATTTTTTGTATTTCATTGTAGCTTCGGTAACCGACTGTCTGAAGTTTGATCGCGCGTGTTCTTTTTTCATTCCAGCTTCAAGTAATTCGTGTTCTTTATCTTTGAGTTTATTTTCCATTTCCTTCAATTGTTCTTGTTTATCTAAAATGGATAATTCTGGACTATCATCCACACTAACTAAACTTAAATACCAAGGATGACGTGATTTATCGGCAGTTACAATGATATTACAAATGTCGGGTTTCTTCAATGCGTCATATCTTGTGCGTTGTTCGCTGTTATCTCTTCCCTTGAATGTGGAAATAAATCTGTCAATTATTTTTTGGTCAATAGATGGACTGGTTTCCATTAAACGGTCAAATTCTTGACGATTATACTTCAAAAAGCTGCCTGCATCACTACGTTCATCAGGAGATTTGGATAATTCAATACGGATATTTCGAGCGTATTTATCCCACGCAATAAACATTACTCGGTGTGATTCATTCAGTTCGGAAATCTTCAGGTATTGTTGTATGGTGGTTAAGATACCTATGAAAATATTCAAGGTACCAATAACAAGTGGAGCGGCGGGTTGCATGTTTGGTGGAAGGTTTTTTTGAGCGAACGAAGCAGTACCACTAATCGTTGATAATACAATGGCGGGAATAGTAAACCACGCGTGTAATTTGGAATAAACCACGTGTGATTCGCGGTGTAACCATTTGTAACATTGTGCAGCATCACACCATTGAACAAGTATTTCCTCATTTTCAGGTGACCATTCTATTTTTTTCTTTGATTCACGCGGTGTGCTGGATTCGACAGCAATACTTGATTCTTCATTTTTATCTTCACAACTCATTATTATATTATATTACAATAAAATATAATTTATCTATATTTCGTTTTGTGTTATTATTATTTTTTTCCCATCATAAAAAGTTGATTTGGTCGTTGAACTGTTTTTTGCGGTACTTTGCTCTCTTGTTTTGAAGGGGTATTTGGACCAGAATTTGATTCTTGGCTACTTAATGATGGCACACTCAATTCAGAACGAGGAGTATCCAATGAACCATCTTTTTGTAATGCTTGTTCGCTGGATATTTCATTTTTTAGTGTTGCTTCCAAGTCATGCATTGTAGTGCTGGATGTCCCTGGGTCATCAATTTGAGAACCATTTTTCAAATCGTCTAATTCTTGAGACATACTTTCAATGCTCTCGTGTGTGGTCATTAAATCACCGTCTTTTTCAGAGTTAAGTATAGGGTTCTCGTTTATATCATCAATAGAGAAGTTGATGTTTGATTTGATATTACTTTCAACTTCACAGTAAAAGTTTTCTATTTTTGAATACATACGTTTCAAATATTTTCCTTGTGAAATATGGAAGAATGCCATATAGTTTGTATATAATGTAACTTGTTCCTTCAAAATACTATTTTCATATTGAAGAGTATTAATAAAATTAGAAATAGAAAATCCAATTTTGTGAGTGTCATTGTAGTGTGTAATAGAGTTGTGACGCTCTGAATATTGTTCATATAATATAGAAATAATATGAAGAATGTTACTATGTATGTCTTTAATATCTTCTATGCGATATTCCAAGAATGGCTCTAAATCCTTGTATTGGGTATATTGTCGTAATTCATAATTATCACTATCTTCAAAGTTGTGTTTTTTACAACTTTCAATC
>Ga0181572_10000372_pt1 | contig 32118 bp, 30 predicted proteins | sample 101ome_26_FD_133004 | JGI IMG/M metagenome (GOLD analysis project Ga0181572, IMG submission 133004) | Coastal salt marsh microbial communities from the Groves Creek Marsh, Skidaway Island, Georgia - 101408AT metaG (megahit assembly) | ecosystem: Environmental > Aquatic > Marine > Intertidal... | reverse complement strand
TGCTGCCAGTAGGCTTCGCCTGGAGTACCCGAAGCGGTGCGGTAGCTGTTTGGGGTCGGAAGGATCTCCTCAAGTTGCCTGAACTTGGGCTCACCCCATTGAGCCAAAGCTGCTGGTGCCAGCAGCAACAACAAGCCAATGCTCCCGAGTTCGATCCATCGGGGGATCCAGCTCATGTCACTGAGGTGATGTTTCATTTTGTAGGGGTCATGAATCATGCTTCCCATTCTAGGGCGGGACCCCATGGCTGGCAATGCCGACCTACTCCTCTATCCATTTAAGAAACCTTTTGGTTTTGGGCATGATCAAGAGGTGATTTGGTTGAGAGGGAATTGAATGCGGACCATGCGCCATGGGTATCGGCAAACCATCCCTGAAAGGTGTCATTGATGGAAAGCATGATGGTTGGGGCGGTGCCAATGATGTGCACCCGCTTTCCGCCGCGCATCATCTGAATGTTTACTTCGTGTTCGCTCATGTATTTCATGCAAGCCATCATGGAGTTAGGGATGAGACATTGGCTGACCAACCCCTTCAATGAAGTGATTGCACCACAAAAAAAGACTTCCTTTTTCAAGGAAGCCTTTTTTGATCTAGCCGAGGTAAGCCAAGCCTACCCCTTCAGTCGGTTTCTTGGAGATGTTTTAGGAGCCAAACTGCATTCTTTGTGCCTGAGGCATTTCGTCAGGACAAGGAGCGTTGATGGGGGCATCAGGCTCAACTGAAGAAGGCGCGACCAAACCGTTAGCAAGCATGAAGGCTTCGACTTCCTCACCGCTGACATCAGCTAGCATGTGACCGTTGATTTCAACACAGGGGCTGAGCATCTGACCGCTCTTTTCTATCATCTCCTGACGCTGAACTGGATCATTGATGATGTCCCTGTCTTCAAAGGGAAGTTGATATTTGCGCATGATCGCCCTCACACCCTGACTCCAACCACAGGATGGTTTCAGGTAGGCGACAATGTTTAGGGACGGATTGGATTCACTCATGTTCAAAAACCTTTTCACACGCATCATGCCAGACCCGAGGCCGGATTCAACTCGGTTTTTGGATCTGGAGAGGATTTTTCTCCCAACATGCTCATGATCAGCGACCGAAAGGGATCGAATAGTACAATCGTCCAAAGGCATTTGGATTGAGGCCTTGAAGGGTTTAGGCCATAGATTGGTCAGAACGAATATGAATCGAGCGACCGAATACCTTAAAAGTCTGGATCATCCTGAGCAGGCCGAAATGGGTCCCTTGGTGGATAGGGTGATTCAGGATGCCATTGATGCTGGATCAAGTGATATCCACATTGAGCCATGGGATTCAAGCCTGGTGGTTCGTATTCGTCTTAATGGTGTGCTTCAAGAGTTGGTGCATTTGCCACTTGAATTGAGTGAAAAGCTAAGCGGACGACTCAAGGTCATGGCTAATCTGATCAGCTATGAAACCGACCGTCCTCAGGAGGGGCATGCCCAGCTGGATACCAGCTCAGGAGGGGTCGAGCTGAGGATGTCTTTTTTTCCTGTCGTGCGGGGTAGCCTGCAAGGATCTGTGCTCCGCGGAGAGAAAATGGTCATTCGTATTTTCGATCCCAACAAGCGCAGCTTCAACCTCGATGAATTGGGTTTCGAGGCAGATACCTTAACAAGCCTGAAACAGTTGCTCGCCCGACCCAGCGGCATGATTTTGCTCACTGGCCCTACCGGCTCAGGCAAGACGACGGCTATCTATGCAGCACTCACTCATCTAGCCCAACAGCACGGCTCATCCATAAGCATCAGTACGGTAGAAGATCCCGTTGAATACAACCTGCCCAAGATTAGCCAGGCGCAGATCCATCATGCCAAGGACTTCACCTATCCGGTGGCGCTGCGCTCGCTCATGCGACAGGATCCCCAGGTGATCATGGTCGGGGAGATACGCGATGCGGAAACAGCCAACATAGCTGTTCAAGCGGGTCTTACTGGGCATCTAGTCATTAGCACCATCCATAGCAGTAGCACCGCTGGGGTATTTGCTCGCATGATCAACATGAATATCGAACCCTTTTTGCTCGCCTCAAGTGTGATCGGAGTGTTGGGGTTGCGATTGATCCGAACAAACTGCCCATCCTGCGCGATGCCCTATCAGCCCGAAGCGGGTTATCTCAAACTCATTCCCGAGCATCGTCTTGATGAGGCGAGCCTTCGGCAGGGTGGTGGATGCGAACATTGCCTCATGACGGGCTTTGGTGGCAGGGTGTCGGTCACTGAATTGCTCGAAGTGGATGAAGTGGTGAGAGAGGCTATTCTCGAGAAGCTACCCACTCGGAAGTTACAGGAAGTTGCCGTGGGCCAGGGGATGAGAACCTTGTGGCGTGCCGGGCTTGAGCGCGTGCTCAATGGTCAGACCCCGCTGGAGGAAATTATTCGGTCCATCCCCTGCGACCACTGAGCGTGAGCTCTGAGGGCCTCCCATAATGCGAAGGTGAACTGCCCCCCAAACCACTCTGCCAAGAGGCTTCGCAATGGAATTCAGGCTGGGTATTCAGGTTCCCTTAAGGGCAATCATGAATACCCGTGAAGCCTATCTAGCACTCCATCTTCTTGATCAGGTAGGGCCGATTCGATTGAGGCGGCTGATTGAAGTATTTGGATGTCCTCAAGCAGTGTTGAAGGCGCCTATTCAGAGCCTGACCCGGGTACACGGGCTGGGTCCTGAAACAGCTCAGATCATCGCAGATTGGGAAAACCGGGTAGACCTTGGTGGTGAGCTAGAGCGTATCCGGGCCTGGCCCTGTGAGTGGATCACGCAGGAGGACGCTCAATATCCGCCTAGTTTGAGAGAAATTTACGATCCCCCCGCTGGACTTTATGTGAGAGGAACGCTTCACCCGCAGGACCATCTGGGTATTGCGGTGGTGGGCTCTCGGCGTGCTTCAGCTTATGGGCTTGAATCGGCCAGGAGGCTTTGTATCCAGCTTGCTCGAGCCCAGGTTACAGTGGTTAGCGGCGGTGCGCGCGGGATTGATACAGTCGCTCACCGTGGTGCCATGGTGGCAAAAGGCCGTACTGTGGCCGTACTGGGTAGTGGCTTGGACCACCTCTATCCTGCTGAAAACTCTGGTTTGTTCGATTGCATTGCCGACCAAGGGGCTCTGATCACTCCATTTCCCTTCGGCTATCGGGCTAGCCGACATTCCTTTCCTATTCGCAATCGTATTGTAGCTGGAATGAGTCTAGGGACAGTGGTGGTCGAGGCAGGAAGATCCAGTGGTGCTCTCATCACGGCGCATCAGGCCCTTGACTACGGGCGCTTGGTATTTGCTGTTCCCGGTCGTATCGATGCGCTAACCAGCAGGGGATGTCATGCGCTCATCAAGCAGGGAGCCAAGCTCATTGAACAGTGCGAGGATGTGCTTTCGGAATTTGAATACCTTCACCCTGCTAAGGTACTGCCCGAGGTCACCCAGCCCACTATCAGTCAACCCGCTACCCTTGAGCCGGATGAAACCCAGCTGCTAGAAAAATTACAGGGTCAGGAGCTGAGTGTGGAGTGCCTCATCAACCAAACTGGCCTTCCCGCCTCCCGGGTATCCACCCTGATGATGGGTTTGGAAATGAAGCAATGGGTCCGAAGGCTACCAGGCCACCGTTACCAGCGAACCGAACCTCCTGTCTGATGCAGGCTGATGGGATAAGCTTTTGACATCGAGGAGGTCATCCCGTGCCCACAATCCTCACAGGTTGGCCTGAGGTCTTTCGGTTCAGGGGCGCAGTTTCTGGTCGAGGACCTTCCCTACCAGGGCAGGATTGGCTTTACCGCGACTCAATTTCATGACCTGACCCTTGAGGAAGTTCAGGGCAGCGTCCTTGCCTTGTCGGTAATCTTCAGCTGGCCCAGGGTTGGCCTCGATTGCCTGGTCGCAAAATTGTTCGATGGCGCCTGTATCAGAGACCTGAACCAATCCTTTCTCTGCAACGATGGCAGCGGGAGCCTTACCGCTGGTGAACATGTCTGTGAAGACCGATTGAGCGATCTTGCTACTGATTTTGCCGGTATCCACCAGCTCCACCAGTTCCACCAATGCTGCCGGTTCGAATCTGAGGGAATCCAGAGAAACTGCAGGTTCCACCAGTTGAGCTCGCAAATTATTGATGACCCAATTGGCGAGGGCCTTTGGGTTGCCGCCATGGGTGGCTACTTTTTCAAAGTAGTCACCCAGAGGGACGTCGCTGATAAACACTTCAGCGTCATTTTCCGGGAGCTGGTATTGTTCCATGAACCGTTTCTTGCGATCCATCGGCAGTTCCACTAGGCCTTCGCGAACCGTTTCAAACCAGTTGTCTGAAGGTTCAAAGGGAACCAGATCAGGGCAGGGGAAGTATCGATAGTCATGGGCGTCCTCCTTGGTGCGCATGCTTTCAGTCATGTTGGCCACATCATCCCAACGACGCGTCTCCTGCACGATGCTTTCCCCTCGACTGATGGCTTCGAGCTGGCGCGGGATTTCATACTGCAGTGCTCGGCGAACACCGCTGAAGCTATTCATGTTCTTGATTTCCACCTTGGCACCCAAGGTCTGACTGCCTTTGGGGCGGACGCTTACGTTGACATCGCAGCGAACCATTCCCTTTTCCATGTCGCAGTCGCTGATTTTGCCATAGACTAGGATGTCCTTGAGAGCATTGAGGTAGGCATGGGCCATGTCGGCACTGGTGATGTCTGGCTCGGAGACAATCTCCAGCAACGGAACCCCCCCCCGATTAAAATCAACGCCACTTTGACGATCAAAGTGAAAGCTCTTGCCGACATCTTCCTCAAGGTGCGCTCGGGTAATGCGGACCCTTTTGCTTTCTCCCTGCATTTCAAAGTCGACATGGCCATTGACCGTTGATGGGTAAGCAAGCTGCGTCAGCTGGTAGTTCTTGGCGACGTCCGGATAAAAGTAGTTTTTGCGATCGAATTGCACATGGCGCGGCAGCTCACAGTGCAGTAGGTAGCCAGTCAGTGCTGTCAGCCTCAGTGCTTGCTCGTTGGGCACTGGTAGCACACCTGGCATCCCAAGGCATACGGGGCAGACTTGCGTGTTGGGCTCAGCCCCATATTGGTTGGCACATCCGCACCACATTTTTGACAGGGTCTTGAGCTGGACATGTGTTTCCAGCCCGATGACAGCTTCGTAGTCCATGTGAGAGTAATTCTGATCTTTTCTTGGGTTCAGGGCATGTAAGGCATGAGCTTGCGTCGAAGCTTGCCATTATTGGCAATCATCGCATAGCGATATTCTTGATCAATGGCTCGATGATAAAAATCCCCTCCAGCCTGCTTGAGGATGAACCCACCTCCCACGATGTCCCAAATCCGAACACCCTTTTCCATGAAGGCATCCAGTCGACCATCTGCAATCCACACCAAAGACAATGCTGCAGCCCCCATGATGCGCACCTTACGCACCTTGTAAATAAGCTGATTGAAGGCCGGTAACATTTCATCCAGTGCCTCTGTCGTTTTGGAAAAGCCGATGGCCAGCATGGTTTGCTTGAGTTGAGTGTGATTTGTAGGCCGAATAAGCCGACCATTGAGGCGGGCAGGCTTGTCTTTCACAGCCGTCCACATCTCGTCCAGAAAGGGGTCGTAAACCAGGCCCAGGACAGTTTCGTGCTGGCTGGGTCGTCTTTGACTTCCTTGCTGCAAGGCAATGCTGACACAGGCATGGGGTAATCCGTGGGTGAAGTTCACTGTGCCATCGATGGGGTCCACTATCCAGCGCAAGGGTTGGTCCACATTGCCAAGATAACCTTCTTCCCCGAGCACAGGGACTTGAGGGAAGGCGGTGGTGAGGATGGCTTCAATCACACGCTGACACCGTTGGTCGAGTTCCAATTTGATATCGAATTGGGTTTCATCATGCCGTTTCTTGGTCTTGCGAAGATTCTGGCGCATTAATTTGCCAGCTGCCATCGCTGCTTCCTTGGCGGTGTTGAGTGCCTGGTTGAGCCTGATAGGTGTTGTGTGTGCCTCCATGAGTTAGGGTCGATCCCTGCTGGCCTAGGCAGCAGCCCTCGGTTTGAGGAGCATGATTGGGACCTGTTACCAATTGTAAGGGCTGGCTTGCCGGTCAAATCAAGGAAGAAGCCATTCTTTTTCCTTTCCATTGTCTGGGGTTGGATGAGCCCAAGATCCCTTGGTCGTTGAGCGCTGGTTTTGGTTTCAAAAACCCTCGACGTCCTCGAGGCTGAATGGTAAGCACTCAGGTTGTTTCGTTCACACAAGCCACATTCTACAGAGATGTTATGAAGAAGTATATCATCACCCTTTGGATCCTTGTTTTGGCCATGGCGAGCAGCCAGGCAGCCACCAAGGAAGACTTTCAGGATCAGCTCAAGCGTCATGGTTACGCCCTGGGTGCCAATTATGGGCGCCTCCTCAAACAGAACGGTGTCGAGGTAGACTTGGATCTTTTTCTAGCAGGTATGAAGGACTACCTCGCTGGAGCGTCCCTGATGGAAGACACTGAAATTGCCACTGCCACCAAGGAAATCAATCAGATGGTGGCCGATCGTCGCAAAGCTGAACAGGAGCTTGCTGCCACAGAGAATCTGGAAAAAGGCAAGGCCTTCCTGGAGGAAAACAAGACCAAAGAAGGGATCAAATCCCTAGCCAGTGGCTTACAATATAAGATCATCAACGAAGGGAGCGGCGCTGTGCCAACCGCCTCCGATAAGGTAAGTGTGCATTACCGCGGAACCTTCATGGATGGCAAGGAATTCGATAGTTCCTATTCTCGCGGCAAGCCCGCCAGCTTCAACGTGACGGGTGTCATACGAGGATGGACCGAAGCCTTGCAACTCATGCCAGTTGGGTCCAAATGGGAGCTATTCATTCCTTCGGATCTGGCCTATGGCAAGAATGGCAACCGTAACATCCCTCCTAATTCGACACTGGTTTTCGAGGTTGAATTGCTAGGTATCGAAAGCACCGTCAAGACCAGTCCGAGTCAACCCATCACAAGCGATATCATCAAGGTGCCTTCAGCCGAGGAGCTCAAGAAAGGAGCCCAGCCCGAGGTGATTAAAAAGGATGAGGTGGATGCCTATCTCCGCAAGAACAAGCCCAGCCAGCCGGTGGAGAAGAAATAAGCCCTTTTCGATTTCAAGAGGCGGCTCATGCCCTCAAAACGACCCTTCAGATTTGTTTCCTGGAGGGTCGTTTTGTATCCAGGGCAGGCAGAAAGCTAACCTGGGACCGCAGGCTTTTGTGGGCGATAGAACCGGTGTGAAGCCACCTTTGAATCGTGCCCAATGGCTTGTACCGACACGGGCCCAGTCCCATCAAGCAAGTCGTGGTGCGGCCTAGTAAGTGAAAGTCGCACTTCGAAACCCCATGGCTGAGGCGGAAGTTTGGTCCATGCAGTCTCGGTCTCCACGTCGCCGTCCTCCATCATCACTGAGGATTTGAATGACTTGAAGTTGGGTGTCCGGAAACACCAGGATGGCTTCTGGGTCGAGCAGGTTCAATCCTGCCAAGATAAGGGGTTGTGGATCAGATTCATCCCCATCCCAGAGGAATGCTTCGGCACCTCGACCACGGAGTGAATCGTCTGCAAGGATTAGGATTTGCTCTCCAACCCTCTCAGCTCCTCGAATCGATCTACCGCCTAGATCCAGCAGCCTGACATCGCCAAGAGATGGTTTGTCACCTTGGATGATCTCCAGTGGGTTAGCTACTTGCACCATCAATGCCCTGCCATCAATCAAGGGCCCTCGAAACCCAATCCACAGGCAGTCCCCCTGACCACTGCAGAGTGCCTCGATATTGAGGCCCTCAGGCTGATCCCCGGCATGACCCATAGCTGCCTTCAAACCGATGCTTTGAAGCGCCTCTTCTTTGATTAAGTCCTGAACCAGATCCTTGCACACTTTGCCTTCGGCCTGGATACGAAAGAGATTCCCTTCAGGATGAAGGCTGAAGGCAAGCAATCTTCTGCGTTCTTTCTCCTTGTTTCCGTCGTTATCCCGTGAATGTGATCCGATGACATAGAACAGATCACCCACCCTAGCTGCAGCTTCCAGATCGGCCTCCTCCTTTTTATTCAGATCCAAGAGCTTTCGAATATCCATGCGCTGCTTGGGTGGGCCAGATTGATTTCTATGGTAGATGAGCAATTCACTTGTCTCATCATTGACAACCATGAAATGACGATGATCCACGGCCACAGCCCCAGAGCCATCACATATGCCCAAGCAGTCATCCATATGGCTCAATTGGTAGGAGGGAGGCAGTATCGAGTTCTGGCTGTTTTGCCCAGAGGGTTCGTGCCCTTGTGTGGTTGATGGCTTCTGTCGACAGTTGGGCAGGACGAGAAGAAGCACCAGGAACATCGAGCATGGCCAGGCTTTCATACCAACCTGGTTGGCGAAGAGGGGACCCGTCATGGGAAATGGATCTTCAGGAATTGTCTCACCCAAGCCAGCGAGTTGCGGTCATAGAATTGAGGACCTCCATGGGCACCACCATGAATCACCTTCATGGTAACCGATCGCCCCATTCTCTCGTAGCGGCCCAGCAGCTCCAGGCTTTGGCTGATCGGCATCTGGGGGTCTTGATCACCATGAATCATCAGTAGTGGCGGATCTGTCTGATCGACGTGGAAGACTGGACTGGCTAGCTGGGCTAGGGCCTCTTGTTGATCTGGCTGGCCTCCAAGAAGCAGTTGAAGGGCGGGGATGCGCACCCCAAGACCATGAGGTGTTGATTGGCTGAGAATCGTATTGAGATTGGAGGCACCGTAAAAGGAAATGATGCCCTGAACATCAGAGGAGGCATCCAGATACTCGCCGACCTGACCTTCCAATTCTGGGTGCCGGTTGCTCATGCCGACAAGGGCGGCGAGGTGTCCCCCAGCCGAGGCCCCCGCAATGACAATCTCGTCCGCCTGGATCCTGAGTCTTTTCTGATTGGCCCGCAGGAAACGAATGGCCGCCTTGATGTCGTGAACATTGGCAGGAAACCTGGCATGGGTGGTCAGGCGGTAAGAGACGCTGGCGATGACCATGCCCTCCTGGACTAATGCGCTCAGTGGCATGCTGGATCGGTGTCCTGCCCTCCATGCGCCACCATGAACCCAGAGCAGAAGAGGTCCTTGCTGTGTCCTCTCCGGCCGGTAAAGATCCAGTTCAAGTGTCAGCTCATCAAGCTGAGCATAAGGTATGTCCTTCTCGACTTGCATGGTGATGGCAATGTCTGCTCCGGTGAGCTTGGCTGCATGGGTGATCATAAGGCTCATCCGCAACAGGTGATGCCACCACACCGCAGAAGCGTGATTCCATATCGACCGATGCATGGCATGATTAAAGGCTTCCCCTCAAATTTAGACAAGCCATTCATCGGACCAGGGATAACTTCCCGGTTTGGAAATGAGGGTAGGGGGGCCGCCTCCACGAGGCATTAGTTCGGCAATGCCCTCACCCGATGCGTGGATGACCTCTAAAGCATCCCAGCCCAAGGCTCTAGCCAGCACCAGGCTTGTTTCCCCACCCTCAACTAGCAGTTGATCGACTGGGTTTCGGGTTAGAATGATCTCGACGATCTGAACCAGGCGCTCGGTAATCTGTCCCGGGTCCAGATGCCTACTCAGGGGTGAGGCACAGGTTGCCAGCAAGGAGCTTCCATGGTTTTGAAGATCTTCATGCATCGCCCTCAGCCAGGTTTCGGGGATGGCAAGGGGCTCATCGGCAAACCAGGCTGGGTCACACTGGTGTATTGGGATTGCCTTTTCTTTGCACCATGCCATCCGTCCTGCCGCAAGGGCCCCTGGGCTGCCGCAGACAAAAAGTCTGGAGCGGACCTGCCTGCGGTCATGGACTGTGGGCACATCTGTTTTTTCGGGGTGACCTTTGGCATTGAGCAAGGAGCGAAAAAAATCGACCCCTCCTGCAAGCAGGCAATCGGCAGGAGCCTCATTTGCCCACAACCGAACTTGATCCAGCCTCTCAATATTGGGAATGAAAATACCCCGTGATCCTAGCTCTGTGATATGGTTGATGACTCGGATCGGTAACTTGCCTTGCTGTGCCAGGAGGCCTTCGACTTGCGAAGTGAGTCGAGGAAAGTGTGGATCAGATGCAAAATGGGTTTGGTGTAGCGGCTGATCTGCTAGCCAATACTGCCCCTTTCGCAAGGTGCGTTGCTTACTTGGATTGGCCGGCAAGAGCAGGGCCCGTTCTAGGCCCTGAGCGGCGCATAGACTTTCGAGCTCTTCACGGACAAATCCTCGCAGGACAGAATCCACTTTCTTGAAGACCCATCGAACGTCAGGAGATCGCATTTGGAGCAGGGTCTGATGCACTCGCTTTGAAGCTTGCTCTGGCCCTGCTGTGCGCGTTTGTGTGTCGATCGCAACGAGGTCAGCAGAGGAAAAAGCCATGGATCGCGTGCAGACTCTGGTGTGCAAACCGTGACGGTGAGCCATGCCTGCCATTTCCGCTGCTCCCGAGAAATCATCTGCCAAAACCAGGATCATGCTGCTATTCCTGTTGCCATGGGCCTCGTATATCTGTTGGTATTGCTGACAAACCTTTAGTCGATTCTAGCGATGCGTTCGATCAACCCATCAAATACCCATGCCAGCGGGGATACGATTCCAGGGCGTATCTTTATCCTGGAGGATCATCCCACCATGCGGCTTGGAATCAAGCATCTGCTGGAGGAGAATGCATGTTGGCAGGTGGTGGGGGAGTCAGATCAGGTGACTGAGGCGCTTGAAATGGTTGCTGAGCTGAAACCGGATCTGGTCATCGCCGACCTAGTGCTTGAGGGCAAAGGAGGCTTGGATTTCCTCAAGGCTGCGCTGGAGCACCAGCCCGACCTGAATGTTCTGATTTATTCCATGCATGAGGAAAAGTACTACGCTGAGAGGGTGCTCACATTGGGTGGTAGGGGGTATTTGATGAAGTCCTCTGATACCCAAACCCTGCTTCTTGCCGTGGAGCAACTGCTTGCAGGTCAGGTTTATCTCAGTCAAGCCATGTCCCGGTTGGTGCTTGATCGCCTGAGTGGGCGTCCAAGGAAGGTTCAGGCTGTCGCCTCTCCATTGCAGCGGCTGACAGATCGTGAGCTAGAAATCCTGAATTGGATTGGTCGGGCAAAAACGTCTCAGGAAATCTCCAAGCTACTGGGCATCAGCCTGAAAACAGTCGAGACTCACCGGGCTCACATGCGGCAGAAACTCGGTTTGAATTCCCGTCATGAGCTGATTCAGTTGGCCATACGCTGGGTGGAACATGGGCTTTGAAGGCCAAGGTGAGGCCAGCTAAATCACTTGGCCAATCCATCAAATTACATACAAGTAAACCCTTACTTGATAATAGTAGAAACACGGATAGAAACTAGGAGCTCTTTCGTACATAGTTTCTCCCGAGCAACCCAATCGAAGTTAACAACCTCAATCGTTATAAGTATGAACCAACGTTTGAAAAAAACGAAAATAGGCGCTTTCACGCTCATCGAGCTGTTGGTCGTGATCGCCATCATCGCCATCTTGGCGGGTATGCTGTTGCCCGCCTTGGCCAAGGCCAAGGCAAAGGCGCAGAAAATCAAATGTACGAGCAATCTGAAGAACATCGGACTTGGCTTCCGCATCTTCGCCACCGACAACGGGGATCTTTACCCCATGGCGGTGCCCGATGCTCAGGGCGGTTCGGCCAGTGCGGCCGATCTACGCGCTGGAGCCACCTTGGTCTACCGTCACTTCCTGTCGCTCTCTAACGAGCTGCAAACCCCGAAAATCGTCCTCTGCCCCAGTGATGGTCTAGGTCGTGTCGAGGCTGTGAATTGGAGCACCAACCGAACCCGAGGAGCCAACGCGGCTCAATACTTCGCTGGTAATTCCAGCGTGAGTTACTTCGTTGGATTCGAAGCTGATGAAACCCTGCCTCAGAGCTTGCTCTCAGGTGACCGTAACATCACCAACTCCGATCGTACCGACATCAGCAAGGGAACTGTTTTCCGTTTCCGCATGCGTGCTCGTCGCACCGACCCACCCCCCCTGCCTACTCCTGAGCCAGGTTGGGACAAGAACATCCACGACACCGCTGGTAATGTGGCTTTGGGTGATGGATCAGTCCAAGCCTTCAGCACCTCCAAGCTGCGAGAAGGTATCCGTGACATCGGTCTGCAGGAAGTCCAGATCGCCGTTCCTGGTGATGAGGATGAGCGTGGCCGCTAAGAGCTTTATTCAGCATTTTTCCTGAATTCAGAGTGCCCTGATTGATATCAGGGCACTTTTTTTGTACCCGCACGTTGACTGCTATCAAAGTGAATGGCAGCAAGATCGAACGGGTCTAAGAAGTCATCGTTAGGGAATCAGGCATGGAATGATTGCCCTGTCGGAGGGCTTTTCCGTGTTGGAACATCCCATAGCCCTTCAAGGCTTTCGGTGCCCGATCATAGCATGATGACTTTGGCTACCAATATCTGAAGGGATCACCAGCAGTGGTTTCAAAAACCTTCATGAGAGGCTTTGTGACACAGTGCCCGCAAGGAGGCGGTGAAATCCTTGCTTGCCGTCTTAAAGCAGCTTAGCCGAAGGGCAATGCTCCTTGATCTGGCAGGTTTCACATTGCGGACTGCGTGCGCCGCACTGTTGTCTGCCATGCCAGATGAACCAGTGACTCAGCATGGTCCAATGGTTTCTTGGAACGAGCTTGATGAGGTCTATTTCGACTTTCTCTGGGGTGGTGGCCTGGCTAAGTCTGAGCCTGAGGGCCAGGCGCTTGACGTGGGTGTCCACGACGATACCTTCATCCCGGCCATAGGCATTTCCTAGAACGACATTGGCCGTCTTGCGCCCCACACCATCCAAATGGATGAGCTCTTCCATGGTTTTGGGCACTTTGCCTGAATGGTGGTCGATGAGTTTTTGACAACACTTTCGGATGTTGCGAGCCTTGCTTCGAAAGAGTCCTATGCGGCGAATATCCGACTCAAGCTCTTCCTGACTTGCTTGGGCATAGTGAGAGGCCGTCCGATACTTTTTGAAAAGAGACGCCGTGACGATGTTGACCTGTTTGTCAGTGCACTGGGCTGACAAGATGGTTGCGACAAGCAATTGAAGTGGGTTCTTGAAGACCAACTCGCAGTGTGCATCGGGGTATGCTTGTGCCAGGCCTGTGAGAATGCGAGCTGTTCGCTCCTTCCTGGCAAGCATGGATTCGCGTGGCATGAGTCGGGGGCCTGATTAATCACCCAGGGAGACGCTCATGGATACGTCCCGCGATCTAGATGTTTTGGAATCCGGATCGAAAGCCTTCAGATCATCGTGTTCTGGATAATCAAAGGTCTTACCTTCGAAATTGCGAATCGTGATCTTTTCTGAATCATGAGACAGGATGTAGTCAGGATTGATCGGCACTTTGCCCCCTCCTCCTGGTGCATCGATGACATACTGCGGGATGGCATATCCGGTGGTGTGTCCGCGAAGGCCTTCCATGATTTCGAGTCCTCGACGAACGCTGGTTCTGAGGTGAGCCGAACCTTGTATGAGATCACATTGATAGAGGTAATAAGGTCTGACTCGGCACATCAATAACTTGTGGATAAGAGCTTTCATGGTTGGCACCGAATCGTTCACACCTTTGAGTAGAACTGATTGATTTCCCAGTGGGATACCTGCGTTGGCCATCCTTCCCATGGCCTCTTTGACCTCCAAGGTTAACTCGCGAGGGTGATTGGCATGAACACTGATAAAGAGCGGATGAAATTTAGCGAGCATCCGACAAAGCTCTGGAGTGATTCGTTGGGGTAGAAAAATAGGAATGCGTGAGCCTATACGTAGGAATTCCACGTGCGGAATGGCCCGTATTTCGGACAAGAGCATCTCGAGCTTTTCATCGCTCAGCAACAGGGGATCGCCCCCGCTGAGCAGCACATCTCTGATTTCAGGATGGTTCCGGATATAGGCTATTTGCCGCTGATAATCGGGTTGAAACCCATAACCACTGGCATTGCTCACCAATCTTGAGCGCGTGCAATACCGACAATAGGCAGCACAGCGGTCAGTGACCAGGAAGAGAACTCGATCAGGATAACGATGAACCAGCCCTGGAACCGGGGAATGGCTGTCCTCACCGCATGGATCAGACATTTCTGAAGGATGGGTAAGGGTTTCCTCGACTCTGGGGATGATCTGCCTCCGAATCGGGCAGTGCGGATCCTCGCGATCAATCAAATTAAAAAAATAGGGTGTCACACCCAAGGCCAGCTTGGTGTCGGCAAGTTGTGCGCCAAGTTGCTCTTCTTGGCTCAAGCTCATACCATGCTGCTGCAGATCCGAGAGGTTCTGAATCCGATGCCTCAATTGCCATTTCCAGTCATCCCATTGGGAAGCATCCACTGCTTGCCATGAACCACGTTTGACTGGGTGAAAAGCCTTCAGGTCACTGCAAGGTGCCTCGGAGACGGAAGATGGATGGTCATAGGTGGCGTTTTCTGCCATGAAAGTTCAAATATAAGGCCCTAGAGATGACTGTCAAGGAACGGCCCCCAACTGGTTGACAGCGACAGGAGTTGCCAAGAAAGTAAAAGAGCGGAGGGTTTGGAATCCCCCCGCCCTGAGATGGTTTTTAGATAGATAGATCCCTTCGAATCGTTCCTAGCTGAGTTCTTCCCTTACTTTGACCAGTAGATCCTTGGTGGCTTGAATACCTTGAACTTCGGATAACTTGCTCCCCTCATACTCAATCCCCACAAATCCGTGGTAACCGGCAGCCAGAACGATTTGCATCATCTTACGAAAATCCGTGTGGATTTCATCACCTTGTTCGTTGAAATCGTGAGATTTGGCACTGACCGCCAAAGCATGAGGCATCAATTCTTTCACACCTTTATATCGGTCGTACATCTCATCATTGCTGACACGGAAATTACCAAAGTCTGGAAGGGTGCCACAATTAGCCATTCCGACCTGCTTCATCACGCCAGCCAACCACGCTCCATTGGAAGAGAGTCCGCCATGATTTTCAACGATGACTCCCAAGCCATAAGGGGCAGCAAAGGAGGCCAGTTCAGCTAGGCCCTCGGCTGCACGATTGGCTTGCTCCTGGTAGGAGCCGCGGTTGCCGGTGGCTGCATTGACTCGGATGGAATGGCATCCAAGGAATTTGGCAGCCTCGACCCACTTGTGATGATTAGCGACGGCCTGATGGCGCTTGGCAGCATCCGCATCGCCCAGATTGCCTTCCCCGTCGATCATGATCAGTAGATTACGAACCCCTTCACCCTCTGCCCGGGTACGCATTTCCTTGAGGTAGTTCCCATCAGTAGCCTTGTCCTTGAAGAATTGGTTGACGTATTCCACCCCACGGATGCCGAACTCGCGTTTGGCGATCTTGGCGTAGTCCAGGTGATCCATCTTGCCTGCAAAGAGGGCCTTGTGGAGGGACCACTCGGCGAGTGATATTTCAAAAAGAGGAGCTTTGGCTGCGCCCAGCAGCGGGCTCGTTGAAAGGGCTCCCAGAGCAAGGCCGGCTTGTTTCAGGAACTGGCGACGTTGAATGATGGGTTTCATGAATAATCTTTGGTTATCGGTTTGGTTTAATTTTGAGAAGCAGGTTTGGTTTCCCGGAATAAGGCCAGGAAGACAACTAGAACGATGGCAGCAAATAAAGCGGGTTTGCCCCAGAGAGGTTTCCACTCAAGAGAGCGCAGTTCGGATTTGCGAGCCTCGGCTGCCTGGGTTTCCAGGGCCTCAGCCTGAGCTTGAAGTGCCTCCTTTTCTGTGGGCTGTGCGGTGAGGATTTGAGCTCGAATGTCTTGGGCCTCTTTCGAAGCAGCTTGAACCTGAGCCGCAAATTCTTGTGCTGCCTCTGGGGTATGTTGGGTTTCAATTTTACCAGCAATTTGAGCTCCTATGAACATACCCAATCCAAGCGTGAAGAGAACCAGCATGCCTTGGGCCTGGGCTCGGATGGGTTTAGGGGCAAACTTGTCCGTGTAAATCTGACCGGTCACAAAAAAGAAATCATAGCAAATACCGTGAATGATGACTCCGGTTAGAATCATCCAACGGACTTCGTTTGGTGCTCCGATGGCGAATAAACCGTAGCGCACGACCCATGCTAGCATGCCGACTGCCAGCATCCATTTGACCCCCAGCCTGGCAAAGAAGAAGGGCATGATGACCATGAAGAAGATTTCGGACATCTGTCCATAGGACATGGTCTGGCCAATTGGCAGGCCTGTCATTTCCACGACCCGACTGGCTATTTGATAATAGAAGGCCAAAGGAATGCATATCAGAAAGGAAGATATCATGAAGATCAGGTAAGACCTGTTTTTGAGAAGCACCAAAGCGTCGAGACCTAGAATCTGCCCCATGGTGATCTTACCCGAAGACTCTGCAGGCGGGGTATGTGGCAGCATGAAACTGACCACTCCAAGGGCCAAGGCTGCCACGCTTGTCAGATAAAACATGGAGATACTGGTATCCCAGGCCAGAGCAGAAAGCAGCAGCCCTGCAGCAATCCAACCGATGGTGCCAAAGACCCGGATCAGCGGGAACTCCTTGTCAGGATTGGTCATGTTTTTCATGGCCAGGGTGTTTGAGAGCGCCAAGGTTGGGTAGTAAGTAAGCATGTAACCAAAAAGCACCAGATTAATGGTTGAAGGCGATGGGTTCTCTGATTGCATCAGGTAGGTGGCGGCAAGCATCAGGATCCCTCCACCAAAATGCATGACTCCCATCACACGTTGAGCCGCAAAAAAACGATCGGCAATCATACCCACAAAAAATGGGGAAATGATGCCTGCAAGTGGACCTACTGAATAGGTCCATCCAAAATCTGCGGCGCCAAAGCCGATTGTTCCGAGGTAATTGGGTGCGGTGACATACCAGGCTCCCCAGACAAAGAACTGGAGAAACATCATGGCACTGAGTTGAATTCGGACGATAGGATTCATGGCAGGATAGTGAACTGCTTGATTATTGACTGGGCCGTATGTGTTTGACTGCAAGCTTTACCAGAACAGGTGTAGGGTGTGTTTGGCTTCAGCAAGGTGAGGGAACAAAATAGAACCTCACTTACAATGAGGCAAGTCCATTGATAGGGTCCCTTCAGGGAGAAACTAGGTGATAGGGGGACTGAATTCGATCTGACTGGTCAACAAGTTTGACCCGCGTCTAGGGGCCAAGTGGACCTTAGGTTCGGCCAAGGATCCGAGACTGACCCAGGCCCTCAAAGTTCCTGGAGGGTGCCTGATTGAACCGAGCGTTCTTCGGCCTCACAAATGCGTATGGCGTTGAGCCCATCTTCGGCGGTGACCATGCTGGGTGGCTGCTGCTTGCGGATGCAATCGACCAAATGCTGGATTTCACCGGCATAGCCATCCAGCCCTTCGAGCTTGATTACCCTGCCTTCCTTGCCTGCCTCATACAATTTCAAGGCCTCTTCTCCTCGGGCAATATCATAATCGATGGTGGCATGCTCAAACACGGCATTGTAGGCCATGTTGAATCCGAATCCTGGAGTCATGGCCCAGCTTCCTTCGGCAGACACGCAGGCACCTGAAGCGGTTTGATACTGCGTGACGACATGATCAATGGCACCACTGACCTTGCTGAAACCAGATGAGAATACCGATTGAGGAACACCAAAACAGTATTGAACAAAATCAGTATCGTGGATGTGTAAATCGAGCAGGGCGCCACCTGATTGGGTCCCGTCAAGGTAACTATCCTGACTCCAACCCGGGGCCTCGGCTACCCGTCGAAAACGGACTCCAAGGGTTTTACCATAAGCTCCGCCATCGATAGCCTTCTTCAGAAAAAGCCATTCAGGCCAGAAGCGTAGACACATGGCTGGCATGAAGTAAGTTGGGTGCTTGGCGATGGTCTCTAGCAACGCTGCGGCCTCATCGCTTGTGCGGGTGATTGGCTTTTCGCAGAGCACGTGCTTGCCCGCTTCCAGCGCCTGAGCAACAAGGTTTGAATGTGTGGCTGTGGGTGAGCAAATGTCGACAAGATCAAGACCTGGATGGTTCAGGAAGGCATCGATTTCCCGATAACCCTTGATCTGGCTCATGTCCAGCTTGACCGGTTCCTGATCCCCCACATTACCAAAAACATCACTCAGATCGCCGTCGAGCCGTCGCCCACTGGGGTTACACACGGCCACAATTTCAACATCTTTGAGCTGTCTGTAGGCCTTGATGTGGGCCACCGACATGAAGCCCAATCCGATGATGCCTGCCTTGACCTTTTCCATGAGAGAAGAGCCTAGGCTGGAATCAAAGGGGTCGCAAAGGTTTTGGCCGTGATGATGTCAGCCACGCGCTGTTCACCCGCTTCTCGCTCAATGGCAAAGTCCCCCTGATAACCTAAGGAAGCTAAGGTTGAGAAAAAGGCATTCCAGTCAACCTGGCCTGTCCCAGTGGTGACCTCTTCCCCCCATGTGCCTGGTTCCAGGGTTCGGTTGGCATCCTTGATGTGGCATTGCTTGAGGTAGGGAGCCAGCACCTTCAGTGCTTGGATAGGATCGCCCTTGTCATAGAGAATCATGTTGGCCGGATCAAAATTGACCCCCACATTGGGCATGGCCAGTTGATCAAGAAATGCTTTCAGTGTCTCGGCAGTCTCCTGACCGGTTTCAAATCCCAGGTCGATGCCATGCTCGCCGAAGAGTTCGCCAATACGGCGGATGCGATCCATGAGCTTGGCAAAGTTGGGATCCGAGGGCTCATGAGGAAGAAAGCCTGCATGGAAGGTGACCAGTTTCAGGTCTAGGTCTTTGGCGACCTGAATGTTCTCTTTGAAATGAGCCAGGTTTTCTTCCCAGGTATCATCTGGCACCACACCACCAGTTAATTTGATGGAATCCATGGTCGTGTAGTCCTCACCGGCAGTGACCATCATGCCAGAGGCCTGTGTGATTCCGGCCTCTTGACAGGCATCAAGGTAGCTTCCCCAGACCGAGGGCTGCTCGCGAATGGGGTCTAGGGCAATCTGGACCCTGGGAATGCCAATGGTTTGCAGGTGGGCTAGCAGGGTTGCTGGGCTGTCTGGTTGTAGGGACCAGCTGCAGACGGCAAGTCGATTCTCAGCGCTCATGATAGGATCTTTTCGGTCATGCCGGGTTTTACTGGGCCTGGCTGGCTCCAGCATTCATCTGGGTCAGGACTTTCTCGGTGACATCGGCCGTGCCATCATGGAAAAGCAGGATGGGTGTATCGGTTCTGGCCAGTGCCGCTGTATCCAAAACCATGTTGTAGCCTTCCTTACGGGCGATGCCAGCGACCGTTTCTCTTATCTCCCGAACAATGTTTTGTTTCATTCGGTTTTGAGTTTCGGTGATTTGCGTACGAGTGGTGTTGTCGTAGTCGTTGATGGTTTGTTCCATCTCACGGATTTCAGCGAGCTTGGCATCTGCTTCCTTGGTGCGCTTCTCTTTGCCTGCGCTGGAGGCAGCAGGATCGTCAATCGCTTCCCTTAGCAGTCGAAAGGCTTCGTTCAATTCCTGATACTGGGCGACCAGTTTTTCCCGCTGCGCTTCATATTCCTTGCCTTGACCCTGGAGATTCTCCGAAATCTGTTTGGTTTTCCAGTAGCCATCAAAGACCTTTTGAAGGTCTAGGGTAGCAATCTTGGTTTGTGCTGTGGCACCTGTGCCCAGCATGATGCTTAGGCAGATCAGGCCTAAGCTAAGGATTCGGGTTATTGGATTCATCATATGTCTATGTTTTTGATTGGAGTGTGATTTCACCTGCGGTGACTCAGGCCAAGAAAGCTGCGAGAATAGGGCGTGTAAGACCTGAACCTGACCATCATCTAGGTATCACGCAGCTCACTCAAAATACCTAGAACGGGCGTTCCCATCCCACACCAAAATTAAACCGACCACTGCCGTCGTTTTCAGCATCGGCGGTAAGGGGTATGCCGTAATCAAGTCGGAGAGGGCCGATGGGTAAATTCAGGCGAAAGCCCAAGCCAAAGTTGTCGTTATAAGTACCTGTATCCAGGATCATGGTGGTGCCATTGATGGGATCAATGACCTTCGAGTCAAAGCTGTAAGGGTCCTGATACACCATGCCAATATCGTAGAAGACGGCGAAACGAAGGCGGTCAATGACCGGGATGCTGTATTCAGCCGAGCCAAACCAATAGGTGGACCCACCAAATGGCTCGCCGAACTGATCCTTGGGGCCAACGTCTCGAAACTTGAAACCACGCAAGTTACGCAATCCTCCCAGCCACCATCGGTCAAACAGGGGTACTTCCTCGGTATCCCCATAGCTGTCAGTGACACCGATTTCGGCCAGGAGTTCAATGATGTGCCCTTTGCCTAAGCCCCTGAAGTAGTGCTTGGTGGTCAATTCGAGTTTGTAGAGGTCAACTTCTGCTCCGAGGGGACCCCCAGCGATCTGGCTGCGAAGTCGGGTGAGTTGTCCACTATCGGGAAGAAAGCCCCCCCCTCGAGTATCGTAGGAGAGCGAAGTGCCAAGCCGAGAAATCAGAGAGTCCCCTTCTTGATCCTGAAAGAACTGAGAAGCGGTGGGTTCCACATCGAAAATACCAATGTTCTCAAAGGTATAGTCCACACCTCCGATGATGAAATCACTGCCAAGGGTTTTTCGCAGGCCGGACTTGAGGCCCGTTCGGCGTTCATCAAACACGCGACTCACGTAGTTCAGCTCTCGGTGGTAGAAATTCTGTTCGAACTCCAACTTCCTGTCAAAAAGCCAGGGTTCGACAAAAGTAAGCTGGTAATCTTGCATCCTGGTACCAGCTTGGGCACGGATACGCAGTTTTTGTCCTCCACCTTGAAAGAGGGGTGGCTTGAAGAGATCAAAATTTGCCTGGGATAGTTCGGTGAAGGCCACCAGATTCTCAATGGAATTAAAGCCAGCCCCAATGATGAAATTGCCGGTGTTTTTTTCTTCAACTGAGATGACAAGATCCTTGCGGTCGGGGATGTCAGTGGCTTCGACATCGATGCCCACTTCGCTGAAATAATTGAGTCCCTCAAGGCGTTGTTGGCTCAACTTGGCATAAACCATGTTGAAAGGCTCTCCCGGTGCCACAGCCAATTCGCGTCGTAGTACCTTGTCCTTGGTTTTGGTGTTGCCGCGGATCTGAATCTTTTCGATATAAGATAAATCACCCTCTTCAATGCGGTAATCCAGATCAATGGTTCCTTTTTCAGCATTAGGGGTTTTGAATTCGCCAATACGGGTGTTGCCCTGGTTGCGAGGGGTCAGGTGGCCACTGGCCTCATAGAGATCCTCCAGAGCCTGTCGATTCTGGTCCAGGCCCGATGGGGTGAACACATCACCCTTGTTCATGCTCAGGCGTTCAACAGGTCCTTGGTTTGTCTCCTCAAAAAGGATCTTTTCAGTGGAGAAGAGCTCGTTCCCCTGCACTCGCAGGTCACCCACGAGGTATTGCTGCCCCTCAGCAATGGTGATTTCCAAGACCAGCTTTTCCTCTTCTGGATAAATGAAGGCGACATCTTGGATGGCAAAGTCGATGTATCCGTTGTCCCAATAGTGCTGGCGGAGTTTTTCTTTGTCCTCGGCGAATTGGTCTTCCTTGTAAACACCACTTCCGGTCAGCCAGGAGAATGCCCACCGCTTGCGGGTTTTGATGACCTTCCGCAGAGCTTTATCCGTGAAGGCATCGTTGCCCTTGAACCTCACTGAATCGATCCGGATCTTCGGGGCCTCGGTAATCTTGAAAGTCACAATACCCTGGCCACGTTCTTCGTTGATGGTGGGTAGGTAGTCGACTTTGGTGTTCTGAAAACCCTTTTTTTGGTAATAACTTTGGATCTCCCTGGCGTCGGAGAAAAGGGTCTTCTCATCGATCGGCTCACCCACCTTGGAAGTGACTTTCTTGGCCAGGCGCCTCTGTTTGATCCGCTCATTACCTTCGAATCGAATCTCGGTGAGCTTAGGTTTTCCCTGAACAGTGTAGACGAGCTCAATGCCGCTCTCCTTGACTTCCCAGGAAACGTCCACGTTGTGGAAGTAGCCTGTGCCCAGCAGGTTCTTGATGTCCAGGTTGATGCGCTCGGATGAAAACCCATCGCCCGAGCGCGTCTGGATATTGCTCAGAACCATCTGGTCACTCACCAGCTCAGGGCCAATGTGTCGTATTGTGACCCGCTCGACTGTCTTGTTGCCTGGCAATCCCTGTCCTGCGACTTGGGGTAGCCAGCAGGCCAGAAAGGCCCAGACTGGCCACTGATGTTTCAGTCGCCGCCGTCTTTCAGGCGCCTGAGGGAATGTCTTCGTCACTGATTTTCGCCGCGTTCTCAAACCGGGTAAATCCTTTGAAAAAGGTTAAATGCACATCTCCTGTCGGACCGTTTCTCTGTTTGGCAATCAACAGGTTCACAGCGATGGCCTCCTGCTCTGCGTAGGCAGGCCCATCATCATCATCTCCCTGGCTAGGTTTGTAAAGCAAACCTATTAGATCCGCGTCCTGTTCAATCGCTCCGGATTCGCGCAGGTCAGACATCCTCGGCTTTCGGCTCTTATCCTTTTCCAGTTCGCGGTTGAGCTGACTCAATACGATGACGGGAACACTCAGTTCCTTAGCTAGTGCCTTGACCCCGCTTGAAATATCCGAGATTTCTTGCTGTCGGTTTTCGGCTCGTCGCGCAGTAGAGTTCAGCAGCTGCAGGTAGTCAATGACAAAGAGCTTGATGCCGTGCTGCTGAGCCATTCGACGGGCTCGGGCCCTTAGCTGAAGGATTGAAAGCCCAGGGGTGTCATCAATAAAAAGAGGGGCTTTGGCCATCTCGGTTGCAGCCTGAGTGATGCGTGGGAAGTCCCGCTCTGCGAAAAAACCATCTCGCACCGCTCTGAGGTTGATTTTTGCTCGAGAACAGAGCATGCGTAAGATCAGCGACTCGGCGGTCATTTCCAGGCTGAAGACCCCAACTGGCTCCTTCTGGATCAGAGCGACATGCTCGGCAATATTCATGGCCAGGGAAGTTTTTCCCATACTGGGTCGGGCAGCGACCACAACCATTTCCCCTCCATGCAAGCCGTGGGTCATCTTGTCCAAATCATGAAATCCAGTGGATAAGCCAGTGAGCATTCCCTGGTTCTTGTGGTAAGTTTCCAGGGTTCCGATGGCATCTCGCACCAGTGCCTTGATGGATCGGTCGGCACTTTCCGAACGCTCTTCACTGATGGCCAGGACATCGCGCTCCACTGTATCCAGGAGAGCATCCACATTGTCCTGTTCCTCAAAGACTCTGCCCACAATGTCCGAGCAAGTATGAAGCATTTTGCGCAGGACATATTTCTCGCGAACGATCTCGAGGTAATAGGGTAAATTCAGGCCGGATGGAGCCTTATCCATCAAGTCGTTGAGGTAGCCCAGGCCTCCTACATTATCTAGTTGCTGGCGGTCTCGTAGGCTTTGGGAGAGGGTAAAAATGTCAATGGGTTGTTTCTTGTCAAAGAGTTCAGCCAACAACTCAAATAGGACACGGTGCCTCAGATCGTAGAAAACCTCGGATCCACTGCGAAATTTCTCGATGCAGATGCCGATGTTCTCGTTTGGATCCAGCAGGATGCACCCCAGTACCCCCTGTTCGGCTTCGGTGGAGTGAGGGGGGAGTCGATCCAGTGGGTTGACCTCGTTTCTGGGCCTTTTCTTGCGCTCGGTATGTTTGAGATCGGCTTTTTCCTGCTTTGGTTCCATGGCGGGCTCACGCTAATAAAAGCCAATCTCCATTCGATGACAATACTCAGTTATTGAGGGTTATTCACTACTTGCTAGTGGGTTGTTCACCCTTTGTTGACAGGATGCTTGGGCCCTCTTATCCCGTGGCTGGTGCTTGCTCACAGGGATTGGTTTTTGTAGCTTGATAAGCTAAATCTTCATTGCTCCATGAAAAATCTGCTTTTAATTAGTTTCCTCCTCAGTGGGTTCAACCATCTGTGTGCTGCTGATTGGCCTGATTGGCGTGGGCCATCAGCTAACGGCGTAGCACCTGATGATGCCTACCCGCAGGAGTGGTCTGCAGAGAAAAATATTCGCTGGAAGGTGGATCTGCCGGATCGGGGTAACAGCTCTCCCATCGTAGCGGAGGGCAAGGTCTTCATTACCCAGGCTGTGGAAAAGCTCAACAAGCGCGGGATCATGGCTTTTGATCGGACTCAAGGCAAATTGCTTTGGCAGCACTCGGTTGTCTTTGATGCAGAGGAGACGACGCACGACCAGAATCCTTATTGTGCTGCATCGCCCATCACTGATGGCCAGCGGGTGGTGGCTACCTATGGCTCAGCGGGGGTTTACGCTTATGATATGGAGGGGACTTTGCTTTGGCGTCGAGACCTGGGACCTCAGCGCCATGTTTGGGGCAATGCTTCATCCCCTGTGATCCATGGATCCATGGTTTATCTCTACCATGGACCGGGGCCTGAGGCCGCTCTTTACGCCTTGGATCTGGAGAGTGGGGACACTCAATGGGTTTATCAGGAACCAGTGGCTGATCAGAAAGGCCGCACTGATGGGTTTCGAGGCAATGAAAAGGGTATCACTGGCTCATTTAGCACTCCCTTACTGCTTTCGGCCGAGGGTCGATCCGAACTGGTGATGAGTTTTCCTAACCTGCTGGTTGGTTTTGATCCTGAAAAGGGTTCCAAACTCTGGTGGTCTCAGGGGCTCAATCCTCTTGTTTACACATCCCCCCTTTACGATGCGGAGCTTATTCTGGCCATGGGTGGTTACAAAGGCTCCAACTTGGCAGTGAAGCGAGGCGGTCATGGGGATGTGACCCTTTCTCATCGGGTTTGGCAAAGTGAGGGAGATGGAAACAATGTGGGTTCTGGTATCTTGGTCGGCGATCATGTCTATATGATCAACACCAGCGGGATTGCCATTTGTCGGGAGCGAAACACGGGCAAGGTGATCTGGGAGGAAAGGGTGCGAGGCAAAGGCGCCAAGTCATCTTCATGGTCGAGCATGGTCCGATGCGGCGATCGTCTTTACTGTATGAATCAGTCTTCGGAAACGGTCATCCTGCAAGCGTCTCCTGAGTTCCAACTGATTCGAGTCAATACGCTGGACAATGCTATGTGCAATGCCACCCACGCCATGTCCAACGGGGAGCTCTTTGTCAGGACCTGGGAACACCTCTGGTGCATCAGCGACCGTCGGGAGGTTGCCCAGCGCTGATTACGGTCAGGCAGGTGGGCTTTTGCGATCTTGTGTCCAAGGAATAATATTGCCGTCTACTTTGCGGTTATCCTTTAATCACAGCCGCTTGCGAAATTGTGCAAGCCATGGCACTTGGCCAGCTCATCTTGAGAGTTAGCCACTTTGCCTTCCCTATTGCTTATCATGGCTATTCTAATCGATCATACCCTGACACCCTCTCGCCTTTTACCGGCGCTTCACCGCATGTGGGATCTTTCTGCCCGAAAGATCCAGCTCCTAGATCAGACATGGAAACCCTCACGAGGTACTCCTGTGTTTACCGTCAGGGGTGCCTACACCACACGCGGCTGGACTGAATGGACGCAGGGTTTTCAATTCGGTTCGGCCATCCTTCAGTTTGATGCGACCGGCCAACGTAACTTCCTCAAGATGGGCCGTGATGCGACCGTTGAACGCATGGCTCCCCATGTTTCTCACATCGGAGTTCATGATCACGGTTTCAACAATGTTTCAACCTATGGTAACCTCTTACGACTGATCCGCGAGGGACGCCTTCCGGACCGTCCATTCGAGCGGCATTTTTACGAACTGGCCCTCAAGGTTTCCGGTGCCGTTCAGGCTTCTCGGTGGACCCCTACAGCAGGGGGCGAGGGTTTTGTCCATTCATTCAACGGCCCTCACTCTCTTTTCATCGATACCATTCGCTCCATGCGTGCTCTGGGCGTAGCCCATGGCCTGGGCCACGTGTTGATGGGTGAAAACGATGCCCCCATTTCATTGCTCATGCGTTTGGTTCAGCACACTCGATCCACGGCCAACTATGGTGTTTATTATGGAGAAGGCAGGGATGATTATGATGTTCGAGGCAGGACAGCACACGAGAGTGTTTTTAATGTGACCGATGGGCGGTATCGTTGCCCCAATTCTCAGCAAGGGTATGCACCCTTCAGCACTTGGACCCGCGGTTTGGCCTGGGCCATGTGTGGTTTTGCTGAACAACTTGAGTTTTTTGCCACCTTGCAAGCCTCAGAGCTTCGGCCCTATGGAGGGAAAAAAGCTATCGAATCCATGATGCTCAAGGCGGCAAGAGCTACCTGTGATTTCTACCTTGAGAACACTTGCCGTGATGGGATTCCCATGTGGGACACGGGGGCTCCCAACCTGCATCGGCTAGGGGATTACCTCGACCGAGATTCAGATCCTTATAACCCCTGGGAGCCTGTGGATAGTTCTGCTGCTGCTATTGCAGCACAAGGCCTGATACGGCTCGGGAACTACCTGGCATCCAAGGGAGAATCAGAGGACGGCAAGCGCTACCTCAAGGCAGGGCTTAAGGTGACAGCTAGCCTGCTTGAAGAACCCTATCTTTCAACCAGTGAGCGGCATCAAGGCTTGCTGCTCCACTCGATTTATCATCGACCCAATGGGTGGGATTATGTGCCCAGAGGGAGCAAGATTCCCTGCGGGGAGAGCTCCATGTGGGGGGATTATCACATGAGGGAATTAGCCCTCCTGGTGCAGCGCTTGGCTGGCAAGGAACCTTACTTGCGGTTTTTCGCTTGCCTGGAAGGATCCTGAGAGGTGTTGATGAATCCTGGTCGTCATGAAGAAAGATCCTTTCAAGCTTACTCGAATCGCCACCCTTAAAACCCCAGAAGCTTTCCGGGAACACGTTCGCTCAATGGGGGTGGACATTCCGTGTGACCAAGAGCTGGTAGTGGGTCAGGACTCTCCCTTGCGCCAACCAGTGAGTCAGGTTTCAGTGGGCGGCAAAAGGATTGGCAATCGCTGGGCCATTCATCCGATGGAAGGATGGGATGGAACCACCGATGGCCTGCCTACCGATGAGGTGAGGCGGCGATGGGAACGTTTTGGATTGAGCGGTGCCAAACTCATCTATGGTGGAGAAGCCATGGCTATTCGTCCTGATGGGCGAGCCAATCCAAACCAGTTGATCATTCAGCCAGGTCGGGAAGGGCACTTACGCCAGCTCGTCCAGACTCTTACTCAGGCTCATGAGTCAAAGTTTGGTCATAGCGAAGATTTGGTGGTTGGTTTCCAGCTCACCCATTCAGGCAGATTCTGTCGTCCTCACGAAAAATCTCGATGGGAATCCCGTATAGCCTATCGCCATCCCTTGCTTGATACCAAGTTTCAGGTGACCTCCGACGCCCAAATATTGAGCGATGAGGAGGTGGGTGAACTCATTGTGGCATACATTCAGGCCGCCCAGGTTGCCCGAGAGGCCGGAGCCGATTTTGTGGACCTCAAGCATTGCCACGGCTATCTGTTGCATGAGTTTCTTGGGGCCCACACCCGTCCAGGACGCTACGGTGGCTCTTTTGAGAATCGAACGCGCATCCTCAGAGAAATTGTCGAAGGAATCCGAGCCAGTGGTAATGACATTGACTTGGGAGTTAGGCTGAGCGCCTTTGACATGGTCCCTTTCCGTCCCGACCCAGATCAATCCTCTCCCGGCAAGCTTGGACCTGGCATCCCTGAAGCCCATGAGCATTGCCTCCCATATCGCTATGGGTTTGGGGTGGATCAGGAAGACCCGGTGAAAATCGATCTGGATGAGACGTTTCGGTTTGTGGACCTCTGTGTTGAGCTCGGCATCAAACTCATCAATATCAGCGCGGGATCGCCATACTATAACCCACATATTCAGCGCCCAGCTGCCTACCCTCCTTCCGATGGCTACCAGCCGGCGCATGATCCCCTCATTGATGTGGCAAGGCAGATTCAGGTGGTGCGCCAGCTCAGAGCCCGCGCCTCTCAAGAGCTTATCTTTATCGGAACTGCCTACAGCTATCTTCAGGAATACCTTCCTCACGTGGCCCAGCACAACGTGCGAGAGGGCTGGACGGATATGGTAGGTCTGGGACGTGTGACCTTGAGTTACCCGGGCATCCTCGACGATGCCACCACCACAGGCCAATTGACGCCGAGGATGATTTGTCGCACTTTTAGTGACTGCACCACCGCGCCGAGAAATGGCCTGATCAGTGGCTGTTACCCTCTGGATGATCATTACAAGGCCAAGCCTGAATTCGACCAACTTAAGCAAATCAAGCGACAAGTAGGAGCCTGATCATGAGTGCCAGCAAATCATCCAAAACCGTAAGCCGCAGTGGTCGTTTTTCCGAGGGGCCAGCTTTGGCCGTTCAATCTTTTTCTCAATCGGTCACTTTCGATCGTCGGCTATGGAAGCATGATATCATCGGATCCATGGCTCATGCCAGGATGCTTCAATCCATTGGCGTACTCTCCGAAACGGAGTGTGATGCGATCGTGCGGGGGTTGGAGGAGATAGGAGAGGATATTCAGCAAGACCGTTTTGAATGGAGTCAGGAGTTGGAGGATGTGCATATGAACATCGAATCGGCTCTGACACGCAGAGTGCCTGCAGGAGCCAAGTTGCACACCGCACGCTCAAGAAACGACCAGGTAGCCTTGGACATGAGGATGTGGATGCGGGATGAAATCCTCGATTTGATGGGTGATCTGCGCGGGCTGCAGAACTCCCTTGTTCGTCTAGGGGACAGGAACCGAACGGTTCTCATTCCTGGCTACACGCATCTTCAGCGTGCTCAGCCTGTCTACCTGGCTCATCATCTACTAGCCTATGTTGAAATGCTGGAGCGTGACTGGCTCCGATTCCGAGATGCGTTTGATCGAGTCAATGTTTGCCCTCTTGGAAGCGGCGCACTGGCTGGTTCGACGCTGAAACTGGATCGTGAAATGGTGGCTCGAGAGCTGGGATTTGTGGATTTGGATGATCAGCCTCGTGTGACTCGTAATTCCATGGATGCGGTCAGTGATCGTGATTACATGGTGGAGTTCTGCTCTGCCGCTGCACTCTGTGCCATCCATCTTTCCCGCTTATCTGAAGATCTGATTTTATGGTCCAGTGCTGAGTTTGGATTTATACGCATAGCGGATGCCTACACCACTGGATCTTCCTTGATGCCTCAGAAAAAGAATCCTGACATGGCTGAATTGACACGTGGTAAGTCAGGGCGAGTGGTGGGCAATCTTATGGCCATGCTTACCCTTCTCAAGGGGCTCCCCATGACCTACAACCGAGATATGCAGGAGGACAAAGAACCGCTTTTTGATACGGCCGATACCCTAGGCTCCTCGCTGCGCATCATGGCTGGCATGATCGACCACACAAGTATGGAGGTTGCACGCTGCCAGCAAGCCGCGTCTGATCCAGCTCTGTTGGCGACCGATCTGGCAGACTGGCTGGTAGAGGAGGGTATTGCTTTCCGAGAAGCTCACCATTTGGTGGGAGCAGTGGTAGGTCTGGCTGAGTCAAAGCGGTGTCAGCTCAACGAACTGAAAGTGTCTGATCTCAAGCAAATCGACAGACGGTTCAATCGCAGGGCATTAGAGGTATTTGATATCAAGCGAGCCATGGAACGGCGCTGCATGACAGGGTCTCCCGGGGTCCGCGAGGTGGCCAAGCAGCTCAAGCATTGGAAAAAACAACTCAAAGGCAAGTAGGACGTTTGTGTCCTGCGGCTCAAATCTCATTCCTCCCAAACGAGGATGCCATTGAACACGCTCAAGGCCAACCCGCATCTGCTAAAAGATATTCTGCCGAAGGTTTCTCGTTCCTTCTACCTGACTCTGCGTGTGTTGCCCATTGAGTTGCGTGAGCCGATCGCTCTTGCTTACCTGTTAGCCAGGGTCTCAGATACTGTGGCTGACAGCACTGTCATCCCCTACCAGGGTCGACTCGATTGGCTGAAATCCCTCGGCCAAGCCATCCTTACTCCGGGTCAGGCTCTTCCGGCGGCTGATTTCATGGCTCACGACCATCTTGGTGAGCGGGCATTGCTTCAGTCGCTACCCACCCTGATTCAATGTCTGTGGAGCCTCGAGGCGAGCGATCGTCAATTGGTTCAGCAGGTGCTTGCGACTATTTTTCAGGGGCAGACAGAGGACCTATTGCGTTTCCCCATTCAATCCGATGGTGAGGTCAGGAGTCTGGATTTGCTGGAGGAGACTCAAGCCTATACCTATCAGGTGGCAGGATGTGTAGGTGCCTTCTGGACGCGCATGTGCCTGCGCCATGTACCTGGTTCGGCTTCCCTCGACTCAGGGCAATTGGAATCCCTGGGTGTACGTTTTGGTCAGGGTCTTCAATGGGTCAACATTTTGAGAGATTTTCAAAAAGACCTCAAACTTGGACGCTGTTATCTGCCAGCTGCCCAATGGGAAGTAACGGGTTGGAAACCCAATCAGCCCGAGCTTTCCATGCCTGCTGCCATGAAACCCATCTGGCAGGGCTGGGTATTAGAGGCACTTGAATCATTGGAAGATGGTTGGTGCTACCTGCAAGCGCTGCCCTCAGGATGGTATCGTATTCGGCTGGCGTGTGCCTGGCCTCTGTTATTGGGTATGATGACCCTCGAACAATTGATATCTCCGCCGGCCGCAGATCAGCCTCCACCCAAGGTGACACGGTGGCAGGTCTATGAGATTTTGATCCGGACTATCCTTTCGCTACCCAGCCCCGGGGTCTGGGATCGATTGTTTCTCCCCAGGGCTCGTCAGTTGCGAGTGGCTCTTTTGGGTGAGGGGAGGCCTGGCTGAAATGACCATGGACTTTGTTGCCAGAAAAAAACACCCTCTAAACCACTCCCAATAGTACATGAGATCGCCTCAAAACCCATCCTTGAACCGGCTTGGATTCACCCTCATTGAATTGTTGGTTGTCATCGCCATCATCGCCATCCTGGCAGGAATGCTTCTGCCAGCGCTGGCACGAGCTAAAGCCAAGGCCAAGGGCACGCTCTGCCTGAGCAACCTCAGGCAAATGACTCTGGCAACGCGGTTTTACGCCGAGGATTATCAAGACCACGTCCCGCCGGTTGCTCATGCAGTCGGTGAATACTGGTTTCATCAAATCGCTCCTTACATGGGTGATGAGGCCTACAAGCAGCGACCCAATGAACGGGCTGAAGGGGTCATGCGTATCCTGATCTGCCCCTCGACCAAAAGGCCGAAGGTCGACCCCAAACCTGGTGAAGGTTGGTGGGGAACGGCCACGACTACTTGGCGATCCCTTCAGTCCGAGGGTAGTTACGGCATGAATCTCTGGTTGGATAATCAGGGAGTCTACCTCAATGATTTTCCAGCTACCGACTACTATAGCCATTACTCTACCGCGCCGGCTGATGTCCCCGCTTATGGTGATTCGGTTTGGGTGGGTTCATGGCCTGATGGAGGGGATCAGGTGCCGCGTGATCGTCAAGGTGCTGGTTACGGCAATGGCAGTTTTCCTCACAGCAAGGGAAAATTCATGGGAAGGTTTGCCCTGGAGCGTCACGGTAATGGGATACAACTTGGTTTTGTGGATGGCCATGCTGCTCAGGTATCGGTTCAGGGTCTTTGGAACTTGAACTGGCATCGCAACAATCGCCCCAACCCAAATATCGCATTGCCCTGAATGGAGAAAAGGATTCCAATGGGCTCTTATGAAGACCCTCAGCATGTTTTTGCCTTGGCTTGGTTCCCTAGCGGTGGTGATCACCTCCCTGCAAGCTGCCGATCTCGACCCCTACACTAAGATTGAGCCACCTGCTCTGACAGGACGCTGGGACCTGACAGTCAAAGATGGGGACCTGATTTACCCATCCTGGCTTGAAATTTCGCTTTCCGGCTATCGTACTCTTGTTGGGCGTTATGTAGGCCAGTTTGGTAGTGCTAGGCCTATTGGCACCATCCACCTGGATGAGGCTGGGGCTGGGTTTGCCTTCAGCTTGCCCCCTCAGTGGGAAAAGCGCACCAGTGATATTATGTTCGAAGGTCGCTTTCAGGATGGTGGCCTGGTTGGCAGGACGACCAATGACAACGGTGAGCCCGTGACATGGACTGGGGTGAGAGCACCCGAACTCAGCGCTGAGCCAGCTGATAAGGTTCGCTGGGGCAGACGCCAGGATTTATTCAACGGTAAGGAC